>Ga0325403_1005809_pt1 | contig 11680 bp, 9 predicted proteins | sample PopdelMetagenome_19_FD_205665 | JGI IMG/M metagenome (GOLD analysis project Ga0325403, IMG submission 205665) | Populus deltoides microbial communities from Bellville, Georgia, United States - Xylem-PdKOR-R4 | ecosystem: Host-associated > Plants > Phyllosphere > Stem > Wood/Secondary xylem...
GGTGCAGGAGGCGGCGACCACCGCCAGCGGTGCGCCGGCGGGCTCCGCGCGCGAGGCGTCGCGGCTGTGCTCGGCGAGCGCGGAGGGCTCCAGGAGCACGCGCGGTCCCAGCTCCGCGACCAGCTCGGCGACGAGCTCCGCCACCGGCGCCGTGGACGGGTGGGTCTGGCTGCTCGGGGCGCTCACCGCCGTCCCGCCCGGGCGGTCACCGCGGTGGACCGGCCGGCGGGCCCGTCGGCGCTGCCCGGGTGGGCGTCACCGGGCAGGGAGCGACGCGCCGCCATCGCGGCCAGCACGCGGGACTGGGCCAGGTCCAGCGCCGCCTGGCGCGGGGTGACCCCGCGCTCCTGCGCGTCGGACAGGGTGTGGCGGGTGTTGTCGCGCAGCCGCTGGGAGATCATCGTGAAGACCCGCGCGGGCTCGACGACGAAGGGCGAGAGCCGCGCGTCGGTGGAGTGGGCGGCCGCCACGATCCCGCCGGCGTTGGCGATGAAGTCGGGCACCACCACCACGCCCCGGGCGTGCAGCACCTCCCGGGCCGCCGGTGAGGTCGGCAGGTTGGCGCCCTCCACCACCAGACGGGCGCTGGTGGCTCGCGCCACCTCCACGTCGACGGTGTCCTCCCGCGCCGCCGGGACGAGGACGTCGGTGTCGACGAGCAGGAGGTCGTGGGACTGCGCCGAGAAGGACCGGTGCAGGCGCACCACGTCGTCACCGTGCTCCTGCGCGCCGGCCGCCAGGTCGGCGACGTCCAGCCCGTCCGGGTCGTGGGCCCAGCCGCTGGCGGTGGAGACGGCCACCACCACGGCGCCCAGCTCGGTGAGGCGCCGTGCCGCGGCCCGTCCGACCGCCCCGAAGCCCTGGACCGCGACCCGCGCGCCGGCCAGGGGCGCCCCGGCCAGGGCACTGGCCTCGTCGGCCACCTCGGCCACGCCGTACCCGGTCACCCCGAGCTCGTCGTAGGGCAGCCCCCCCAGCGAGCGGGGCAGCCCGGTGGCCACCCCGCGGTCTCCCAGCTCGTCGACCAGCACCGCGGCGTCGTCCTCGGACAGGCCCAGGTCGAGGCCGAAGACGTAGTCCGCCGGCACCTCCCGGGCCAGCGCCCGCGCGAAGGCGCGCAGCACGGCCTCCTTGTCCCGGCCGTGGGGGTCGCCGAGGATGCCGGCCTTGGCGCCGCCGTGGAAGAGGTCGACGGCGGCCCACTTCCACGTCATGGTTCGCGCCAGCCGGGCCACCTCGGCGACGCCCAGGGTGGGGCTCATCCGGGTGCCGCCCTTGCCGGTGCCCCGGGCGGTGTTGTCGATGACGAGCACCCCGCGCATGCCGGTGCGGCGGTCGGAGACCACCACCACCCTCTCGGGGCCCCACTGGTCGATCAGGGACAGGGCGTCGGACACGGCGGGTCTCCTCAGGGTCGGGGTGCTGCGAGGGGGTGCTGGGAGCGGGCGGGAGCGCCGGCCGCGAAGACCTCCCTCGCGGACCGGGACGGCAGCCGCCCCGGGACGCACGTCGTGCGCCCCGCCGCCGACCAGGACCAGCCCGTGGTCGGGGGCCGTGCGGACCGCGGGCGAGGCCGCCGCGGTCCGCACGGACCAGCCGCTCAGCCGAACTCGACGCCCTGCGCCAGGGGCAGCTGGCCCGAGGCGTTGACCGTGTTCGTGGCGCGCCGCATGTACGCCTGCCAGGAGTCGGTCCCGGACTCGCGCCCGCCGCCGGTCTCCTTCTCCCCGCCGAAGGCACCGCCGATCTCGGCGCCGGAGGTCCCGATGTTGACGTTGGCGATGCCGCAGTCGGAGCCCCCGGCCGACAGGAACCGCTCGGCCTCCTCCAGGTCGCGGGTGAAGACCGCGCTGCTCAGGCCCTGCCGCACGCCGTTGTTGAGGGCGACGGCCTGGTCGAAGGTGTCGTAGGTGAGCACGTAGACGATCGGCGCGAAGGTCTCCTCCTGCACCACCGCGGACTGCGCGGGCATGCGGACCACGGCGGGCTCCACGTAGTAGGCGTCGGGGGCCTCGTCGGCCAGCACGCGCTTCCCGCCCGCCACCACCTCGCCGCCCTCGGCGGCGGCCTGCTCCAGCGCGGCCTGCTGCGCCTCGTAGGCGGCCTTCGAGACCAGCGGACCCACGAGCACGCCGTCGGCGGTGGGGCTGCCGATCGGCAGGCCCGCGTAGGTGGCGGCGATCCGCTCGACCAGCTCGTCGGCGACCGAGGTGTGCACCACCAGGCGGCGCAGGGTGGTGCACCGCTGGCCGGCGGTCCCGGCGGCGGCGAAGACGATGCCGCGCAGCGCCAGGTCGAGGTCGGCCGACGGCGCGACGACGGCGGCGTTGTTGCCGCCCAGCTCCAGCAGCACGCGCCCGAAGCGGGCAGCCACCCGCGGGGCCACCTCGCGGCCCATCCGCACCGAGCCGGTCGCGGAGACCAGGGCCACGCGCTCGTCGTCGACGAGGGCCTGGCCGGCGGTGCGGTCGGCGAGGACGACGCCGTGCAGCCCCTCGGGGGCGCCCACCTCGCGCACGGCGCGGGCCAGGAGGGCGTCGGTGCCGAGGGCGCACAGGTGGGCGGTCTCGGCGGGCTTCCACACCACGGTGTCGCCGCAGACCAGGGCCAGGGCGGTGTTCCAGGCGTAGACGGCCACGGGGAAGTTGAAGGCGCTGATGACGCCGACGACGCCGAGCGGGTGCCACGTCTCCGCGAGGCGGTGGCCCGGGCGCTCGGACGGGAGCGTCTTGCCGAACAGCTGGCGGCTCTGGCCGACGGCCAGGTCGCAGATGTCGATCATCTCCTGGACCTCGCCGAGGGCCTCGGAGCGGATCTTGCCGACCTCGGCCTGCACGAGCGTGGCGAGGTGCTCCTTGTGCTCGGTGAGCAGCTCGCCCCAGCGCTTCACCAGCTGGCCGCGCACGGGGGCGGGCACGTCGCGCCACGCCGGGAAGGCGGCGGCGGCGGTGGTGACGGCGGCCTCGACATCGGCGGCGGTGTGCTCGGGGGTGCGCGCGAGGGTCTCGCCGGTGATCGGCGAGCGGCACTCGTGGGCACCGTCGAGCAGGGCCCTGTCGACGCCGAGCGCGTCGAGCGCGGCGGCGACGTCAGAGGAGAGGGCGCCGGCGGCGGGGATGGTTCCGGTCAGTGCGGTCATGCGGGGGTCCTCGCGTCGTGGGGGGCGTGCAGGGTCAGGGGGGTGCCGAGCCGGGCGGACAGCGCGTCCAGCGAGCGCTGCATCTGGTCGGTGGCCAGCGCGACGGGGTCGAGCACGGGCCTGCCGAGGATGGCCGAGAGCCGCTCGGCGTCGTACTCGGCCCCACCGGCCCCCTCGTCCTTGGTGCCCGCGCCGGAGAGGTTGGACTGGAAGATCCCCGCCGCGCTGCGCGGCAGGAAGTCCTCGTAGACCACCGGGTCGACGGCGACGGCGCCCGCCGCCACCAGCTCCGCCACGGAGGTCGGGCCGCCCCCGGCGGGGACCCGCGCCGCCTCGACCAGGCGGAACTCCCCGCAGGCCAGGCCCGCGAGCACCAGCTCGGCCTCGGTGCGCGGCAGTCCCTCCTGCCACACGTCGCGCGCCACCTCGACGCGGGTGCGGGCGTCTCCGGCGGCGCGGCGCGCGTCGACCTCGGCGGTGAGCCGGTCGTACAGGTCGCGGCCGGCGGTGGTCAGGGCGATCCCGCGCTGCTCCACCTCGCCGAAGCGCACCCGCAGCGACCCGGTCACCACCGAGCCGTCGGCCTCGCGGAAGGTCCGCTCCTCGGCCAGGGCGCGGAAGGAGGTCTGGCGCAGCAGCACGTCGGGGCCGTCCCAGGCGGGCGGGCCCTGCACCTCGTCGATCATCGCGACGCCGCGCTCGGACATGCGCCGGTAGAGGTCGTCGATGTCCAGCACGCGGGGGGTCAGGTGGTTGATGTGCGTCGCGGGCACGCCCCCGATGTCGGCCGCGACGGCCGAGATGCGCTCCAGGTGGGCGTACCAGGCGCGGTCGACCGGCTCGGTCGAGAGGCGGAACGCGTCGGTGGCCAGCCGCATCAGGTCGTCGGCCTCGGCCCCGGGCAGCCCGCCCTCGGCGGCGGCGCGGTCGGCCAGGGCCAGCAGCTCGTCGCCGAAGAGGTGGCGCTCCTCGACGAAGCGCTCCAGGCGCTCGCGCGTGGGGGCGTCGAAGAAGCGGGCGTCGTCCACGGCGAGCACCGAGGTGAACACGCGGAACGGGTTCGCGGCCAGCTCGGCGGGGTCGACGGGGCGGAAGGCCGTGGAGACGACCGGCACCGAGGAGGCCGAGGCGTCGCGCAGGTCGTAGAAGCCGACGGGGTGCATGCCGAAGGCGGCGAACACCCGGCCGACCTGCTCCAGCTCGCGCTCGGAGCCGACGCGGATGGCGCCGTGGCGCTCCGCCGTCACGCGCTCGAGCGACCCGAGGCGCTCGGCGTCCGCGCCCCGCGCCGCGGCCACGTCGGCGTTCACCGCGCGGCTGACCTCCACCAGCGTGGTGTAGGCCGGCACCTCGGTGCCGTACATCTCCGCCAGGGCGAGCGCGAAGCGGGCGCGCAGCTCGGTGCCGCTCACGAGGGTGGTGGTCGGTGGCATCAGTGACCTCCTGGTCCGTCGGTGGAGCCCATCAGATGATGTGCACCTCCCGCAGCAGGGGGGCTGCGGAGGTGGGGGCGAAGCGCTCCGGGGAGAACCCGGAGACGTCCAGCTCCGGCTCGCGGCCGAGCACGAGGTCGCGGACCACCTCGCCGACGGCGGGGGCCTGCAGGAACCCGTGCCCGGAGAAGCCGGTCGCGACCACGAGCCCGGCCACGTGCGCGGACTCGCCGATGAGGGCGTTGTGGTCGGGGGTGTTCTCGTACAGGCCCGCCCAGCCGTCGCGCAGGGGCAGCCCCACGAGGGAGGGGGCGACGACGGCGGCCGCCGCCTCGAAGGGCGCCACCCAGCTGTCGTCGTAGTCGCGCCCGAACCCGGGGGCCTGCGTCGCGTCGGAGATGCCGAGCAGCAGGCCCTCGGGCGAGCCGTGCACGTAGAAGGTGGTGGAGAGGTCGAGGGTGAAGGGGAGCGGACGCTCCCCCGCGCTGCCGGGAGCCCCCGCGGGCACGTCGGCGAAGGCGATCTGGCGGCGGACCGGCTCGACGGGGATGTCGACGCCGGCCATCTCTCCGAGGCTGCGCGACCAGGCGCCGGCCGCCACCACGAGGTGCTCGCAGCGCACGGTGCCGGCCGAGGTCGAGACGCCGACGACCCGCCGGTGCTCGCCGTCACCGGTGGTCTCGATCCCGAGCACCTCGACGCCCTCCAGCACCCGGGCCCCCAGGGACCGCGCGCTGGCGGCCCAGGCGGCGACGGCCAGGCAGGGCTGGGCGTAGCCGTCCTGGGGGGAGAAGGAGGCCGAGACCAGCACGGAGGGGTCGAGGTAGGGGTTCAGCTCGGCGGCGCGCTGGGGGCTGACGACCTCGGCCTCCGACCCCATCGAGCGCTGCAGCTCGGTGCTGACCTCCAGGGCCAGCGCCTCGGCCTCGGTGCGGGCGCAGAACAGGTAGCCCACCCGCGCCAGGCCGATGCCACCGGGGGTCGCGGCGTGCAGTGCGGCGTACTTCTCCAGGCCGCGCTGGCCGAGGGCGATGTTGCCGGGGTCGGAGAAGGTGGCGCGGACGCCGCCGTAGGGCTTGGCGGAGGAGCCGCTGCCGAGCTGGTCCCGCTCGAGCACGAGCACGTCGAGGCCGGCGCGCGCCAGCTCGTCGGCGGCGGCGAGCCCGAGGGCGCCACCACCGACCACGACCACCTGGGCTGATGCGGGGAGCTGCACAGGGCCAGCATGCACGCCGGAGCCATCAGGCACTATCGACAGCATCTGCGCTCGATCATCAGAGGACCTGACGATTTGCGGTGGCAGGAGGGGTGTGGGCCGTGCGGCGCGTCAGGTCACCGGTCAGATCTTGACTCGTTCAGGAAGAGCGGCCAGGATCGAGGGGTGGGAGTCGACGGGTCGGGGGAGCGCGCGCTGCGCGCCGCCGGCCTCCGGGTCACCCAGCCCCGCCTGGCGGTGCTGGGCGCGGTGCACGCCCACGCGCACGCCACGACCGACCAGCTGATCACCGCCGCGCGCACGCGCCTGGCGCCGCTGTCGCACCAGGCCGTGTACGACGCGCTGCGCGTGCTCACCGACAGCGGTCTCGTGCGCCGCATCCAGCCGCGGGGGTCGGTCGCGCGCTACGAGGCGCGCGTCGGTGACAACCACCACCACCTGGTGTGCCGCGCCTGCGGTGGCATCACCGACGTCGACTGCGCCGCCGGCGCCGCCCCGTGCCTCGCGCCCGGCCACCCCGCCGACGGCGCCGGCTTCGTCGTCGACGAGGCCGAGATCACCTTCTGGGGCCTGTGCGCGGCCTGCGCCACCGCCGCCGGCGAGACCGCCGGCACGGCCCCGCCGCCGTCCACCCCTCTGACTGAACACCCGTCCGCCACAGAGAGGCAGATCGTTGACTGACATCGCGCAGGAGAAGGCGAACAGCGCCAGCACCAGCGAGAGCGAGAACCCGGCGATCCAGCCGCCCACGCCCGCGACCGACCACCCCCGCACCCTGCAGGACTGGTGGCCCAACCAGGTCGACCTCTCGGTCCTCAACCGCACCTCGCGGGACTCCGACCCGCTGGGCGAGGACTTCGACTACGCCGCCGAGGTCGCGACCCTCGACGTCGCCGCCGTGAAGCGCGACCTGGCCGAGCTCATGAAGACCTCCCAGGACTGGTGGCCGGCGGACTGGGGCCACTACGGCCCGCTCTTCATCCGGATGTCGTGGCACGCGGCCGGCACCTACCGCATCGCCGACGGGCGCGGCGGCGGTGGCCAGGGCGCGCAGCGCTTCGCCCCGCTCAACAGCTGGCCGGACAACGCCAACCTCGACAAGGCCCGCCGCCTGCTGCTGCCGATCAAGCAGAAGTACGGCCGCAAGCTCTCCTGGGCGGACCTGCTCGTGCTCGCCGGCAACGTCGCCCACGACGACATGGGCCTGCCGACCTTCGGCTTCGCCTTCGGCCGCGCCGACACCTGGCAGCCCGAGGAGGTCTTCTGGGGTCCCGAGGACTCCTTCCTCACCGACGACCGCTACTCCGGCCCCGACACCCCGCTCGACCTCGAGCAGGGCGACCTCGCCGCCGTGACCATGGGCCTGATCTACGTCAACCCCGAGGGCCCGCAGGGCAGGCCCGACCCGCTCGGGTCCGCCCACGACATCCGCGTCACCTTCGGCCGCATGGGCATGGACGACGTCGAGACCGTCGCCCTGATCGCCGGTGGCCACACCTTCGGCAAGGTGCACGGCGCCGGTGACGCCTCGCTCGTCGGCACGGAGCCCGAGGGCTGCCCGGTGCACGGCAACGGCCTCGGCTGGAAGAACCAGCACGGCACCGGCAAGGGCGCCGACACGATCACCAGCGGCCTCGAGGGCGCCTGGACGCCCACGCCCACGCAGTGGGACAGCTCGTACCTCGACACCATGTTCGAGCACGAGTGGGAGCTGACGACCAGCCCCGCCGGCGCCAAGCAGTGGAAGCCCAAGGACGGCGCCGCCGCGGACCTCGTGCCCGACGCGCACGTCGAGGGCAAGCGCAGCAACCCGATCATGCTCACCAGCGACCTCGCGCTGCTCGCCGACCCGGCTTACCACGAGATCATGGTCAGGTTCCGCGACGACCACGCGTACTTCGCCGACCAGTACGCCCGCGCCTGGTTCAAGCTGCTGCACCGCGACATGGGCCCGCGCGAGCGGTACCTCGGCCCGGACGTCCCGTCCGAGGAGCTCATCTGGCAGGACCCGACCCCCGCCGTCGACCACGAGCTGGTCACCGACGCGCAGGTCGCCGACCTCAAGGCCCGCCTGCTCGGCTCCGGGCTCACGGTCTCCCAGCTGGTGCACACCGCCTGGTCGGCCGCGGCCTCCTACCGCGACACCGACAAGCGCGGCGGCGCCAACGGCGCCCGCATCCGCCTGGAGCCGCAGATCGGCTGGGCCGTCAACGAGGGCGTGCGCGACGTGCTGCCGGTGCTCGAGCGCGTGCGCGACGAGTTCCAGCAGGCCAGCGGGGCGAAGGTGTCGCTGGCCGACGTCATCGTCCTCGGCGGCACCGCCGCGGTGGAGAAGGCCGCCGCCGACGCCGGGGCTCCCGTCCCCGTCGGGTTCACCCCCGGCCGCACGGACGCCTCGCAGGAGCAGACGGACGTCGAGAACTTCCGCTGGCTCGAGCCGAAGGCGGACGGGTTCCGCAGCTGGGTCGACCCGCGCACCAAGGTGCACGCGGAGACCCTGCTCGTCGACAAGGCCTACCTCCTCGGTCTGTCCGCCAAGGAGCTGGTAGTCCTCGTCGGTGGCCTGCGCGTGCTCGGTGCCAACACCGGGGGCGTGCAGCACGGCGTCTTCACCGACCGGGTCGGCGTCCTCTCGCAGGACTTCTTCCGCACGCTGCTCGACCTGGGCGTCCAGTGGCGGACCTCGGCGGACGCCGAGGGCGTCTTCGAGGGCGTCGGCGCGGACGGGTCCGTGGTGCGCACCGCGACCGCGGCCGACCTGGTGCTGAACTCGCACTCGGTGCTCCGCGGCATGGTCGAGGTCTACTCCTCCGACGACGCCGCCGAGCTGTTCACCCGCGACTTCGCGAAGGCGTGGCAGAAGGTCATGGAGCTCGACAGGTTCGACCTGCACCGCTGACCCGCAGGTCACCGCGCGCCCCGTCCCCCTCACCGGGGGCGGGGCGCGCGGTGCGTCCGGATGGTCTCCGTCACGGGGCGCCGTTTCGACCTGACGCGGGGGCCCGTCGTGGGCGAGGATCGGGGCGTGGCCCCCGACGACGTGGTCGCCGACGGCGACGACCACACCCAGCCCCTCTCCCGGCACCGCTCCCGGCCCCGACCCGAGGACGAGTACGCCGACGTGCTCGCGAGCCTCGAGGAGGCGGGTCTGCCCGGGGCCTGCTTCCCCGCGCCCGGCGGCGGGGTCGCCATCCGGGTGCCCCTCGACGACGCGCAGGTGCTGCACGTCGCGCAGGTCGCTGGTCCGCTCCCGGACGACCGCGCCGACCTGACGGGCTGGGGCGTCAGCGTCATCGCCCGCGAGGCGGGGGACGAGCTGCGGCTGGTCGCCTGGGACGGCGCGGCCCGCACCGACGTGCCGGGCCTGCTGGCACTGGTGAGCGCGGTGCTGCTGGACACCATGCGCGGCCCTTCGAACGCCGCCTGAGGGGGCTCAGGCGAGGGCGGTGCCGCCGGCGAGCCCCGCGGCGGCCGCCAGGACCGACCCGCCGAGCATCGTGGCCGCGTGCAGCGCAGCAGCCCCGCGCCGGCCCTCGCGCAGCAGCGCCACCACCTCGACGGAGGCGGTGCTGAAGGTCGTGTAGCCGCCGAGGAACCCGGTGCCGAGCACCACCTGGGCCGCCTCGGTGCCGGGAGAGGCGTGCGCCTGCGCCAGCCCGACCAGCAGCCCGAGCCCGAACGACCCCGTGGTGTTGATGACCGTGGTGGCCACCGGGAGCGACGGGGCCCAGCGGGCGCGCAGCGCGCCGTCGACCACGAACCTGAGGCCCGCGCCGAGCCCTCCGGCGACCACGGTGAGCAGGACGACGACGGCGGTCACGGTCGGGCCCCCGCGCTGCGCGACCACGAGGCGGCTGCGGCCACACCCGCGGCCGCGGCGACGAGGCCGAGGAGCACGGTGAGCAGGGCGTAGCCGACCCCGGCCAGCAGGTGCCCGGCCAGCAGCAGGTCGACCTCGACGGCGAAGGTGCTGTACGTCGTCAGCCCCCCGCAGAAGCCGGTGCCGACGAGCAGGCGGGCCGCCCGCCGCCGCCCCCTGTCCGCTCCGCGGCGGGAGAGGCCCTCCAGCAGCGCTCCCAGCACCAGCGCCCCTGCGAGGTTGACCACCAGGGTCGGCAGGGGGAGGTCCACCGGCCGCGGCAGGTGCGCCTCCGCCGCGACGCGCACCGCCGTCCCCGCGGCGCCGCCCGCCGCCACCAGGGCGACGAGCGCCGGCTGGTGGTGGAGGGGGCGGGGGGCGCTCACGGGGGTCGACCGTAGCGCGCCAGGTGGTGACCTCAGCACACCAAGATCAAGTCCTCTCCGCAACCGCCGATCACTGGGGGGAAGTGCTTCCCGTCCTTCCCCTTCCACGGAGGTCCGCTGTGTTCCGTCGCCTCGCCGATCTGAGGATCGCGCACAAGCTCTACGCCGGCTTCGGCGTCATCGCCCTGCTCCTGCTGACCGTCGCCGGCATCGGCATCGCCCGCCTCGGCGCGGCCCAGGAGAACCTCGACGGCCTCGCCACCAGCGGTCTCCGCTCGGTCGACACCGCCGACCGCACGGCGATCGCCCTGCTGCAGGTGCGCTTCGACGCCACCAACCTCGCGCTGCTCACGGACCCGGCCGCGGTCCAGGAGATGGCGACCACCGTCCAGGACGACCTGGCCGCCCTCGACGAGCAGTGGACGGAGTACCTGGCGAGCGACCCGGCGTCGACGCAGGCCCAGCAGGAGGCGTACACGGGCGCCATCACCAGCTACAAGGCGGCGCTCGACGAGATGATCCCGCTGGCGGTCGACAACCGGATCGAGGAGTTCCTCGAGCTCCGCACGGAGGAGGCGAGCCCCGCGGCCAAGGCCGCCTTCTCGGCGATCGACGAGATCACCACCACCGAACTGGCCGCCGCCAACCAGATGGCTGCCGACGGCGAGTCGTCGTACCGCTCGGCCGTCGCGCTGCTGGTGGGCTGCGTGGTGGTGGCCCTGGCTCTGGCCGTGGGCATCGCCGTGGTGGTCTCGCGCTCGGTGACCGGGCCGCTGGCCAAGGTGGTGGACGTGATGGGCGCGATGGCCGCCGGTCACCTGGACCGCCGCGTGGGTCTGGCTACCAAGGACGAGGTGGGTCAGCTGGCGGTGGCTGCTGACACCTCCCTGCAGGCGCTGTCGGCGGCGATGCGCGACATCCGTTCCGAGGCCGACGGGATGGCGTCCTCGTCCACGACGCTGTCCAGCGTGTCCACCCAGCTCTCGACCCAGGCCGAGGACGCCGCGGCCCAGACCCAGGTGGTCTCGGCGGCCTCGGAGCAGGTCAGCGCGTCGATCTCGACGGTGGCTGCCGCGGGTGAGGAGATGACGGCGGCGATCGGCCAGATCGCCACCGCGACCGCTGACGCCTCCTCGATGGCGACCACCGCGGTGGGTGCTGCCGAGCGGGCCGGGGACATCATCACGCGCCTGGGCTCCTCCAGCCGGGAGATCGGCGACGTGGTCGCGCTGATCACCTCGATCGCCGAGCAGACCAACCTGCTGGCGCTGAACGCGACCATCGAGGCCGCGCGCGCTGGTGAGCTGGGCAAGGGCTTCGCGGTGGTGGCCGGTGAGGTCAAGGAGCTGGCGCGCCAGACCGCTCGGGCGACCGACGAGATCGTGGCGAAGGTGGCTGCGACCCAGGGCGACGCGGCCTCGGCGGCGACGGCGGTGACGGAGATCGCTGACGTGATCAGCCGGATCGACGCGCTGCAGGCGACGGTGTCGGCGGCGGTGGAGGAGCAGTCGGCGACGACGTCGGAGATGGTGCGCAACATCACCGAGATCTCCACCGGGTCCTCGGAGATCGCCACGAACATCTCCAGCATCGCCTCGGGCACGGAGCAGAACCGGGAGTCGGCGGGTCACACCGCGGCGACTGCAG
>Ga0325403_1005810_pt1 | contig 11679 bp, 7 predicted proteins | sample PopdelMetagenome_19_FD_205665 | JGI IMG/M metagenome (GOLD analysis project Ga0325403, IMG submission 205665) | Populus deltoides microbial communities from Bellville, Georgia, United States - Xylem-PdKOR-R4 | ecosystem: Host-associated > Plants > Phyllosphere > Stem > Wood/Secondary xylem...
CCTTTGTGCTAGGGGTAATTTGGTCTTGTCTGTTAGAGGGCATATGCTTTTTCCAAATTTTTTAAACACTAAAATAACTTATTTATCTCTAAAATAAAATAAAATGGTTGATCTAAGGGGTTTTATTTTTTTGTCTTTTGGTATATTATAATGCAGTAATAGATTTTTTTTTTTGTGGTTGATGATTTATATGATAAAATAAAATACAAAAAAATTTATTTTAATTTTACTTCTAATATATATTATTGTTAAGCTTATATATTATTAAAAATAATAAGATGTTTATGATTATTATATTAACTTTAAATTATATTTAATGTTAAAATTAATAATAGTATAAAATCTGATTTTACCAATTGATCTTTCTAACTTGGGCTTAGACTAATTAGAGTTTTTTTAAAAAAAATAAAAAAAAAATTAATCTAGTAAAAGAAAAAGATTAATCTAGTAAAAAAAGCAGGTTAATATCTTTTTGGATCAAAATAGTTTTATTTTAATAATATTTTTAAAAAATATAGAATTAATTCTTCGGACTCGATTTTATTTCAAGTTTTAAAATTATAATAATAATATTATATATTTTAGTTGGATAGTTTTAAAATTAAATTTTTTATATGAATATTTTAAAAATAAAAAATGATAAATATTATTTTAAAAAAATATTTCTTATACCTTTATTTTAAAAATATAAAAAATTATTCTAAAATTATTTAAAAAATATATTTATTGCTGTTTTTTTTAATCAAATACTTCAATTCTCAAAATGTTTTAATTTTTTTGGTTTTTTGGAGAGAGGCCTATTGCCAATCTGGGCGGCATCATTGGCATTGGTTAAAGAACCATGAACCACTGGGCGGAAATTTAAACAGAGCAACAAATCTCACTTGTAACTTAACTAGGTTTCACTCTGCTTAAAAAAATAAAAATAAAATAAAAGCAGAGGTAAACAAGCCACAAAAATGGCGGTTATCAGAATCACAACCAACATGATTCTCAAACAAGTATTCCTCAACCATCGACTAATACCACCATTGTCTGTGACTAGAACATTAAGTAATTTACACTGGGCGAGCCTTGAAGTACCAAATCGCCAAATCAGCTTCTGCCGGATTAAATGTGCGGCTTCCGATAATAAGAAGGTATCCGCTCGGTTGTCTCAGGTCCATCAGTTACTGCAAGAAGCGGAGGAGCGAGCCAGCGCCGTTGGAAACGAGCCGACTCCAAAAATCACACGCGGTATTTATAAATACTTGGCTTTATTTCTTGCCCATTAGAAGGAAATGTGGAGAAGGAATTGAATCCCGATATTTGCTTTCTGGTTTTTGACTGCAATGAAAAAAATGAAGAAAAGAAAAGAAAATATATGATATCTAGCTCAATTTATCTAAATAACAAGTTGATTTTTTTCCCCTAACCAAGTAGAACTTATGATGACCTTAATCCAGCAATCTAAATCTTAATTATTGTTGAAAATAACTGGATGAAATTTATCAACTACAGTGGCTAGAAATTGTTATAAAAGTTATTATGGGATTTTTTCCCCTTTCTTTTTGCTGTTTTTGACTTTACGGGCTCTATAAATCCTTGTGTTACCCGGTGCTTTAGATGCAGCAATGTGAGAACTGGTTACTGTGGCATGCTAATAATCGATCCTGCTTTTGGCTTTGCCGAAGATTAACCATGCAAAATTGTCATGAGAGGTCGTTGCAGCAGAATTTTATTGCCTGACTAAAGATTTAGTTTGAAAAGTGTCTCTGGAACTTATAAAGAGCATACGTACGGTTTTGTTGATTAGCATGCATACATAGTTTTTGCTTACTGGAAAACCCTGTATCTAAGTGCTTACCAGCCAGACTATTGATCATCCATTAATCTTGGTTGAGAGTCTGGCATTCTTGTATCCCACATTGGCTTGATGCTGATTCTGTCGCTTTTCATAGGCTTGCTTTGTGTTAGAGCAGGTTCTGTTTTCTTCTCACAAATGAAAAATGGAAACATAGAGTAAGAGGGTCTGCTACTTTCCCCTTCTTGGGTTGTTAAATATTCTTGTTGGCTTATTTTGTTTATGGTTGTCAGCTGTTTTTTGGGAATTTATTTTGAAAATTACACATGCCTGGTATAACCTGTTCTATGATTAAGATACTGCTTACCCCATTCTTTATTATAAATTCTTGTTCATTGTGCTACAAGTAATTTTTGGTTCAATCTATGTCTCTGCAGGCCATGTCACTGTGAGTTTTGCAAGAAGCGGTGGGCCTGGCGGCCAGAATGTAAACAAAGGTCTATTCTCTTCCTTCTGATGTCCTATGATCCCTAATCCTGGGTATCTTGTGATCCCTAATCCTATGGTTTCGTAACTGTATTTACAGTTAACACCAAGGTGGACATGCGCTTCAATGTCAAAAAAGCATATTGGCTAAGTGACAGGATCAGAGAGAGGATCATGCAAATGGTATGTCATCAACTCAACAAAGTCTAGTTCCACTTTTGTGTTCAGACAGTAGCAAGGTAGTGTTCTTGATCTGAGGATCGGTAGTGGTACATAAGACCACATTAATACACCCCCTCTCTCATGGCAGATGTGGGAGGAATTAAAATTAGATATATCCTTTCTTTTGGAAACTGAACCGTGTCTTCTATTATATCAACAAGAGAAGGGATTAAATCATCAATGCTTGTCCTTGTTGTTTTGGTCCGTTGGTTTTCCTAGATTGAAATAACTGAAAAATAGAGAAAGAAAGAAGAAGAAAGGATGGACAGAAAAAGAGATGAAATAAGAGGAAAGAGATATGAAGGGGAGAGAAGTGCTGTCTAACACTGCTAGACCCACACCACACACACACACAGAGTATATAAGCAATTACAAAAACACCCTATCAATATTCTTGCTCAAGATAGTGCATAAATGTCTCTGATGCTTATGCTACTAAGATCTTTAGTAAAATATCAGCTAATTGATTTTCGGAGTTTACAAAAGATATACAAATTATCTCATCATTTATTTTCTTCTTGACAAAGTGTCTATCAATTCCAATATGTTTTGTTCTATCATGTTGAACTGAATTATAAGCAATATTAATGACAACGTGATAATTACAAAACAAAGGAACATGATTATCACTTGTTATCCCCCCCAATCAAATTTTTAAGCCATAACTATTCACAAACTTCATATGTCATAGCTCTATATTCAGCTTTTGTATTAGACCTTAGACCTTACCATCACTATTTGTTTCTTGCTTCTTCATGAAACTAGATTACCACCAATAAAAATGTAATATCCAGATGTAGATCTTCTATCATCTAGAGATCCAAACCAGTCAACATTTAACGACTTTCAGTTCCTTTCTAGGAGCTGACTTCAAATATCTAAGAATGCGATAAACAACATTTAGATGTAATGAGCGATGATTATGCATAAATTGACTAACCACATTGACTTAATATGCCATGTCTGGACCAATATAAGAGAGAATCCTCCCAACTAATCTTTAATATCTCCCTTTGTCCACTAACTCACCTACACAAGCTTTGTGGTGATGGTTGGTTTCCATTGGAGAATCAATAGGTCTGCATCCCAACATTTTGGTCTTTGCAAATAAATCAAGGATATATTTTCTTTGAGAAATGAAGATGCTTTTATTTGATCGAGCAATCTCAATACCTAATTTGCCCAAATCCTTGATCTCAAACCTCTAGGCAAGATAATTCTTTAATAAGGTGGCTTCTTTATAATTTGTCACCACAATATCTTCAATATATTCAATGAGAGTTGTGATCTTACCATTGTAATGTTTGATGAATAAGGTGTGATCGACATAAGTTTTTTTGTACCTAAAATTGACAACAACTTTGCTAAATTTATTAAACCATGTTCGCGAATGTTGTTTCAGCTCATATAAGGCTTTCTTTAATTTACAAACTTTTCCCTATCCTTTTGCAAGCAAAACCAAGTGTATCTCCTTGCAAACTTCTTTTTTCCAAATCTCCATGTAAAAAGACATTTTTTACATCTAATTGTTGTAAAACCCATCCCAAATTTACAACACAAGATAAAAAGAACCCGTAGAGAGTTCATTTTTGCTATCGGAGCAAATGTTATTTGATAATCAATGTCAAAGGTTTGAGTGAAGCATTTTACCACTAGTCTTGCTTTGAACCTCTTAATAGCTCCATCAGGTTTTTGTTTAACAACAAAGACCCACTTACATCCCATTATTTTCTTTCCAGCATGAAGAGTGGTAAGCTTTCATGTGTCATTCTTGGCCAACACATTCATTTCCTCCATCATAGCTGATTTCCAATTTGGATCATCTAAAGCTTCTTTCCAATCACGTGGAACTAATGTAGAAGATAAAGAAGATACTAAGGCTCTATACAAAAGAGATAAAGAGTTATACGAAATAAAATTAAATATAGGATACGCTGTACAATTTCAAACTCCTTTCCTAAAAGCTATAGGAAGATCATTAGCATCAAAACTAGGAACATGGGACTCAAGAATAGGGATAAAAGGCATACCAGAACGAGAAGATTATGACATTGAATCAAAGGTTGGCTCTTGGCTTGGTAGAGTACGCAAAATAGCTTTATCTATTAGCTTCCTCTAAGAGTAAGTCAAAGATCTTCTTCTCCTTATCTTTTGATCTATTGTATATATTTTTTTCTCCTTCTTTACTACGAGTCCCCACCTTTCTCCTCATCCATAGAGCTATCCTTTTCTTTCTGCCACCACTTCCATCTTCTGAATCAAGTTTAGAAGTCCATAAAAGAGATAAGGACAAAGTTAGATCTTCCTTCATACCACTTATATTACTACCCCCTTGAAGAGATGACTTAGTGAAATAGGTCTCACTTTCATTTAAATATCACATTCATACTAACAAATGTTTTTCTACTAGGAGGATGATAACATTTGTAACTTTTTTGAGTGGCATTTACCTAATAAATACACATTTTAGACTCCAGGATCTAATTTTTCAATTGTTTGTCAATGATCTCGAATAAAACATACACAACCAAACACTTTAGGAGGAACTATAAAGGAGCAAACTCCTTGTAGAAGTTCTACAGGCGATTTAAAATTCAGAACTCTCAAGGGTATTCGGTTGATAAGGTATGCTACTGTAAGGACTAAATCATCCCAATAGGATTTTGAAGCATTCATCGTGAACATAGAGATCTTGCAACTTCTAGAAGATGTCAAGTCTTCCGTTCAGCCATACCATTCTGATTTGGTGTATCTACACGACTTGTTTGGTGAATAATACTGTGATCAATAAAATAACTTTGAAAGGTTTTATCTATATATTTTGTACCATTATCACTTCTTAAAACTTGTACTTTAGTATTGAATTGTGTGCACACTATCTTATAAATTTTTTGGAAACATGAGTATTCTTCACTTTTTTTTTTTATTATGGATCAAGTAAACCCAAGAGGTGCAACTGTAACAATCAATGAAGTTGACAAACCATCGAAAACCAATTGAGAAAACAATTTAACGAGGACCCCAAACATTAGAATGAATAGTTACAAAAGATGCAATGCTTCTCTTATTAATAAGTGACTAAGTAGCACGTGTGTGCTTTGCAAATTCACATGCATCACATAATAAGTTTTTCACATTACACTGTTTGGACAGAGTTGAAAAAAAGTACTATTTAAGGCTACAAAAGAAGGATGCCCTAAATGATTATGCCACTAGTATAGAGAAAGAAGAAGCAGAAATGATGAAGAGAAGAAAAGAGGAAAGAGACAAGAAAAGAAGAGAAGTGTTGTGTGTTTAACACTGCTAGACCCACACCGCGCGCGTGCACACACATATATATAGAGTATGTAAGCAATTATAAAAATACCCTAACAATAGTCATGCAGTCTTTTCTCAATCTGCTTTTCTCTCTGTGAACAGGAAAAGAATCGCATTAACAAGGATGGTGAGATTGTGATTTCTTCAACAAAGACTAGAACACAGACGTTAGTTTCTGCTCCTTTTTTTTCTATTCTGCTACCCCTTTTGCCTATTTGCTGCTGAACAATTGCTTTGATTCTTTCCTCAGGGGTAACGTTGCCGATGCTTTAGAAAAACTACAGGTACCAAAGAGTATGTGATCGTTCATTGCTTTCTATTATAAACACAATTCTTGAGATAGTAGACCAAACGGTGTCTGGCACATAAATGAAATGAGCTTGCCTTTTGTTTCTTCAATTCTGAACTCATATGCAGATGATCTATGCTATATCACTCTGTCACATGCTGTTAAAATTTCCTTGCTTGACGGTTCATTACATTGTCTACTATATTTCTTAGTTGTTTCTGTTTTGCTGAGCTAACAGGCAATCATTGATGCGGCTTCTAGTGTTCCACCACCCCCTTCGGAAGAGCAAAAGAAGAAAATTGCCAAGCTGTAAGTGTTACTAACCATCTGTATTTTCCAATTGCATCTCTTTTTGCGCTGTGCCTACTTCCCTCGTTTTTTTTAGAACCCCTGTAGTTTCCAAGAAATATCTGGATTTCCCTATGCTTCCCTCGTTATCTAATCTAAGTTAGCATGGTTAGATTGTGAAGGTTTCAGGATTGACTCTTGCTAAAATTTCCCTGTTTAACAGGGCTTCTATCGGGGAGCAGAAGCGACTGAGAAGTAAGAAAGCCCTTTCAGACAAGAAGGCTTTTAGAAGAAGTCGGGACAGTTGGGACTAGATTGTTTATTAGTAAACCTATCAATCTTGGAGCAATTTGTGAATTGAAGTCCCGCCAGAGTTTAGTATTATCAATTTTTTGGGTGGTTACATGAATTGTTTTTTCTCCTTGTAAACATGTTCCATGTAGGAATATATGTAAAGCATCGACTGTTCAGTTTCATGATGAAAATCCAGTTGACAAGTAAAGATGGATCAAATTACACCCCAGAAGTCCTCCAGAAATAGAGGCTGCCGGAAAGTATTTGATGCTGCGTATGACCAGTCATTGAAGGCTATTGATTGAATAGATAGTGAATTTTTTACAGCTTAAGATCTAACTTTTGTCGAAGTTGCACCACCACAAGTGTGGATTGGTTTTACAGGGATTTCAACTTGTCCATATCGCTTCTAGATATTTCACAACGTGCAATTAAAGTTCTCATAGCACGCTTACTGCCTGGGAAGAAAAAAAGCTAAGCAAATTTATTTCCCCACTCTTTATACCTCGTTCTTGCAGAAAGCTGGTGCACATGTGCCTGCCTGTTTGGCCTCAAAATTCTTGCGATTCAAAACGACCGTTGATTTGGCTATCTGGTAATAGGCTGGAAGTTCCCGTATATTTTTCATCAGAAAATCCCTGTACTGTTTAGCGGGGGGGTTATAAAGGAAGAGGGTGAAAAGAAACAACAAAACAATATTAAAAAAATAATACGCCAACTAAATTCTCGTTCCCTCTCTCTCTCTCTCTCTCTCTCTCTTAAAGTTTTATCTGTACAAGTCATTGTCTGCTAAAGAAGAGGAAAGAGGCGAGAAAAGGCGAAATTTCTATTCATAAAACTGAAGAACATCAAATTCATGTCCATGGGAGATTACTTTCGGATGACATACTCCTCCCCTGATTGTCTATCGACATGCTTGATCCATCGGCTTTCACCCTTGCCTGAATTACTAGAACTTCCCCCACTGGTGGCTACGTGTGCAATATCCAGACCGTTCCCTACAGGAAGAAATACAGAACGCACAAGTCGTCGCGATCCATCATCAACAACACTTCTCCATCTAAAACTTGACTCTTTCCTTGAACTAGCATTCTTGCACACCAAAACTGCACCCCGGCTGCTCAGCTTTGCCACCCTCAATACTCCAGCAAAATCCCTTTGCCGTGAATCCACCACCATAAAATCTATGCCTGCCAGCCCCTCCATAACCTCTTCTGCCTCCCCAATAATAATTTCTGGGGATATCCCAGCCTCTCCCATGGCTTCCTCATATTGCGATCTTGATAGTTCATCAGGCACAATACAAACGTGTCTTCCATCCGTGTGGCGGCTAGCTATGGCTAGACCAATACTCGTGGCAAGAATTCCACCTTGTGACCATGTTTCTAGTATAAGTTTGGCGTTCCATCCTGCAGCCATGGCTGAAATAAGCTCAGCGACACTGGATTCTTGATGAACCTCACACTGCAAACAAATTAATTAAAACTCACGAATATTTTAATCAAATCATGAACAAGCAGAATATATGGATAGCAATAAACTGTGTAAAATAATAAAGAAAAGTTTGTTTTCATACAGATTTGACAGTATCGATGTAGGCCTTGGAGGCTGTTTCAGGTGACCAGACTAGCTTCATTTCGTATTCTTTGTTCAAGTTGTGTTTTGCTCTGTAGTTGACAATACAAGAAGTTGATGTCTAGGGTTGGTTTTTATTTTGAGTTAGGAAGGGTTCTAAGTAAGTTTTTTATTTGACCGTTGACATTAAGATGATGTTTTGCGACGAGGCTCAATTGTATTTTAGATAATTGTTTTTAAAAATTATTATGATATATTTTTAATATTTTTTTTAAAAGCTTTTTTCATAATAATAATAATAATAAATACACACTAAACCATGCAAATCTAACCTGTGATGGATTGGGATTGGAATTGGAAATAGTAGTAGGTAGAATAATTTTTTTGACAATAAATATATAAGTTTTTTAAATGTTTTTTTTAATTCTTATTATAAATAAAAAAAGTATACATATGCATTTAATTAAATACATTGAGAAATGTATATATCAATAAATACAAAAAATAAAATGTTAACGTGTCTATTCAACTTGTCTCGATGTAGGTCGAGTAACTTTTTTTCTAATGTAAAAGAATTAATATGTAGGTGTTATTAACGTGTTTTTAATCTGACATGGAGCGAAAAATATAAACATGAATCAAAAAGTCAATGCCTACATATAATAAAATATAATAAAAATCATATGCATTAATAAAAATATAGAAGATCTCAAGTTATTTTTTAACGTAGTAAAAAAATAAAATAATTTTATAATTGCTATAGTAAAACAATATTTTCTTTGTCATTGTATAATAATTTTTCAGAAAAAAAGTGTAAAGAAAAAAAATTAAAAAATTCACAAAAAAATAAAGATAAGAAAAAAAAAGTATAAATAGACCAAGTGTAGAGTGATAAATATTTAAAGTGTAAAAATAAAAAAAAAACTGTAAAGAAAAAAAATGTAACACTAAAAAATATTTCGAAATGTACATGATACCCCACCTTTTTTACTCAGAAATTACACAGTTAGTATATTTTAATTGGCTATCGATATCATCAAGAAATGCTATTATCTTCTCCCTTTTCCTCGAGAATACAAGTACTTGTGTTTGGTGATCTTGTTAGGTAAAGATCATCTCGTCTCGTGTGTATCTACAACGTTACGCGCAAAAGACATTAATTCAACAGCTGGTAGCCATTGGATTATCTAGTTTACATTTTCTTAATTTTAGCACCTGAATTCATATCATTGGATACTTAATTTGAGTTTATTTCTCCACCTCCATATCAATAAGATTTCTTTTTCAACCATGGGATTTCGTTCTCGCCATTCTTGCTGTGTGATCCTAGTTTTCTGCTTGAGAATGAAATTAATCACGCAAGAATGGGTTTTTTATTTGACCGTGCAACCTCGCCGTGATTCCGAATTACTTTACCATCATAATTCATATGGTCATGCTATCCTGCCCACAGAAACTGAATTTACATGCATCAGATGACTCTTCCAAGTCTCAAACAGTGCAGTGATCTACTGTCCGATGATGCAATGATCTAGAACTCTAGTGCGTCTGCAAAGTGTAAATTGATGTTGTATGCTATTACCAGACGAAATAGTGGTCAACTGTGTTACTGTGTACATTACTTGGCTGATGCGGAGCATCAATGTGGATATTGACTTACAACAGGAGATCAGCTGTTATCGTTATATTTTCTTTTCGCACGGGGTCAATTCCAGACCCATGAAAGCTCAACTATAACTCATGGTCAATTGATCGACAAATCAAGCTTGGACGAATTATGACACGAATTCGGAAACGTTTCTTTCGACCTGAAAAGGAGATATACGTACGGCTACTGGAGATGGATACTTACTTGTTCTCTGTGAGTATTAAAAATAAGGTGAAAATGAGAGGAAACGAGACTGGTTTCTGGCGGGGGAGGAGAGAAGAGGGGGTTATCATCTATTGAGGACAAGAGAGAAGAAGTGAGGCCGAAGACGGCTGGAAGTCGAAAACGAGGCGTGTTCTTGGGTCACCGTGCCCGTGTAAACTGTACACTAATCCCAAAGACTACGATTTCTAAAAGTCAAAACAAATTTCTTTCACGAGTATTAGCCGCCAACGATGCTGACCTCGACATTTCTTGAATCCTAACGCTGGTTGGTTGTTTCGGTTGCCACGTCATATATGACCCATTCTCGTTGAACTTATTTGGTCCTTTGGACACTGATAACTCGTGCAGAATTTCTTCTTAGCCGCTCTTTGTTTTGCTAGAAAAGTGTGCCTCAACAATGATTTTAATAATGTACATGACTCGTTAGATGTATAACAGGTCATGATTCTAAACTAATAATTTAAATAAAATAAATAATTTAATTTATTATAATATATTAATTAATTAATTTATATTTAAAAATCAAGCACATCATTTATCAGCAAGTAATGATTCTTCAAATATTTAAAAAATTACTAGTAGTTTGATTTAATTTTTTAGTAAGTAGTTTTACGAAGTAATTATTATCTATTCATCATGAATGTTTTGATTTATATATTATAATATGAAGTGTGTTTACTCTGTCAAATTATGTTTATTCTCAGCATCTAAATGATTGATTTCTTAAATAAAATTTAAAACTCTTTTTAAATCACATTTTACCTTACTATTTGAAAACTGGTGAAACACTTTTCTAATTTATCTAGAATGATAAATCCTCTCTTGATCACTCAAATATTTTCATATATAACTCATGTTATAATCAATGTTTGCTTGTTCATTACTCTTATTAGGGCAATGCACAGTCAAGATCAAAACATGACATTTTACATATAACATAACTTAGTGATTTTAAGTTTAAGAATTACTTACATAACTATCACGTGTGTTTTTTCATAGATACAAGTGATTTATCTATATAGAATTCTTATACGGGTCAATTCAGTGTACATGTCAACTGATAAGTACAGACCTATTAGTTTCAGGTATTTTTCATTCATTAATTTATAAGAAAAATTGTTTTTTTTTTATAATATATATATATTAGTGTCAAAAATTCAAATTAACACCAATCTTAAAAGAGTATTAAAAAATCTGTGTGCGTGCAGCTCCTGGAACTAAAATAAAAATAAAAATTGATAGAGATATGCCTGAGACAATAATGGACAAACTTAGATGAGTTGAGATTGGGTAAGGGAGAGGCCATTCGGTACTAGCTAGTCAAACGGCTAGAATTTTCTTTTAAAAAAATATTGGTTTTTATGCACCATCAGTCTTGAATTTACTTGTATATATCTAATTATATATAATATGTTTCTAAAAATAACAATGATTTCTAATTAATACGAGTTTCTTTTACATTTTTCCATTTAAACTAACTAATTTTGACATATGAATTGCACATGTAAAACATTTTAATCAAACTATTCACAAGAAAACTATGTTAGAATA
>Ga0325403_1005812_pt1 | contig 11677 bp, 7 predicted proteins | sample PopdelMetagenome_19_FD_205665 | JGI IMG/M metagenome (GOLD analysis project Ga0325403, IMG submission 205665) | Populus deltoides microbial communities from Bellville, Georgia, United States - Xylem-PdKOR-R4 | ecosystem: Host-associated > Plants > Phyllosphere > Stem > Wood/Secondary xylem...
ATGAAATGGCATGATTACTAAGCTAAGTAAATGAATTTAGGGTAATTATGGGGTTTTACAATGAATGGCTAAATTTTTTGTTTGATGAGATAATTGTTAAAATTGGCATGACAAGTGAAAGAAGCATGATAAAACAACAGAGAAATTTAAAATGAATCAATGTGTGGATTATATACCAAGGTTGGCTATAGGAAGAACTTTTAGGAAATGTCTAAATTGGGTTAAAGTTTTGAGGAATTATTGTTTTGTAAATGTGCAAGTATGGGTATATTGTGTAATAAGGATTTTTTTTTGTTTAAATATGTTAATTTCGTTTAGTATTTGTGGTTATGTGGAAAAGATTTAAAAATTTAAGTGTCCTTTTGGAAATGAATATATTTAGTAATATGCAAGTTTTAGAATAGTGATGGAAATAACAATTTTTAATTTTATAATTATTTAGCAAGTTGTGTTAATATTTTAAAAGAGTAGGAATCCAAACAATGTGTAAATACATAAAGAACCAAATAAGATAATGGTTTACTTTGTGTGGTATGGAATGCGATAGAAGATATGAAATTAAATGAAAGAAAAAATATGAAGATTTGGCTAGCAAGTGGTCGGCCATATGTGTAGGTTGAAAGTGGTGTAAGAAGATACTAGTTGAGTTTGTATGTGTTGTGCTTGTTGTTGAATATAAATGTGCTTGAGAATAGGTGGTTATAATAAATTGTAAATGTTGGTTAAATTGACTAAATTATTTGTTTGTTATTTGAAGATCTTTGGAATGAGTTTAAAGACTTAATTGATTTATGTTATTTCAAGTTTTGTGGGTTGAAAAGTGTAATAAATGGATCATGTAAAGTTAGATCTATAATGGGAAAAAAAAATAAATTATTAGGTCCTTTGGAAAGAATTGGCATGTGAATTAAATTAATTGGTAGGCCGAAGTATAAGTTACTAAAGATTCAAATTTGGACTTTCATTGTTGAATTTAAAAAGATGAAGATCTAGTTAGTGCAAATATATCCCTTTATAAATGGGGAAGTTCTGGAAATTATAACGAAAATGAAATTTTGGCATAAAAAATATAAATTTGTTATATCTTAGAGAAATATAAGAAATTGAATGTTAAATGTAGATTGTAGTGGAGATTGTGTAAGTTTAATGTCTAGATAACATTATTATATTAGAATTTATGGGAACGGTGATGGAAAAATAATTAAATGAATAGTAAATAATGTGGAAAAGTTATGATTGAGACTTGTATACCATATAATAGGATCAAATTGTGTTTAAGCTCAATTAGAATTTATGTAATCTAGATTATTTTAGTAACGGGTCTTCTGTTTAATTAAGTAAGAAGAGAAGTAAAGAAATTAGAGAAAACATGTGAGATTAATATTTTCAAACAATGTTAAAGGTGCGTGGAATTGATTGGAAGATTTTAAATGGTTGGATTTTGATATGTGTGGCCAAAATTAAATATTGTCAAAATGGAGAATTTGAAAATTTAATATGATTATATAAAATTGTTTTGTATTAAATGATGATGTTGAAATAAATTAATATAAGTGTGGATGAAATTTAGGTTATAGCATGATTGGATGTCTATGGATATATTTTGAAAATATAGGATTATGAAATCCCAAATGTATTTTGTGTTCTTTGTATAGAAGAAAAAATATTGAAGCATAAATTGTGGATGTTGTGATAAATCAGGTAAATCGTATCATTTTAAATGTTTTATGTATTGTTGGTGAATAAATGAGATTGGATTTAATTAAATATGCAAGGTGGAGAAATTTCATGTCAAGTTTGATTTCAATGGTAAGGTTTAAAATTCATAGAATAAAAGTTCTAAATGAGAATTTAATTAAATGGCAAGAATATTAACCTAAGAATTGTTATATAATTGATGGTTGTGATGTGTTAGTGTTAATTTAGAATTTTAGAATGTATGGAAATTTTTAAGATTAATTTTTTTAATTAGTGGTATGAACAATAACTATTATTAATTAGAGAGTTGTAGGAGAAGCGTTCGAGGTAGGCCCTAATTTTTTAAGAGCTTTTGTATCAGGAGCTCGAGGTAAATGTCGTTCCCTTACCTCTTTAAATAAATTAATTGTTCTTGTAATGAATGCAAAGAAAATTTATTTGTATAGTGTACAATTGTTTATAACAACAAAATATATTATTATGTGAATATTGTATAGGGTAAGGAATATATTATATGAATATTAAACATAATAATATATTTCCTATTGGTCAGGAAATATATTGTTATGTGAATATTATCTACGGACATTGCCTACGGGGCAAAGAATATATTATATGAATATTACTTAAAAGGTAGGAAATATATTATTTTGTGAATATTGCCTATGAGCAAAGAATATATTATATGAATATTACCTACGGGGTATAAAATATATTGTGTAAATATCACCTCCAAGCTGGAAAATATATAAAAAAAATTTGTTTTCATGACAAGAGCATTAATGTGTAAGATTCAAATTAATTGCAATGGGAAAATAAATACATAAAATTAGAATTGGACGCAACAATATAATTAATACATGAGATTTGAATCGACCGCAAAAACAAAATTAATAAGTGAAACTCAAATCGATCATAACGACGAGCTTAATGTGTGAAAATTAAATTGACCATGATGGTGCAATATATGTGTAAAATTTTAAATGGATAGTAATGACGTGGTTATTGTGTTTTGCAGTTTGAGTTATAAGTATTTTAAATTGAGTGGTAAATATGAATGACATAGGATACAAACTATAAATTACCAAAATGAACCGATGAGTGTAGGGTTGATGAATAGTATAAGATATAAATATGAGGTTAAATTAATTAATGTTGATTACTACAAAGTAAGGTCTCAAGTATTGAAATGGACAATTTAATATTATTGATTTAAAATACAAATTATGGATATAAAATTGGGATTAGTTATATGAATATTGATATTGATTAAATGAGCAACTTTACATTAAATGAGCACTTAAAGCTAGTGAAATGGAATTATGAATGTATAATTGAAATAAAAGCATGAAGTGTGAAGATAAAAATAACTAAATGAACATAATTGATGTGAATCTTAAGGAATGAACAAGATTAACATATGTATAGTTGACATAAAACATGTATTATGAGTACCGAAATAAATTGATGAATATGAATGGTGTAAAATACAAGTTTTGAGTACAGAAATGAATCAAATGAACCAAGAAATGTGACTAAGATATAAGATAAATGAACAATGAGTTTAGTGAATCTAAAAGTTGACTCAAGCATTAGTTAAGTGTATGCATAGAATTAATGAATCCAAAAATATAAACTATGTATAAACCATGACATCAATTAAAATTAATAAATCCAAATTTATAAGTAAGTTAAAACATAAAGATTGGGTAATAAATTGAATAGATGATGTTGGCCCCTCTAAATATGAAGTACTATTATTAGAGGAAATAAATGAATGTGATAGTGTATGTTTCAAATAGTAAAAAAATGTTATAATTTTTTTTTTATTAAATTTCTAATTTTAAGTAAGATTCTTAGAATGAAGAATATTAAAGATATATTATATTGTAATCTAAAGGAGTTAATGTTGATACAAGTAATAGTAAAACTAACACGGTGGGATAAGATTTAAAGGTTCCACCGAAGGATATTATGGTAGAAAAGATAAAGACTTTGGGGTTACATCATATTTATAGGAAAGAAGAAGGTGCATCTAAGGATAAGAAAAAGAAAATAAAAGAAAAAAGGAAAGGAATGCCAATGTTTAGGGTTGTCCCTATAATCGTTAGTGATATTGTGACAATGATTATGTATATGTAAAGTTTTATATTTTTATGCTTGTTTATACAAATAAGAAAAAGCTATTGAAATAAATGAATACAAATATGCTTATTATGTATGTTATCTCTTGTGAATTTTTACAGGTATATTCTTTTTGACAGGTCAATTATGATACCATATGTTTATTAACTTAGTTTTTGTAACTTAGTTTTTGTATTAGATATACCTATGTATAAGTTAGTTAATGATGTGAGATTGATACAATTTAAGTATACCAAAGTGTTGTAAATTTTCCATTTATTAGAATTGATAAATTAAAAAGGAAAGCAAAAGGAATAAAAATCTTTATGCAATGGTGAGGTTGCATCACAAACAAAAATGGAAATGATTTTGAAATAGGATGGTAAAAAAATAAAAATCCCTTTTCTTCATGCACAAAACAATTGAAAAGGCAAAATTAATTCAATTTTTTAGATGTTGCATAAGTCATGTAAGTAGTTGGGTTTAACAATCATGGTTCTTCATGTATTATTTTCAATTAATGAAACAACCATATGTGCCAATAAAAGGTAAAAAATAGTTATAATTCAATATTGAATGAAATTAAAAAAAAAACATTAATTAAAAAAAGTAAAATAAATACTTGGGTCAACCTGCGTAGACACTTTAACCCCATAACCTTGGGCACATTATTTGGATAACTCCATAGTAAGGAAAGTGAGATAAACAAAACACAAAAACCATTTTTGAAAAAATTAAATGTTGAAGAATGAAATTGAAAAAAACATTAGAATATTTTAATTGTGCAACATGGGTCATGTACTAAGTTGTGTTTAATAATTATATTTCTTAGAATATGTTTTTTTATATAATTAAACAATTATTGGTGAAAATAAAAAGTAAAAAAAATCACGAACGAAAGCAAACTAAATTAAATCATGAAACTCAACTATAAAATAATTGAACATTAAATGATGAAACTAAAAAAAATAAAATAAAAATTCTTGGTCAAACCACGTTAACTACTAACCTCGTGACCATAGACATATGATTAAAATAAATCCACATAAAAAAAATAAAAAAAGATTGAAGACCTTGGTTTCTCTAAATATTTTTTACCTCTTTTCTTCGGTTTAGTGTCCTCACGATCTTGGTCTCTCTAATGAAAAAAGAGATTGAAGCTAGAAAATATAAATTCTTTACAGAAAATGATTCTAGTTTTCTAATTATTTTGGTTGATTAAAATGGGTTTTAAAGTTGAAAAAATATAATTTTTTAGTTTTATTAATATTTTTGAGGTAGGTTAAAAAAATAATGAAAAAAAAAGTTTTGAATGCCAAAACTAGCCATCCTTGTTACTAAAAGTTGCTTGATGAGCACACCTTTTTTTTTCTTTTATGTTTTAAATTTATTTATTAGAAAATATAATTTTTTTTAGTTTTATTAATATTTTTGGGTTTAGCATGCTGAGCACACTTTTTTTTTCTTTTATGTTTTAAATTTATTTATTGCAAAATATTTTTTATGTTTTTTATAAAATATATATTTTTCAATTTTGAGGTTTTATCAAAGTTATTTATCATATGATTTGTTTTTGAAAAAAGGGGATAATTTTAAGTAAGAATCTCATTATATAAATCAAACAACATATATATATATATATATATATATAAACAAATTAAGAATTAAAGTTAACCTGCAATTAAGATATCGACCTATTTTAGAACTGTATTCTAGGATGGCCAGCACAAACGAAATTAAAAATTTATGTACTCAGGCATAAAAAACCAACTCTTAATTATAATAATTTTAGTTGTTACTATTTTTAAAATATAATATATTCATCAAATATCATCTATATTGAAGATTTCGAAAAACTGATACAAAGTTACATGTTTCATGGATTAAAAAATTTCTAATGGTTGAGTTACGGAATCTAGAACATTTACTAATATTTTTTTTCAATTTAATTTTTACAATTCTAATAATATTCTGTGACCATAATTCATTTGCACCATAAAAAAAATGTATTTTTTAAAAAAATAGTAATTTTCTAATTGCATTTTAAACTAGACAATTTATAAAATGTAGAAGTTGATTATATTTTTCCTTATCATTGTTTAATATAAAATATAGTAATTTTGTTTCTTCATTTATTTAAACTCAAACATTGCATACGGATTAATTAGTAATGTCTTAAAAATAAAGTTATTTTGAGTCTTTTTAACATAAAATAATGTTGTTTTGACATAAAACAAATATTAGACATATGAAGTCATTTTGACAAAAATTTCAAGTGGTTTTGGAAAAAAATTTCCTTCAGCCCTTATAGTTTGAGATGTGTATAAAGTAATCCCTTAACTTTATTTGTGTAACATTTAGGTCCTTGAATATATAAGGAGAAGATATAAGGTAGGAGAGAAAGGGTTGGTTTTTAGGTTGCTTGGTGGATTAGGTGTTTTGAGCTTTATAGTTGGTTTTTATATTTTTTTAGGATGATTCTAGGATGACTTTAGATTAAAAACAAATGTCAAAATTACATATACGTGGAAATCAACAACACTTTTATTTTTATACTTTTATTCTTATACCTTTATTTTTCAATGAAAAAATGATGTTGCAGTGCCGAAAAATAACCAAAAATTGATTGAGGAGGTTCAAAAATACAAAAGGTTGAAATTTAACAGTATATCATTGACTAATAAGAGCCTTGTTGACAAAGAAAATTCAATTTTGAAAAAATATATTCAAAACCAGATGTTTATGGACTCAATTAAATTTTATCTAAGGTTTAATTGAATTTATAGAGGGTTTGACTGCAAGAAAATTTGATTTTTAAGTCAATTTGGGCTTTTATTAGAAGAAATTAAAGTTCTAGAGTCAAATTACAATTTTTAAGAGTTGGTTTAGTCAAATCAGGAGCTTAATTGCATAGTTATTAAAGTTTGATAGCCAATTAGGAATTTGATTGATGCAATCCGAAACCAAGGACCAAACCGGAAAAGGCAAATAATAGAAGGGCTGAAATTGATCAAAGTAGGGCTAAATTGAAGGAATTGGAAGTTTATTGATTAATTGAGGGTCAAATCGCATGAATCCAGAACCAAGGATTGTCTTGCAAATGACGCTAAAATCAAGGAATCTAATTATAATTTATCAGGGGGGCTTGATTACAAAATTGCAAAAACATCCAATGACCAAATCAGAAATGTTCATTTTGAATGTTAAAACGGTGTCGTTTCCTTGACAACTATTCATTACCTTCTTCATTAGCAACGGTCTCGACAGTAAAAGGCAGTGGAGACATTAGTAGTGGAGCTGCTTCAATCAGGGGAACATGTCCCACGACTGATATCCCTCGCCACCATAATGCACATCAGCCGTTTCAATCTTCCTGCAATAACCAAGGAAACACATGCATTCTCGGGCTATAAAAAGCTAGAGGAGAGACAAACATAAAGGAGGGAGAAAAAAGAGAGAGGGAGAGCGTAAGAGAGTAGAAAACAGAGAGAGGGAGAGTGTAAGGAAGAGAAAATGAGTAATAGAGAAAATACAGGGGCGACATAGCGAAACAGGGGAGAAGAACTAAAGAAAAGAAATAGAGAGAAGGATAGAACCAGATGCAAAGAGAGGAGATAAGAGACGGACATGAGGAGAAGACATAATGGAATGGAAGCTAGACGCAGGGAGTGGCATCATAGCTTCTTCCTAGAATCCCAGCGACAAGCTCAGGAAGGACTTCTCCTAGCAACAACTGGGAACCAGGTAAGCTTTTTACTCCTTCTCCTTCCATTTATAATTGCACAAACACTATGCATGTGAAATTTAATTACATTGTGGCTGTAGCAGGCGTGCATGAATTGTTCATGCATGTTTGCGGTTAAAAGCCAGTCGGGTCACTGGTTTGGGCCATTTACATGGCTCAGCCTGCTGGGTCCAGCCCAGCCACATGAGCCGAGTTAGGCCCAGCCTGAAAAAAAGGAAATTTTCTTCAAAAAATATTTCCGGGTGTGCAGGAATGTCCAACCTGGGGTTTCCGCCTTCATTTGGTCCCAAAAAAATCTATGATTTTCCTACTGAATTTTTCTTGGTATTGGTTTGTATTTTTATATCGTAAAGATACAAATCCGGTATTAAAACACCCGGTTTTTGTTAAAACTTTGCAAAAAAAAAAAATGTGTCTTGCTTTCTTACATATGGCTGAGTTTCTCAAAGATAAAATCAAAAAATCATATTTTATTTAAAAAAAAGGGGTTTTAGCATGCAATTTGACTTTAATAACTAGTTTATTAAAGTCATGAGAACTAGGCCAATATTTCAAAAATAACAAAAAAAATTTTGTTTTCTTTTAATATTAATGATTACGCGCTTCTACGTAAAGCGTATTCTCAATATTAAAAAGGTAGTTCCTTTATTAAGGTCAGAATGGTTAGGTTTAACCTGATAAAATAAGGATCTTCTTATCGAGGAGGATTTTTCTTAAACTATAGACGGATCAACAACTAGAAAACACGACAAGACCTTAGATTTTATCAGACAATAAAACAATGCAGCTTATCTTAGGTAGGGCATATTTGAGGTACTAATACCTTTTCTTTACACAACCAGTCCTCGTACCCGATCTTTGAGACCAGTTAGGGTTTCTAGTGATCAAAATACTAGATAACGACTCCCATTCAATTTTTCACTGTTAAGAGACAAGAATTCCTTGTCTCTCAATATTTGCCACATTAGATACCACAATATATGAGATTCGATATTTTTGCCGCGACGCTGCACACGTGCGACATAAGAGGGGTTTTAGCATGCATTTTGGCTTTAATTATTAAAGTTATGAGAACTAGGTTAATATTTCAAAAATAACAAAAAAAATTATTTTGTTTTCTTTTAATATTAAGGATTATGCGCTTATACGTAAGGTGTATTCTCAATATTAAAAAGGTAGTTCTTTTATTGACGTTAGAACGGTTAGGTTTAACCTAACAAGATAAGGATCTCCTTACCGATTATGATTTTTCTTAAACCATAGATGGACCAACAACTAGAAAACACGACAAGACCTTAGATTTTATTAAACAATGAAACAATGCAGCTTACCTTAGATAGGGCGTATTTGAGGTGCTAATACCTTCCCTTTACGCAACCAGTCCCTGTACTCGATCTTTGAGACCAGTTAGGGTTCCTAATGACCAAAATACTAGGTGGCAACTCTCATTCAATTTTTCACTATTAAGAGATAAGAATTCCTTGTCTCCTAATATTTGCCACATTAGATACCACAATATATGAGAGAATATTTTCGCCGCGACGCCGCATATGTGCAACAAATAAAATCAAATTGTGGGGCTGACCATAATAGATAAGAAGTTTACATGATGAATTCTAATACAAACTATACTTTAACTAAAACACAACCCTTTTTTTGATAAATATATGAATCCTAACATGATATATAATACTAACTAATTGTACACACTGAGGATTTCTATATGTATAGGCTTGGATATGTTGGTTGATCATGTGAACCTTTTCTTCATGGTAAATCACTTCATCTTGGTTAATTAAGAACTGGATGGTATGGTCAATCATTTTCTCTTGGTCTATCATTGTCTTGTGTTTCTTGTCTTTGGTTGATTATAAACTTCTTGGTCGATCATACTATTCACTATCAATATCAGCTTACCCTTCTCTATATGACAATGAATAATAATTGTTCTTATTTGTTTGACACATGAATATTTATTTTTAGTGTAAACAATGTCCTTTATTTCTCAAATAAAGGAATAATTTTCCATTCATATTTACACTAAAATAGATCAACTCGACCAACTAAGATATGCCAAGTGAAACTGTTCATCAAAAAATATTGATCATGTCTCAAACATGTCTAACATGTCAATTGTTTTAGCCAATGACTTTAATTTAAAAAAAATTCTTTAGATTTTAGGCATGATACTTATGGCTTTATAAATTACACTTGATTCATAATCTCTTCATAAAAACCCCCCAATTCTTTTTTCAAAACCAAAGACTTCTTTGTAGTAGATCAATTAAGAACCTTAAATACTCTATTTCTTCGTAAAGATTACTAAATATTTAGCCTCAAGTTCTCCAACAAAGCCTACTCTTCTAACTCGTTATCAAAATTACATAAATTGTTTGCTCCATGTTAACTAGTCCATAATTAGTGTTACAAATAACACCTAAAAGGCATGCATTGACCTATTTTTTAAGAAAGAAACTAATGAAGAAAAGAATAATCATTTACTTTACTCTAGTTATTGAAAATGAAATACTTCCCCTTCAAGATGACCATGTTAATTTGAACACCTAGAAGAAAACCATTCCATGATAGCCTAATGTTGCTACTAAAAATATCAAATGGTAGGATAGAATGCAACACCATTTTATTGAATAATGAAGGCATCAAAAGAATTTTTTTTTTAATGCAATTCAATTATCTAGAGTCACATAATAGTCCAATAAGAAACTTTTGGCTACCCTCTCCCTATTTTGGTTGAAGTCAATTGATTGAACTTTGAGTCGTGCTCTCCCTATTTTAGTTCTTTATAGATATTGTCTTTCTAGTTACTAAGAAGTCAGTAAGGTGATCTATGCTATCTTTACCAATGAACTAGACTTGACCTATGTCATCACTATATAACTATACATTTATCATCCCTGAATTAACCATCAAATGGTTTATCATCTACTTTAACTATTTCAATTGTCCATTTGGTAATCAAAACATTAAAGCTTTATGAAAGGATAATGTCATGCATTTATTAGCATGCATCCAATCCTACCCAGACAAAACATTGTAATTTGTCTTTGCTTATACTACAAAGAAATTTCTATTTCAGGTATTGGACCTAATAGTTAAATCCACATACAACACTCTTATAATGTTTCTTATGACTCCTTCAAAATATGATACCACACTTCTGGAAAGATCATTTCAGTTTTGTTATAACCAATCTTACTAATCTAGTCTAGTGGCATAATGCTGAGTGATATACTACTATTGACCAAGACCATCTACACTAGTACACCATTGAAATGTTTTTTTTATTATACACATAGGTTTTGAATAGAAATTCATAGCTAATATTGGATTAGTAAATATGAGACATAGATATTGATTGACCATAGGTCTTGATTGGTTAATTTATTAAAGGTTGCCAATTTTGTTCTATTCTAACTGTAATGGTTAGTATACCTTGTACCTTTTTAAAAAGAAAACAAAGTGAAAGAAATTTTATCTTGTTTAAGATCTCGGGTCATTCTGGGTTTCATGCTCAAATTCCAGTCTAAATGTTCTGGGTTTACTTAGTTCGTTTCGGATAATCAATTTTTTTTCTCTTCAACACTCAAGGAGTTATTAAAAAAAAAAAAACCTCTTACCATTTTGTCCTCAAAATACATGAAGTTAAATCCTTATATACTGAAACATGGATGATGACTCTAAATGATGATGATGATGATGATGAGGAGGAAGGGGAGGAGGTTGTCCTGCATAAATAGATAAACTAGACAAAATTTATGTGTGTGTGTGTGTATTCTAGCAATTATTATTATTTATGTTTGACTGCGTATTTGATATTTATTGACCAATACCAAATTTAAACTTTATAAAATGAGAGAAGTAAAGTTTGGTTTTGATTTTAGAAAGGTATTTTCATAAGTGGCTGGCTACCTTTAGATTAAAGATATATTAAAATCCAAACACGTGTGAGTGGTTAGATTTTAACAATTAAAATTTTATTCACCATAATAAATGATAATTGTTTATCTATTAAGATATCTTTGTCTATTTTGACTTTAAAAGATTCAATGATGTGAGTGGTTAGATTTTGACAATTAAAATTTTATTCAC
>Ga0325403_1005814_pt1 | contig 11675 bp, 8 predicted proteins | sample PopdelMetagenome_19_FD_205665 | JGI IMG/M metagenome (GOLD analysis project Ga0325403, IMG submission 205665) | Populus deltoides microbial communities from Bellville, Georgia, United States - Xylem-PdKOR-R4 | ecosystem: Host-associated > Plants > Phyllosphere > Stem > Wood/Secondary xylem...
TGACTAATTTAACCTCGTATAGCTTGTAAAAGACATTTATGTAATGGTGGAAATATCACATTACCTTCAATATCTAGTTAAATGGTTTTTTTGAGTCAGAGATAATTTTATATTCAAATAACTTCTCCTTTAGATTTTGTTAACCCTATACAAATTGTAAAAAAAAATTATATCATGATGAAAATATCATCTTGCTTTCAATGTCTAATTAAGTGGTTTTTGGGTCATGGATAATTTTATCAAATCACTATTCTGATGAATAGTGATTGTTTCTAGAGTTATAATAACTTCTCCTTCACCTTTGAATTTTTGTTAACCTCATATGATTTGTAAAAGATAATTGTGTCATGGTGAAAAGATTGTTTTATCTTTAATATCTACTGAAATAGTTTTTTGGGTCAAGGATAATTTTGTCAAATCATTATACTAATGAATAATGATTTGTCTATAGAGTTACAGTAACTTCTCATTTTCCTTTAGATTTTTGTTAACATCGTACAATTTATAAAAAGATAATTGTGTCATGATTAAAAAAACCATATTGGTTTCAATGTTCAGTTAAGTTGGTTTTTTTTTGTCTAGGGATAATTTTGTAAAATCACTATTCTAATGAACAATGATTTGTTTCTAGAGTTACAATAACTTCTCATTTTCCTTTAGTATTTTGTTAACCCTATATAATTTGTAAAAAATAATTGTGTTATGGTAAAAAAACCACTTTATCTTCAATATCCAAATAAATAGGGAAACAATTTTATTAAACCACTATGATGAATAATGATTTCTTTCTAAGCTACATTAACTCCTCCTCCTCCTCCTTTATATTTTTATCAATAACCAATATTGTATTTGTATGACTCAAGAGTTAGAATTGCAATAAAATAAACATCTAGCAGCAAAAAAGGAAAAAAGAAAAAAAGAAAGCAATAATCACAACTTGCTAAAAACATTAAATTATATAAACAGCAAAACAAGTTTTTTTTCAATTTTATAATTCAATTATTAATTAATTTTAAATTAATATTCATAATTTATTTTGATTTATTTCTTATAAGGTTATTAAAATTTTAAACAATCTGCTAATATTTTTGTTGATACTTGATTTTACGAATATTTTTTTTATCATATAATTAAGTAGAAAGTAGTTTTAAAAAACAAAAATATTAAGCCCGATGGAGTTCATGATTTGGATCGTAGGTTTGACATGTTTAGCTATAAAATTTGAGCTGGTACAATATATAATTGTTTCAATATTAAAAGAAAAGAAGATATCATTTTGAAGTCTTTATAAAGTCTAACAATGTTTTTATAAGTCATCCAAGTTGTTTTTGTATCTGTCAAGTTGATTGGATCACATCGAAACAACTCCTACATGGTTTTAATTTGAAAATTAAGCTAGACATGAAATCGGTTCAAAAGGTTTTCCTCCCTTCAATTTTTTCATTTAATATTGATTGATTTTAATTGAAATTCATAATTTGTTTCGATTTACTTTTTATAAGTTTATCAAAATTTTAAACAAGCTCTCAATATTTTATTGATTCTCGATTTCATGAATATATATATTTTTTATTATATACCTAAGTAAAAATAGTTTTAAAAAACAAAAATATTAAATTCAGTAGAGTGTATTATTCGGGCCGTGGGTTTGACTTGTTAAGCTTTAAAACATGAGTTGATCTAATATGTAATTATTTCAATATTAAAAAAAATATTATCTTGAAGATTTTTTAAAGTCTAACTATGTTTTTATCAGTTATCAGAGTTATTTTTGATTTAATTTAAAACTTGAGTTTGAAAATAAAATTATATCAGAAAGTTTAAAGATTTACTGATCATCTAAATTTAATAACAATTTTTTTAATAATTTAAATATTAATTAAATATTTAATTCAATCAGCAATGTAGCGTGACAAATAAATTAATAATATATAAATGATATTAAAAAAATAATAATAGAGAAACTTTTTAAATATAAAAACGAGTTAAATATTTATATAAATTGTATACCTCCCTTTCTCTCTTCGCATCTCGTTTATTTTCTCCTTCCTAATTCACTCGTTACTCTCGCCCGTAGCATCAACGCAATCACCATGTCATCCGAATCCGAAATCCCCAAACCAGATCAAGAAGGAGAAGATGAATCCTCAAAATCAGCGAGCAAAAAAGCTGCAAAGAAGGAAGCAGCAAAGCAAGAGAAGTTACGTCGCCGTCAGGAAGCCGCTTTGGCCGCCGCCGCCGCCGCGTCCTCACTTTCTATCGAGGATGACCCACTCGCGGCGAACTATGGTAATATTCCGCTTCAAGATCTGCAATCGAAGGTGGAAGCAGATCTAAAAGCGTGGACGCAAGTCGGAGACCTGACTCATGAGTTGAAAGAAAAAGAGGTGTTGATTCGCGGCCGTGCGCAAACCACGCGTGCTGTTGGAAAAAATATGGCATTTGTTGTGGTTAGAGAGAAAGGTTTTACTGTGCAGTGTGTGGTTACTGCGCGGCCTGATGTAGTTAGTAAACAGATGGTCAAGTTTGCCGCTGGATTGAGCCGGGAGTCAGTTGTTGATATCCATGGCGTTGTTTCTGTCCCCTCTATTGCTATTAAGGGCACCACACAGCAGGTCTGGTTTATTTTTTTTTGTTTGGTTTTTTCTTTTTGAATTACTTATGTTTGTTAATTGTTTTTTGCAGGTTGAGATTCAAGTTAGTAAGCTTTATTGTGTTGACAAAGCTATGCCGACACTTCCCATTAATATTGAGGATGCTTCTCGAAGTGAGAAGGAAATTGAAGAGGCTTTGGAGGTATAAATTTTATCTCGTCTCTGTTGTTTCCTGGTTATTTTGTGGTAGCTGTGATTTTTTAGAACTACTTCTTAAATAGTTCAATCCAAATACTAGACTGTTTGACTCGTGCAGGCTGGAGAACAACTTGTTCGTGTCAATCAAGATACACGGCTGAATTATAGAGTTCTGGACTTTCGAACATCTGCTAACCAAGGGATTTTCCGCATTCAATGTCAAGTTTGCAATGTGATTTCCTTTCTTTTTTCTAACCTTTTTTTTGTGATGGTAAAGATATTTACTTTTGCATCTTCATAATTCGTTCAAGTTTAGGTGTTGTAGGATTAATAAAATTTTCATCATTAAGTGTTCAAATTCTGGAATTGAATGTTTGAGGTTCGTGGAGAATGTTTCATAGCATATGTAAGAAGAAAAAAACTTGACACAGAAATCCTGCCTTCTAGAAATGACAGAGAAATTGTGGCTAGTTATCACAAACAACAAGGGTTTTGTCAAATGCTTGAGTACTTGTTGTCATCCTCAACAGTTAAAAGAAAAAATACTTAATTATTCCTGTCTATTGCTCAGTTGCTCACTTCCTTGGTGAATTCAACCTCCTTTTATCGAGTCAAGTTCATTGTTTTACAGGGACCTCTTTCTTCCTGTAATATATTATTTATTGGAATTATAAAAACAGAAAAAAGAGGAACGTTTTATTTATTTTTTCTCCTATTTTGGTTCCTCTCCTTTAAATTGTATTATGTCTTGTTTTCATTTTCAACAAGCAAAAAAGTATCCTCTATTTTCAGAGGAACAAAAATAACCTTTTACTAATTTAACGGAAATAATATCTTGTCTTTGTATGGTATGCAGTTTCTAGTTGTCTGTGCACTGAATCCAGGAGCTCTATGTGTCAGACTAATCCCCCCCCCCCACCCCCCTGCCTTTCTCTCTCACACATGCATCTCAGTCTTTGAATGTATTATACCATTGTGCAGATATTCAGGCAGTTCTTATTGTCAGAAGATTTTGTTGAAATCCACACACCAAAACTGATAGCAGGCTCCAGTGAAGGTGGTTCTGCTGTGTTTAAGCTGGACTACAAAGGGCAAGCTGCCTGCTTGGCTCAGTCACCTCAACTTCACAAGCAAATGGCAATTTGTGGTGATTTTGGGCGTGTTTTTGAGATTGGTCCAGTTTTCAGGGCAGAGGATTCTTACACTCATAGGCATTTATGCGAGTTTACCGGTCTTGATGTTGAAATGGAGATTAAACAACACTATACCGAGGTAGGATTCTGTTTGGTTAGCTAGTCATGGGCATCTGAATTGAGATGATGATTGATGTTTAGCTGAAAATTTGAGTTTGTTTATGCAGGTGATGGATGTTGTTGACCATTTATTTGTCACAATGTTTGACCATTTGAATAAAAAGTGCAGCAAATATCTTGAAGCAGTTGGGAGGCAATATCCATTTGAACCTTTGAAGGTCATTATTTGTAACAAATTTCAGTACCATTATTATTTCTAGTCCAAGACGTTGATTGCTAATATATTGGACAAACTTTAAGAAGTGTGATTTATGAGCCCTAACTTGTGCATCATTTTGAATCCTCTACCTGATCTCTCCTTTTCACTTGCTCACAGTACCTGCCAAAGACTCTGCGCCTAAAATTTGAAGAGGGGGTTCAAATGCTCAAGGTAAGAGAATAAATTTATATATGTCTCTATGCATGCATGAATGCCCTCTTTCACTGTCCTTAAGATTTGAAGATGGGGGTCAAATGCGCAACTTGAGAGGATAGAATTTTATTTGTTTGTATGCATGTTCAATATGATGTGATCAAGGACAGTAAATAACTAGTTTCCCAATAAGGTAGTAAAGATTAGGTCTGCAAACAGCGTTAGGATGGTGGGAGAATAATTGACTTATTAAGAAGAGGGGAGCATAAGAGGTATTGGCCAACATATGTTATTCGACACTGATCCTGAATGGCCTCTGTTGCACTGCTATTGAACTGAACCCTTACCACCTATTTTGACGTACACACTTTTATGATGTAGGTCATTTCACTTGAGAGTTTGAAGAAGTTTGATTTCTTATACACGAGAAAGGCAATTTGTTGATATGTAAAACTTCATGCAACAACTTTCACTCATAAACTGTTATTAAGTGATCTTATTTCCATATATGTTCTGTTTTTCAAATTTTGACATGCTCTTAGTTTAGAATTTGCCCCCCCCCCTTCTTTATGGAATAAACCATATACATAGAGAGGATATGTTTTTGGCTATGATGATTGATTTGAACTGAAACTACCTAGGAACTATATGAGGAAGTTTTGTATCTGTTATTTGGCAGAAGATCCCATTAAGGTCCTTTCTCTGTTTTAATTGTCGATATATGGTGTCATTTATGACAGCCATATACAAATAGGATGGAAAGGGAAGACCGTAAAGGATATGTTTTTGGCTATGATGATTGATTTGAACTGAAACTACCTAGGAACTATATGAGGAAGTTTTGTATCTGTTATTTGGCAGAAGATCCCATTAAGGTCCTTTCTATGTTTTAATTGTCGATATATGGTGTCATTTATGACAGCCATATACAAATAGGATGGAAAGGGAAGACCGTAAAGGATATGTTTTTGGCTATGATGATTGGTTTGAACTGAAACTACCTAGGAACTATATGAGGAAGTTTTGTATCTGTTATTTGGCAGAAGATCCCATTAAGGTCCTTTCTATGTTTTAATTGTCGATATATGGTGTCATTTATGACAGCCATATACAAATAGGATGGAAAGGGAAGACCGTAAAGGACTTGTCCAGGGCTCTTGTGTAATCTCTCCATGACTTGTGTTTGTTGGAGTCCTTGATTTTCTTTTCAAAATGCCAGTTAAGTTGGTTTTGTATGAAGAACAAAATGTGAGGCATTTGGCAACAGTATAAAATAGTTGTTTTTCAATTATAGCGACTAAAACTGCTGCTTATGCTTGCCAAGGCTGACATACAGCTGCTGCCTACCTATGGAAAATTTTACATGCTCAATCATAAATTCAACTTCCTTTTGCAGGAAGCAGGAGTGGAAATTGATCCTTATGGGGACTTGAATACAGAATCAGAGAGAAAACTTGGCCAGCTTGTTTTGGAGAAGTAATTTCATATTTTCTGTGTTCAATTTATTGACTGGAGAATTTTCTCTATTGTAGCCATAGTAATCAAATGGGCTAATCCTTACTTCTTATGGTAGGTACGGCACTGAGTTTTACATTCTTCACCGGTATCCTTTGGCTGTTAGGCCATTCTACACCATGCCATGCTACGATGATCCAAAATACAGTAACTCATTTGATGTCTTTATTCGAGGTAAACCATTTGATGAGTAGTTTTATCTCATTAGTATGAATGTTACACTGTTTGCTTTATATCTGGAGTCTTGAATATGTGCATGCTTGGACATGTTTTTAATGTATATGGAATGGAGATATGATACTCTTTTACTATTTGGTTGTGAATTTTATTGACTTGACCCATCTCTGTTAGGTGAGGAGATAATTTCTGGAGCACAGCGTGTCCATGTACCAGAATTCTTGGTAGAACGTGCACAGGCATGTGGGATTGATGTCAGCACAATATCAACATACATTGATTCTTTCAGGTATTTTTTTGTATTTCCTTGATTTTCGTTGATAAAGAAATGCAAAAATTGAAAATGAAGGTGCAATTCTTCTTGTTTTGTTCTGTGTTCATGGTGAAATTAGTTTATGTACTCTTGTTGTTATTCTCTTTTGAAACTTGATGCATTGTATCTGGCAAGGTTTCTTCGCCCATTTTGCATCTATATGGCACTAAAAGGATCTCCCTGTCTGAAGGTAGTTGCTTGGATGTTGTGACAGTGATGGTAGTATCTAATTATTTGAGTTGAGTCTATAAATGTTAAGTTGTCAGTATTTATGTACCGGAAGTTGTACACAGTCTTGTCAACAAGGAGCAAGAAAATATATATTACAGAATGTTTGATATATTGAATTCCATTCGCTATCTATAAAAGTAAAAAATGAACCAAAAAGGAGTATCAGAAAAATGCTGAGAATGATCTGTAGTTAGTTGAGTTGATAATTCTTTTGAGCTGTTTTCTTTCTATGATGAATCATCTTTAATATATTTTCATGTGTTACTTCAATTAATGGGGATAAAAGTAATCGTTTTATTTTTTATTTATTAAAGAATGGAGAAAAAGGCAGATTTCTGGTTTGGAGTTTATTGGGGCCGTTCATTTCTCTCTTTGCTGATGGAATTGTGGAGTCTGATTGTCTTGGTTGTTTTCTTCGTATTAGCCTTCATAAATGAAAGGGAGTGGAACTTTTTCCTTGCCTGTTGATGGATTCCCATGGTTGCTCTTTTTACAGATATGGTGCCCCTCCTCATGGTGGGTTTGGAGCGGGGTTGGAGCGTGTGGTGATGCTATTCTGTGGTCTGAACAACATTCGTAAAACATCACTTTTCCCTCGTGACCCGCTGAGGATCGCTCCATGATAGTGTGTTTTGAGAGCAGCCGGAGATCAATGATTTACGGTGATATCTTTCAAGAAAATCTATGTTTAGAAGTGTGAAATTCCTCGAGAGAAGAGGATTCTTTTTTGGTGCACACTGGTCAACGACTTTTGTGGAGGACTTGATATTCTTACTCCACGTTCTTTATTTAGGTCATGCTTTTGTTATCTGGTATTTCAGTGGAGTACTTGGCTGCAAAATCCTGTTTAAGCCCTTTCGTGGCTTGATGACACTCCCGGTTGGAACAAGTAGCATTTGAATTGAAATGGAATCAATGAAAAACTAATCGATGTTCTAAACATCGATTCCTTTAGACACAAGTTGAATGGAGACAAAATAGAAGTAAACTTGATGTTTGGTTGATTTAGGCAGCCTCGTGAGGGTGGAGGCGGATCGGAAGGCCTTTTGAAGGTATTGGCATTGGATCTACAATTATCCTCTCTTTAGGAAGCAGCTTCTCCCATCTGAACTTTTTCACCAGGTTGTGCAAGAAAACTAGTATTTCCAGTCTAGCATATTCTTTGCCTGGACACATCCTAGGACCTCCTCCAAATGGAACAAAGGTGTATGGGGCCGGTCCATTGCCTTCGAATCTTGATGGGTCAAAATTCTCTGGCTCAGGGAAACATTCAGGATTTTTGTGTGTAGTGTTTGCGCTCCAATACAGCTGCCAATTGGTCTCAACATCAGAAGACGTATTTTGCCAGTTGCTAATTGCTAAAACAAATTAATATGGATTAATCTTGATGGATAATTAACTGACCTTCCATCCCTTCGGAATTGTAAAACCTGCATAGTTGAACTCGGTCATGGCCTCTCGGAAAGCTCCTTGGAGTGGGGGAGCAACTCTCATCACTTCACAGGCAACGTTCCATGAATATCTCATCCTTTGTATGTCCTCCCAATTCAACAGCTCTCCAGGTGTTTTCGTTTTTGCGATCTCTCTTTGTTCTGTCATCCAACAATATTTAATTACATATATATTTTGGCCTACATGTGTGTGTGTGTGTGTGTACATGCACACTGGAGTTTTAGTTTACCTTCCAAGAGCTTGTTGTAGACATGAGGCAACTCTGCAAGATACTTGACAATAAAAGTTATAGCCGCACTGGCTGTGTCGTGACCTCCAACAAGCAAACCAAGTATCTTATCGGCGATATCGATCTCCTTCATGCATTGCCCATCATCGTCAGCTGTGGTTAGCATATGGGACAGTATATCTTGTGTGGGGGATGCCTTGTTCTCCGCTAGATCAATCTTCCTCTGCTTTATGATCTTTAGAAGCTCGTTGTGCACCACATTTGATGCTTTGACCCCGCGATTAAAGGGTGTCCAGGGCAAATCAATGGGTATGGATATAATCCCAGCGGCTAAATCATTGAAGGGTTTGGCGAACTTTTGGACTTCCTCAGGATCTTCCATGCTTAGAAATAAGCGGCAAGCTAACCAAAAAGTGTACGTCTTAGCCAGAGGGAAAACACTGACTTCCTGTTTGCCTTCCCAATCAGAAGCCAAGTGCCTTTGTGCAATCACATCCATCACACTAATATATCTTTGAAGTGATTCTGGCTTGAAAAAAAGTGGGAAAAGCTTTCTCATTTTCTTGGATTCTTCTTGTGAAGAAGTTTGTTGAGAGGAAGGGAAGATTTTGTTGACAGAATCAGGCCACCATGCAGTGACAAGCTTATTCTCGTTAGAGAACAAGAACTTGTTCCCTGCTGCACCACAGAATACTGCAGTTGGTTCACAAAACAACGAGGTTTTGAAGACTTTGGATGAGAACTTTGCCATTCTGTCTAATATGAACTTCTCCGGCTGACCCTTTTGCCCCGTGGTCAGAAACTCCAGACTTTCACCGATTAATGGCAAACCGGTATTACCAGGCGGGAGGTTGTTGAGGGAGGAGCGAGAATGTTTGTGTTTGTTTATGAGGTATGATAGTGTAAATGCAGAGATGATGAAGAGGATTCCACAGGGAAGCAGGGAGATGAAGGGAAGTTCCATCGATCCTTTCTTGTTTCCGGACAAATAATAAAACCTCTCGATTGGTAGGTGAATACCAAAGTGCTGTTTTGTAGGATTTATATATAGGATTTATGGTAAGTGGCATGATGGAATGTGAAGTTTGCAGATACGTACAGTCAAGAAAAGGTATCACGGTCATGTTAGACAGGATGGCGGGGAACGTTGTTTTAATCCGTTAATTAATGATATAAACCTTAGCAGAATTTTTGATGAGTGGACATAAAATTAACGTTTGCCTCCTTGTTTCTCTGTTAAAGACCTGAGCAAGAGTATTTCCATAATATAGTATAGGAATAAAAGGTCGATGCGGTGTATATTATACCCTAGCTATTTAACCTGGATTATAATTTTTTTTTAAATAACACGTATACAGGTTGCTTCAATATGGTATTTTACATAAAAAATTTAAAATGTAAATTAAAAAGTCTATGTAAACAAGATCAAAATATTCCATAACATAAAATAAAACATGCATCTGATTGTGTTTGCTAAACTTATTTATTTAGATAAATAAAAGATAAATTTAATATCTAAAAAACTCATAACTTAAAAGATAAATATAAATGAAACTGTTTGTATAAACCTACGTCATTAAAAATATTACGCAAGACCAGACACATAAGCAATATAGTTTTAATTTAAAACGAACATTTTTTATTTTAAAAAATAAACTTTATTTATATAAAAAAAATTATAGATGAATTAGAATAATACCTTGAAAAATAAAATAGAAACAAAACAACTAAAAAGACTTATATTAAAAAAAATGCACGCGAAAATCATGATCTAAGTTATGAGACTATGATAAATCCATAATAAAAACTTGAAGATAATCTCAAAAACAAAATTAAAAAAAAAACTTAATGCAAAACAATAAGATCGTATGAAGGTAAAATCCTAACAAACTACATGTCAAAAGATGAAACGGAGAAGAAAATTAATTACATAAAGGATCCAAAAAAATGAGGGTGAGAAGAAAACATTAATTAGAGGGATATAAATTTTCAATTGGAGGGTTTAATTGAATTAAAAAATAGCTTTAATAAAAGAAAAAAAGAATGAGAGTCAAATTAAAAAAAATAAAACAACATACAATTTGATCGAATGATGAAATTGAAAGAAAAAAACTTCAACATAATTGTCGAGGACAAAATCAGAAATTTTAAGAAATAAGGACTACTGAAAAAACCAAACAGAAATTGCAATTGAAGAACTAAATTGAAAAGAATTAAAACTTCTATAAATAAAATAAAAACGAAATAAGAAATTAATAGAACGATGACTGGAATTGAAAAGCAAGAAACAAAAAGGACAATGGTGTACATTACATGTCAGGAGAGAGGGGAAAAAATCAAACAACCACCGACAATAATCCAACCACCGTAAACTACCATGTGTCATTCTAAATGAAAGAGGATATGACTGTGCATTTAAGGAGGCGATTGAGGACAATGGTGTACATTACAAACTAGGAGAGAGGGAAAAAAATCAAACAACCACTGACGATAATCCAACCACTTTAAGCTGCCATGTGCCACTCTAAATGGAAGAGGATACGACTGCACATTTAAGGAGGCGGTGGATGACCAATTATGTCCACCGAGTGACTTCACACACGCCGCCTGAATGACACGTATGCCACTCACGCGCTAGGACATGCTAAGCACACTCCAACAACTTTAAGCATTAATTTTTTTTTAAAAAATGTTAAAAATACCAAAATGTCCCCCATGACCTAGAAAATTAAACAAAATATCCATATGAAAGTACAAAAATTACCCCAAATTGCTAAGCTTATGTTTTGTCTCTTTCAAGATTAAAGATGCATTTGCATTGTATAGTAAAATTTGAAAACCCCAAAACATCCTTATATAGCAATACAATAATTTTTTTACTATGAGGGAAAATTTTGTATTTTTACTGTTAAGAAACTTATGCAAAGTTAAGAAAATTCTTGATCAATAATTCTATATTTTATTGATTTTAGAGGTAAATTAATATTTTTACTGTGTAAAAAAAAATTACATCATGATGCTCACCCAAAAGACTTAATTTTTTCGGGATCAAAAGGCTTGATAATTTGACTATATCTCAAAACATATTTCACTAGATTGAGTTATAGTAAAACATTTATCCCAAGACCCAATTATAAATGTTGAGATAAGTTTTCTAAAGAAAAAATGAAGAAAATGTTGGTAAGATTAGGAAGTTGTGGCAAGAGTTGGATCTCTGCCATAAATCCATTGACCCATGAATCAAATTTTATTGAACAAAACAAATTAAGGGATCGAGCTTGTTTAATGGTCATTTTATATA
>Ga0325403_1005815_pt1 | contig 11673 bp, 8 predicted proteins | sample PopdelMetagenome_19_FD_205665 | JGI IMG/M metagenome (GOLD analysis project Ga0325403, IMG submission 205665) | Populus deltoides microbial communities from Bellville, Georgia, United States - Xylem-PdKOR-R4 | ecosystem: Host-associated > Plants > Phyllosphere > Stem > Wood/Secondary xylem...
AGAGTTTATGGACTAGATTGACAAGGTCAAACTTGAAAAGAAGTCTGCAAAGAAACCTAAAAGCATCTCATATGAAGTTTGAAGTTATTGTTTTCTTGATTTAATTATTTTCCTAGTTAATTTTGAATTTTAATTATTTGTTTCCTACTTAACTTAGGACTTTTAATTTAATTAGTATTTTACTATTTAAGAATTCTAATACTAGGTGGATTCTATTAATTAGGTTAGTTTTAATTAGAAATCATTTCCTATAAAGGATTTTTAATACTAACATAAATAGGGATGTCTAGTTTATTTTATAGAGAAGAAGACTATTATTCAGATTCAATAAAAATACCAGAGAATTTTCTCTAGATTTCTTTACAGTTTGGTCTGTAATCTTAGAACTTGAGAACCCTGGTTTTATCTTCGTTATACGCTATGTGACACAGGCAATTCTGTTAAATTGAACATCGACTAAGAGCTAGAATCCTTCTCATTGACACAAAACATCAAAGCATTAAGAAAAGAAAAGGCCAACCTTAAATGTAAAACCTATTAAAATACCACTTTTTTTATCTTTATGTTCTGGAAAAACTTCCTGAGCTGATCTTCAAAGGAACCAAATAAATAAATTATAAGTTAAATCATTGTTCCTACTTCCCAAAGAAAATAAAAAGAGGAAAGAAAAAGAAGTGCTACAAAGTGAAGAAACTGTGATGAGATGCATACAGTCACACTAGCATGATAAAACTAGTAGCAATTCTGTTCAACTGAACTAGATGCATGGTGTTCTTACTGACACAAAACATCAAAGCATCACAAAAAGAAAGGGCCAATCTTAAATGAAAATGCTATTAAAAACCCACTTTTCTATCTTTAAAAACTTGTTGTGGTTAGAAGCACAAAGGTGTTGCTACAAAAGCTTCCAAAAATCTGATTGTGTGATATCTGAATTCTTTGATTTATAATTGCTAGAAGACATATCGCACATAACTTCACTACTTAAAGTGAAAAACGTTAGGACAGTTGCAGGAGCACCTCATTTATAAAAAAAAAAGGTTTTCAAAGATACACTCAGAATAGATGTGGACATAAAAGGTTTATCGTGAGGATTGATGGGGCTTACAGATGCTGCCTTTTCAGATTTCAGTCGTTTCTCGACAAAGTTAGTGAGCTTCTTTGCATAAATTTCTCCAGCATCACTGCAGAAACAGAGTATAGTGCATTCCAGTAATGAGTAGGGTAAATCAAATCTCAAAGAAGAACCAAGGTTTGCAGAAAATTAGAATGTGTCAAAAAGAAAGATTAGAAGCTGAAGGAAACATGTCAGCATGGAGAATTAAACCTAAATAAAAATGAAACCACAATTGGCAGTAGACATGAAGGGAAGATTGATTGAAGATAGAAAGACTAGATAATGTAGCATTATAATTGACACACATCAAGGCATCTCATTGCTCTTGGACATTGGTGGGACTAGTTCTAGGTTATGACAAATCTCATCTTTGGATTGATTTTGAAAAACAGATGTGAATATTGAAAGGACAAAAAAAAGCCTCCAAAATTTAAAAACATAAAGAACTTATCAGCATCGGTATCAAGTTTTAGAGGACTTCAATAAAAAAATGATAAAGAAAAGGGTAAGAATATAACATGCATAATTAATAGATATTATAAGTGGGTATGTATAGATACAAAGTGATTTATATTTGGTCTCTCAGGTGCGTATCAATTATAATGTTGCTAACAAGAGTGCTATGAAAGCCATTCAGCTTCCGTGCTCAGCAGTTTTGCTCCTCTTTTAATCATAAAAGATTTACATTCAAACACTTTTGGGTAAAAGAGAGATGCTGATCTTCACTGCAATACTGTAAGCAGCAAGAAGCCAACAGGGATTCTATGGAGAATATTACAAACTTCAGCAAAGCCTTCAAGACTGCTGAAGAGGTCAATTTAAAGAGCTTTATGTTAAAGTCTGCAGATTATCCCTTCAAGGAGAGCTGGTTTCACACAACAAAAAGGAAATGATGCCAAACACTATCTGCAAATATCTCCATCATACTTTACAAAAAATAATACTCTTTTTGGCATCTGTGCTAATATAGTGAAACATAGTAGCAGTGCAATGAACACAAGATCGAGAATAGAGTCATACCATACAGGTCATCCAAGATTAAAGCTAATTTGACAAAATATAACATTTACTACTTCAAATTCAAACTATACCAGAAAATTAATAAATCATGAACCACTACCTCAATACAGTATCACCACCAATTCTACCTCTAACATTATCCCGACTCTCTCCATGCCTGGTAAGTAATATTGGGCGTGGGGTAAGGTGTGTATTCACCTGCATCACATTAACAGAAGTTCTTGGTTTGAGTGAAAAGAATGACATTCAAATCAGCAAGATCATAGCAGTGGAAGAGATTGTCACAATAATGGCTAATCATGTTTCATTACTTAAGTCATCTTAGTTTCTTTTTGTTTATTTAAGCCATTGCTTGCAACTCAAGCAAAGACCATGTTCTTGCTCCATATAGAAGTGTATGAAAATCTCCAAACAAATATTCTCTCGAGACTACAATTTATTTTCAACAAACATGGTAGTTAAGATTCAACAGAAACTTGAGTATCACTAGTGCCAGCAGAGATGATAACAGAATTTCAGAAGTAGAAATTAGAAACGAGAAGTGGCCCAACAGAACATTTCTATAATCTGCTAAGAAATAATTGATCCAAGTTATGGCAGGACAACTTACCAAGAAAAAAACAATTCGCCCAGGCAGGTAGCCACTGATATTGTTAACCTGAATGTATGAAACCAAGTTGTATTATAGAATAATCAGATAGAACATAGTAAGTTCAAAGACAACGTCCTTTATTATATACAGGGTTCATGAAAAAAGTTGAATTATCCAAGGTACCATATAGAACAAAACGGCACTATCAATTTACATACTCTTCTGCATATAACTGAATTCAGGAAAACAAAAATTCTCTGAACAATTAAATTAAGGGGAAGAAGGGGAAAGAAAAAGGTGTGCTTTTACTTGTATTTGTCCACCATGTCCACTGGCCATATCAATCATTTTGATATAAGACCCTTCTTCTACTGGCTCATAAACCTGGTAAATAAAAGTGAATGTTAACCTAAAGTTGAAATTCTTCATTGATAGCGACCAAATCTCAAAAGGAGAAGATATTAGAAGCACATGAAACTACCTTTTCATAATTGGCTAGCCGACTTTTGAAGTCTTGCAATCCAGCTTCGAAATCTGGCCTGGAAAATAACACCAAGGCCTAAGTAGTAAGTACCCATGTCCATCACATATAAGAAGCCGGTGATTTCAGATAGTAACCATACTGTTCTGCGTAGTCAGGGCTTTGTTGAATTTTGAGACGTATATTTCTTTCAATTATGCGTTCATCATTGCACAGTGTCTCCAAGAAAATAATCTGCAGCAAAAAGAGAACAGATGTCAAAAGAGTTTGGGACTAATCATTGCATCTTGGTTGTATCCCACCTTCCAATCAAATTTTGTTCTCGGTGACCACCAACAAGAGTTATTAAGGGGAACTTTTAGCAATTTGAAAATAAAGGAAATTCTTCAGGGAAAAAAGAAGCGAAAGAATAAGAAAGTCTTCTTTTTAGGGTGGTGTTGTTCTCACTCCATAGTTTGTTATTCCCACTCCATATTTATTGCAAAATATATTGATAGACTACATTAACCTTTGTTTTTAGTAAAACTATGAAATGTCTTTTCTATTTTTTGTTTTTACATAATCAAGATTTTACTGAAATATTACTTTCTAATTATAAAAATTAAAATTGAATTAAAAAAAAGAAGTAAATAAAATTTGAAGTTCTTAAAATTTTAATTACTCTATTAAATTTTTTGAAATAAATATTTTATTGATGGATGATGTCTAGGAGGAAAAAATGTAGCATGACCAAAATACAATTTCCAAAAAAATAAATTTGGTAATGAGTTATGATAAAAAAAAAAAAAGTAAAGTACAAATATCCTAATTACAAAAGGAAAGAATTTGTACTTTTAGCTATATTTTCTAGATATAAATATAAAACGAACATTTAATATCATCATTTGTGAAAAATAATATTAAGGATATTTTGATCCGAGTAATAAGAATAGATTATGGAGTGGGAATAATATTATCCTTCTTTTAAGATATCAACTGTGCAGTTAAAAGGTGAAGAAAAAACATCAAGACACACCTAGGCACTGTAACACTTCCAAATTTAGCATCTTACTCTTAAGCTTAGAGAATAATATCATAACAAGATAAATAGCACACTTGGCAATTATATGTGAAATTCAGTTTCTTGAGACACAGAGGGATTTGGAAAAAGAAAAAAAAATAACACAGGCAGCCAAAGTGCATATCACTTCAAGGCGAAACACATTAAAAGTACACATCCCAAAAGGATGTTCTTCACCTAAAAATTATATTAGTATATTACTGGTGAAATTCAGGACCTTTTGCAATGATTTGGTCTTAGTACCTTGCACTTTCCTTCAGCCATTTTCATCAGCATATTCCTTCTTTTCCTGTTACTGTTTGTGGCATCAAATATTCCTACCTACAAGGAAATTAAAATGAACCAAACTAAAGGATTAGGAAAGTTCCACGGAAACGTCATTAATATCTGAATATATGATAGTGTACCTGGCCACCTTCTTGCATCCAGGAAATCATATCATCCATTGCCAGTGCTGCTACCTAGTAGCACGTGATACATTAAAACTATTTGCAAAGGAGAAGGTTAATATGGTGTTATCATTCCCAACCATGTAAGAAAAAATAATAGTTCAGAAGTAACAGCATATTTTGAGGGACACAGCAATATTTTCTGGGAGGCTTTACTACTAATTACTATTTGGGTTACTGTATTCATCCAGGATTGTATCTGGGACGGGCCAAATTGCTGAACCAGCTAAAAGGTCAGATCCTGCAACATGCTTACTCAGTTCAACTCTTTATTCTCACTGCACAGTAATTGATTTCCTTTTATTACCTACTTTCATTTCACTTTATTAATGACCACTAGCCAACAAACCTTTAAGAGTCGAAAATCCAAATGAACAAGATCTTGAGATCTCAATGACTCAAGGATACTTCAAATAAATAATAATACCTGTAATAAAGCAATTTGATTCGGATGTTATCATGCGGAACTTGTAAGATTTTAAGAAATTAATGCCTTACAATTTACAACTTTTAGAAATCAATAAATCTTCCATCACTATATCCAGATGAGAAAGTGAGCAGCAACCCATTTATTAAACCAGAAATTGAATTAGTCCAACCAAATACTTGATTCGCTCACTCATAGAGACAGTTTCACAAGTTCCATCAGTCCAACAGGCCGCAAAAAAACACAACAGTCTTAGGATGAAAGAAAAATGCTTTTGTGGTCTACAAAATACAAACACTTATTTAATAGATATTACCTCATTTCGTGCCTCCATTCCTTCAGGGTTGTCGGCTCGGAAAAAGTCAGCAGACTGCATCCACACAAATCATCAAGAAAAAACAAAAAAAAAAAGGTGATAAATAAATGCAGCCAGAGCATAACATGAGTGCAATACATAGTACAAGAATACAATAAAAAACATTTCTGGATCAATTTCTATTCTATATGCATATCTAAAATAACCATTGAATTTTGCACTCCGTCCTGTAATCTCCTTCACATTATACTGTGATAACAGACATAATATAATACAGCAGATTTGAATGCTCAACAGATCTTGAAATCACATTAAAGTTTAAGTTTTTACTAGCATTAATTATTTAAAAAAATGGATTTTAATTATTTGAAATTATTGAAATTCAGTCACATGATTGACAAGCAACGAAATATTACAAAACTGTAGCTGTAGCTAATATTGCTGTAGGAAGCACCACAATGATATTCCATGGAAAAGACTAAAGAGTTTTTCAATTAACAAAAGGGAGAGACACACAAACAAGAAAATCACTGTATGTCTATGAACTGTACAGCATTAATCATTGTTTCATGAAAACAAACAATGCAGAACAAATTCCTTTATCATTAAAAAAATAATCATTAAACCACTAATATAACCAAAGAAACCTATAAAGGCCTATGCATACCTGATTAGATCCATGCTTAAGGCGCCGATACTGTTACAGCCAAATACAGTATTATATTACGCTTCAACTTTTCAAATGTAATAGTCAAAGGATGTATGACAGACCTTTCCAACATTAAAGTGCTTGGTATCATGACCCAACCAACGAAGATATCTTGTAAGTTTAGCTGCAGTAAAAGTTTTGCCTCGAGCAGGTAAACCAACCTACAGTTCAAGCAATAGATAGAATTTTTAATTATCAACAGTGCTCATGGATTAGTTTTTGAACTATGAAAATTGAAAGTACATAAACGAGCACCAAGTAAATTCCAGCATCCAACTTTCAAGTTATTTGTAGAATTTGGTACACAATCTAATCTGGAAATCTTTACAATTGAACTGAGAGGGAAAGTAGAAGGATAATAAATATTATCACCAGTTCTGACCAATAACTTATGCAGATACATACCAGAACGATCGCCAAATGTCTATCCTCCTTTGGTCCAAGCATCTGATCGGCCACTGCTGCAGCTGTAACAGCTCCAGCAGCTGCTGGCATTGAGTTCTGAGAATATAGGGAACACAGCATAAAACAATGATGCAAAACCACCATGTACAGAAAATAATTAAGCTTGAAAGATTTCCTACAGTGAGAAATATTTGGTACAAACCTTGGTTTCGGTGTCCAGTTTGAGACCGGAAGAAAATGCACTAGAACTTGATGATTTAACTAGCCTAGGAGATCCAACACCCCTATCCACAAAGAGTCCCCTGTGACCATCTTGCTTTTGCAGAGGTGAAAATGTCCCCACTGATTTTGATTCGACCATCCCAGAACCAGAATAAATTTTGGATGGATCTGGGATAACAACCTCCATTTGCTATTTGAACATTTGTAAAATGCATCAGAACTGGAATAACATAATGACAAGGAGAAACGATGCATCAAGCAGCCACCCAAAATATGATAATGCCCTATCTTAAAAGGTAGCATCAAACTGCTCCTTGACCAACTGGAATGAACCTAAGTATTCTAGCAATAGCACATGTTAAAATCTGAAGTTCAGGCATGACAAAGCTGAAGTCATCAAATTGTCCTCCTTATTGGAGAGACATTGAATTTTATGAGCAGGCAAATGATAGAAGATTGAAAAGAACATCCTCATATTTCAGGTAGACTTAAATTTTTGTAGGCCATGATGAAAACTAATTGTACATCTGCAGGATAGGTGACCAAGATAAACCTTTATAGTTGCAGGTCGATCTGCAGAAACAACACTATCCTTGTAGGAAAATGAAGCATTGCCTGGGCCATCAACATTGGAAAACCTTGGATTCTCTGCATTGTTAGCTGCATACACCAAAGCAGAGTTTGCAGAAATTGATGGAGCTGGGACAACATAATGTTCAAGATCAAGCTCCAAGCTAGCCGAAGAGCCGTTCTGAAAAAAAACAATGGAAGAATATTTTTTTTAGCATGCACAAGTTTTTTGATTGAAAAGGATCATGACACTAAGGCTTCGTTTGTTATTGCAGCCAAAAGCCAACCGCGCAGTTGGCCGCAATAACATGCAGGCTCTAACAATCCACCCAGTAAAAAAGGATGGAAATTAAATGTTTCAACAAAGAAGTCTGCAATTGCATGTCATTTAAAAAATGTCTCAATTCGACTTGGAGTAGGTTTAAAAAAAAAAACATATAACAGCATCATGCAAGGGGGAAAAGAAAAGATAATGCAGCCTAGTTAGAGAAACTTGAATCAGAGGACAACAATTAAAAATTACCACAGCAAGCTCCAATACCAATTTAAGCAACCAACTTGAAAATTTGAGCTAGTTGGTGGAGCAGCTCACATTGTCAACAAGGTCACAGCAAAATTTACACTTGCGATCCATATAAAGTTTGCTCAATGACCCCCCCCCCCAACCCAGCACTCATATCTAAATATATGAAAACAAAACTTAAGAAACACACTAGATGACAATGATAACAAATGAACTGAGCCCAAAAACAGGGCCTAGCCCATAGGTAACCAATAATAGCAATCAAAGAACAGTGATATCCAATTCTAATCAACTGTGATTTGAAAAGAACAATAGTGGATGGGCTATAGCCCAAAAACAGCCTCGCTGAGAAAACAACAACATAAACAAAATGATGATAAACATTAGAGTATCGCACCTAAAACTTTAGCTCGCAGGTCAAGGAGCAATAGAGCATATAATTTTAGATAGTAAATTCATGATAAATGAAATGCTTGCGGCTCAGCAATCGTTAGGCACAAATAAATGATAAGAGTATAAAGAAACATATTAATTAAAACCGTTTTCTTCTCACTCTTGGTACATAAAAGAAATGAAATCTCACAAAGATAAAAATAAGATATTATGCAGCATATAGCAACAGGAAAAGAAGATGCACCTCAGCTCCTGCCATTGGCGTGGAATTGATGCTAACATCAGGAATTCCACGAACAGTTGAAGGCTGGAGATTCTCCTGATAAGCTCTCCAACTTGCCGCAAGATCAAAAGGTGAAACTCTGTCAGCTTTAATAAACACTCTACACTCCAGAATCTCATCACCATTCTTGAATACCGCCAGCCTCGATTCCCCTTGCAATGTCCCCCCGGTGAGCAGCCGGTTTGGACCCTCCTCGACCACACAAGGGGCATTACTGTGCTTTGGCTTCAACAGGAATTTGAAATCCAAAGTTTCTAAAATTCAAAGCATAATTAACCAATAAAAGAAAAGGTTATTAAGAAGAAACCTAGAAAATTATAATAATGAATAACTGAGCCTTATAGTGTTTACTGTTTGATTGAAATCTGAAAAATAGTTTTTCTGTTTCTCTTAAGCATGAAATGGAGGCAAATTACTCCTTAAATTAACAAACTAATCCTAAAAAATCCTTTTCTTTTCTCTAAATTTCTCAGCAGCCAAACAAAAGTTACCGGAAAAAAAGGACACGTACAAAAAAATTGAATTAGTTACCGTGATTAGGTGGAACGACAAAGCTTAATTCCCACATTGAAGCCGATTCACGTTCCATGGAAAGCTAAGTTAGAAACATGAACAAAAGCAAATGAGTGGTTAAGAAACTAAATGCAACTGAATTAAATTTTAAGTTAAACATTTAAAAAACACAAAAAAATAAAGTAAATAAAAAATAAATAGGTATTACAGCTTTAGAAGAATCCCAAGAGCCAACAAGTGGCACGGAACCGTAGACATGAGGGATAAGTTCGCCCTTAAGTTTAAGATTCTCCATTTTAAGAGAAACATACAGTTGACCTCCTGCATGGTCTAGATTTTCTTCTCCTTCTTCGCTTCCGTGGGAGCTGCCGTCTGCGTCCTTTGACATTCCAGTTCCCATAGCTGGCCACTCCAATGCCTCTCAGGTCTGTTGATTTTGGAGATAGATAGAGAGAGAGTTGTCACTTACATAGTGCGTTTCAAGCAAGTGGTTGTGTGTGAGTGGATTTTTTTCGGGATAATAGGGAATAAAAAAGAGATTAAGAGATGGGGATGAAAATGATTTTTTTTCGCTGGGTTTTGTGCGGTTGGATTTGTTTGTGGAGTGTAACAGAAAGAGACGAGAGGGGGAAGGGTGGAGAGTTGGGGATGGTTTGTTCGATTTATGTGGATGATGAAATTGGAGGGGCCAGCGCTGATGCTTGCTGGTCCACCTTGCAGGGCACGGGCGGGCGATACTTCTTTCCTCTTTTTACTCGCTCCAAGAATCTCACGGCCTTTAAACATCTTATTTGTCATCGATCTAACCATATTTTTTAAAAGAATTTTTTTAAAAATTAATTTTTTTTATATTTTTAAGTTATTTTGATATGTTAATATTAAAAATAAATTTTAAAAAATAAAAATATATATTATATTAATATATTTTAAAACAAATAATATTTATTAAAATAATATTTATTATAATTTAAAATAACCAACAACTTGCATTTTGAATATTTATTTATTTTTAGCTAAATTGATAGTACCAAAACATGTTTTTTAACCTAAAACAAAATTTAGAAATTGTTTCCTTGTTTCATATGAATATTGTCTTATAAAATACTTTACATGTCAAAAAATTTTCAATGTTTAACTTGAAAAATATTTTTATATGCAAATAATTTTTAATGATAAAGGTAACGAAATGGTAGAGATTATAATAAAAAAAAAGATGGCAGTGAGAAAATGATCATCGTTATGGTGAAAGAAAAATAGTAATGAGATAACGATAATGATAGTGATAACAGCGAAAAAATAAATTATAATGATAGTAAAAAAAAAAAGGTCATATGATGATGCTGGTAGAACAGTTGGTAGTAACACATGGCAGTAATGATGAAATGATTGTGATCACGATGAAAAAAGAGACGGTAACAGCTAAAATAATTAGATAATATTATAATTAGATTAATATTTGTAAAATATTTTTATGAAATTTCATGAGTTACTAGATAAATTAAGTTTGATAGTTGACAATAAAATATTTTATATTAATTAGTTTTAATGTAAAATATTTTTTTAAAAAAATAAACATAAAAAAATCTAAAATAATATTTTCCTGTAAAAAACTTGTTACGAGGCAAATATTCCCTTAATACTATATGGGAGACAATCCAAAAGCACTTTTATTATATTATTTGAAACTATACTCTAAACTATTATTCTAACTAGATATTTTTTTTAGTCAAAACCTACAATCACATCTCAACTACTAGGCAAATTGGTTCCTAGAGATTGAATTATAACTATATAATTGTTTAAATAGAGATAGCAAATAATATATACAATAAAAATTGATAGTTATTTTTTTGTAGAAAAAACCCAAAGCCGTGGATTTCAATAGCAAAATCAGCGGTTTGGATTTCATTACACATGGCAGGGAGCCAAACCTTAACTCCTTATGAGAATTAGAACAACCAACCAAACAAGCCTCAATTTTCACATTGGATCCGTTTCCAAGCCCAATTCTATTGACCCAAACCGAATAAAGTGAGGGTTTGTGTATAAAAACTCCGAGAAGTGCCAAACCCCTACGCGAACTTGCAACCTGCTTGTCCAGGCATTGGAGAAGCAGAAGGGTTTCTCTCTCGCTCCATTTGCTACAATGAGAGCCAAGGTGATCCAATCTCTCATTTCTAGAAAACACGAATCATGAAAAGCCTGTTTAATTAAAAGACTCGAGAATGATTAATTGGTAATGTTACCTGTCTTTGCAGTGGAAGAAAAAGCGAACGAGGAGGTTGAAGAGAAAACGTCGCAAGATGAGGCAAAGATCCAAGTAGTTGCAGATTTAGCTCGCCAAGCCATTAATTAATCTTCGCTGCTACTTCCATTGTGAACCATTTTATATTATGTTGAATCACTTGATGATGTTTCGGAAATTAATGGGTTTTTTCTTCTTCATTTCTTGTCATGTGGTGTGAATGCAAGTGCTATGCAATCCCTGATCAGTCACTCGTCCCGCTTCAAACTGTTGCTTTGCTCCATAACTTGCTCGTTCTCTAGACTTTGCTGCAATCCAAATAGGTAGGATAAAAAAATCTAATGTTTA
>Ga0325403_1005816_pt1 | contig 11672 bp, 4 predicted proteins | sample PopdelMetagenome_19_FD_205665 | JGI IMG/M metagenome (GOLD analysis project Ga0325403, IMG submission 205665) | Populus deltoides microbial communities from Bellville, Georgia, United States - Xylem-PdKOR-R4 | ecosystem: Host-associated > Plants > Phyllosphere > Stem > Wood/Secondary xylem...
TTAAAAAGTAAGAAAGAAAATCCAAATTAATAAAAATAAAAACCCAAAATATGACAAAATTTGAGATAATTAATTGTTTTAGAAATTGGTCTAAATTGATGTCAACGACACTTTTCTCTCTCTACTGAATCTGACCTCTTTCTCTCCTCGTTCATCTAATGATTAAAAAATAACAAAAATAAATTTTTGTATTAAAATCAAATTGAAAAAATATCAAGGTACTGATATTGTATGATTTGTGTGATTTTTAAAGTTTAAAGACCAAGGTGCATCCTTTGCGAAACTTATAACATGACATCCATGTTTGATATCCTTTTCATTTCAATTCATCTTTTTTTAATTCTACCTTTTTATAAGAAATTAAAATCAATTAGTTTTTAATTAAAATTAAATTATCAAAAACAAATTAAAAATATATAAATTTTTAAACAGTTGATCTACACTAATATACAAGAGGATTAACAGTAAATTCTTGCCGGTTAAAAAAAAAACCAACGCGAGCAATACTTAATAATATCAAAACGAAAAGGAATGTGATGAAGAGGACACTGTCATCCTATGCCATCCTCCATTCCTGCTTCTTCTTCTTCTTTCCACGAGATGCATGGGTCCGTTGGATGGCGCCATCATGCATTTTTTCCATCAATTGGGTCTGAGAGAACATTTCCATCATGCATTTTTTTCTAAAAGATATTCAGATTAAAAGTGTTATAAAAAGAAACAAAAAAGTTTATATACTAAGATTGATTTTAGTATATAAACTTTTATTTTCTCATATCATTATACCAACTTTTTTTGTATACAAATTAATTTTTATCCATGTTTTTAGTATGGATATATCTCTTCATTTACAACCTTAGAAAAAAAGCTTTTATTATCTCTTCTTACTTAGAAGATAAGGTATATGAACATTTCGAAGTTATTTAAGTACCATCTATTTTAGTAGATTTTTATTTTTCTTATATTTAATGTATACCAACTTTGATCAAATGAAATTGAGTTTGAGTTTTCCTCCGGAATAAATAATTGTTTTGATGAATAAATAATGATCTCTCCATCAAGTTTTTGCCCCACCACTAAAATGCTCACCGTAGAGACAAATTTGATCCATCTTTTGGTTTCTAATTCCACGGTTTTGGTTTGATTTATTTTCAGTCATTCTCCAAATATCTTCAATTTTTGGTAGACTTTTTCTGGATATGCCCCAGTTGATACTGTGTTCCAAATAAAAATAAATATTAATTTAATTTTTTTTATTGAAAATTTTTATTTTATTTTTTGATGTTGTTATCAAAAATATTTTTATATTGAATTGGATTTTAATAACATTGAATGAATCACAATTGAACAAGTAACGGATATGAATGTGCAGTGTGAGATGGGTCCGTGAGACCATTGCTATCAAGAGTTTTTTCTACGAGAAGAGATGAATCCGTGAGATTATATTGCGCCGTGAGATTATATTGCCCTGTAAGCTTGAAAAGTCAATTCTGTAACTTAGAAATATATTAAAAAACAATATTTTTTTAAAAAATTATTTTTAACATCAACGTATCATAACGATAAAAAAATATAAAAACTAATTTTAAATAATTTTTTTTTTAAAATACGGTTTCAAACTTATTCTCAAACAACCTTTTAGTAAATTAAAAAAAAAAAAGAATTAGTGATTAGTAGGAAAACTATATTAAAAAGTTAGAGTTATAACCGTGGTATATAAAAGCACAAATATTTGGTCAGGCAGGAGGGCTTGAATTTGAGTTGGAAAAGAATTTGGTGTCGAAACATCAACATTTGTGATGATCAACCTTTACCGCAGTTTAGATGGAAAAATTGACTACAACAACAGCCAGGTGTTAGTGATAACGGTTTCGCTGCAAGGATGGCTGCCTCTTGGTTGCTGGGAGGAAGAGAGAATTGCTCTATTACACCTCAAATCTAAATATTTTTTTGATTTAAAAGGATGTGTTAGAGAATAATATAAATTATATTTTAAAAGAAGATGTGTTAGAAAATAATATAAATCATATCTTGAGACCTTATTTAATAACTTAAGTTATTAGATTGAGATGATTTTTATTATCAATTTAACAAAAGAAAAAACTAGATTAAAAGGGAGCAATTTTTATTATGATTTGGTGCTCTTTTAATTAGGCAACATTTGATTATCGTGATATAAAATACAAAAATAGTAAAGATAAAAAAAAAGACATATTTTTATGTATTTTTTTTTAAAATATATAATTTTAGAAATAATTTCTCTGTATTTTTAATCAGATATGTTTTTATTTTTTGAAAATACAAATAGAGGAAGAACAACCGTGCTGAGGATGTAGAAAGCAGTTTCTCTATGTTCTTAATCAAAGGTATTTCATTAAAATATAAAAAGCAGTTTCTCATTAATTATGGCTGTGGGAAATTGCCGCTCAAGTTCTAACTTTTGGGCTTTTATCAGTCAAGCATGACTGATAAAATTGCCCGTCATTTTTCATTATTTCTTTAATGGGTCCAAGAGGGTTTGTGGGAAATTGCCTGCCTCTGAGCTGTTTAATTGAAACCACTAGTGATGTTGATGTGATTCCTTTTATTTTATCTTGAAACCACCTGTGAAACGACTTGGTCAGATTTTGGTAGATTCTTAGTTTGCTCCTTCAGATTTCTCAATTGCATCTTGAAATTTTAGTTTGTAACAATCGCCTTCTATAGTTTGTAAAAAAAAAATGACGAAATTTGAGAGAATTAGTTTTTCTAGAAATCCTACAATTCTTTGTCAATGTGATATCCCTTACATTCTCTATCTGATCCTTCATAGCTTATTCTTACTGAAATACTAATGTGAGAGTTAACTTTGTCAATGTGCCAATATTATTATTAGTAGTATTATTAAAAAATAAGAATAATGAATTTATCTTCTTTTATAAAATTTGATGATCAATCGATCTTATTTATAGGTTTTAAGGAATTGATCAAGAACTATGATGACTCACTTGAAGTGATTTGTTTGAAATTGGTTTGAGGATTGAAAATCTATAGGATATAATTAATAACTTGACTTTAATTTAAAAGGATTAATGTACATCATGAAATTTCAACTAATATATATATATATATATATAGGAACTGCATGGCCAAAAAAAAACGAGGAAGTATTTTCAATATTTTAGCTAACCAATGCCTACTTGGTCATTGATGAATTGTTTATATTGGATGTAAATATATTGCAAACAATTATCCACATCCAAAGTTAAGGGTATGTTTATAAAAATTAAATTTTTTAGGACCCTCCTTTTCAATTATTGAAATCTTGAAGGATAACAGAAGAAGTATACAATATCATTGTGACAATAATAATGGAAGGCAATATATAGACATAGTGAAGAAAATATTAGAGCAAAAGACGTTTTTCCAACCCACTAATTAATTCCTTCAAGAGGAAGATTCTCTATTTCTTGAAAGGCTGATTTTGCACTATTTTTTCTTGCGCTCGGAATGTATTCACACTAAATTTAAAATTCAGGAAAACTAAATCTATGATTTTTTTTTATATATATAAATTGATTTTATTGATAATTTTTTTTATCATCCCATAGTTACCTTAAGTAAACCTTACTTTTATTAGAGAAATCCAGGTCAATGCTATACAACTCATTTTCCACGACGATGATGGATCGATGTAGAGGATCAGTTGCTACTTTCTATGTGTGGAAAATCATGCCTTAATTTTAATGGTGTTGGCAATTAGACGAAACAGTATGGTTGGTAAAATGAATCATGCCTTCTCTTGACAATAAGTCTATTGTTCATAACACAATCAACAAGCCATTCATTCACACAAGAATATTAAGAGCTAGCTTCATGAAAAAAAAAATACACTCTCATGATCAATTTTTGGAGTTGAACCTGAATTGACTAAGTAATTTCTCATTTACAAATGATAATTTATATATATTCTTATTTAATTATTACTATGATTAATTTCCTGTAATTTGGTCGAATGATCTAATTAAGTATTTAATACCAAAACGAAAAGGATTGTGATGAAGAGGACACTGCCGTCCTTTGCCATCCGAGATGGGTCTGATAGACCCATTGCCATCATCCATTTTTCCACGAGATGGGCCCTTTGCTATCATGCATTTTTTCTTCCACGAGATGGGCCCGTTGGATGGGTGCCATCATGCATTTTTTTCTAAAAGATATTCAGATTAAAAGTATTATAAAACAAAAAGATTATATATAATAAAGATAAATATTAAATGTATCAATTCAGATATTGTGAATTATGTAATAAAACTAGCTTAAGAAAGTCATGAATTAATATTTAAGAAAGGGTTATATACTACTAGTGATGTTGATGTGATTCCATCTATTTTTATGTTCTTTCTTGGCTTCTGAAACGACTTGGTCAGATTTTGTTAAAATTTTAGTTTGCTCCTCCAGATTTCTCAATTTCATCTTTAGAGTTTAGTTTGTAACAATCGCCTTCTATAATTTTCATGCTTCATCCGTTTATACAAGTAATAGTAACACAGAATATATATGAATAAATCTCAGAGTTGTTTTTAAAGTTTATATAAACTATTTCATTCTCATCCAAAAAATATTAAAAAGTAGGAAAGAAAAGCCAAATTAATAAAAACAAAAACAAAAAATATGACAAAATTTGAGATAATTAATTTTTTCTAGAAATCCTAAAATTCTATCCACTTAAATTCTCATTCATCAACAATAATGTATATTCAAAGAAGTGATCAATGGTGTTGAAAAAATAAAATAAAATAAAATAAAATACTTATCATGTTTTTTTAAGGTAAAAAAACAATATTTTATGTTTTCATGAATTTAAAGGAAAAAAATATTTAATATAAACTCTCATCATTAAATTAAAAAAATATAAATTTTACACAGTTCTTCTATATTATACGAGAGGTTGAAGAATAAAGCCTTGTCGAGTAAAAAAATCCACGCTAATACTCTCACCATTAATGCTATCAATTGTTTTGTCTACGAGATGGGTCCGTGAGACCATTAATGCTTAATATGCTTTAATTTCAACTAACTTAATTCTCCTTTTTTTGTTTTTATCATTCTTTAAATAACTATTTTAATATATTCTTCAATTATCATTAAAAAAATGTAACCACCGATTAATTAATGGAAATGCAATTAAATGCTTTATTGTAATTGCCATGTATTATGAATTTTGATGGATTGAGAGATGGAAGATAGAAAGAGAAAGAAAGAATGACAAAGCCGAAAGAAGAAGAAGAAAGAACAAAAGGGAGGGGGAGAGATGAAAAAACAAAAGGTGTACCAGTTTTTTTTTACTAAAGTAAAACTTGTGTTAGGAAGATATAATTATTAATATTAAATTCAAAATACATATTGCAAATATTTAAACATTTCATGTGGTATATTTCAAAATACATATTGCAAATATTAAATTCATAATAATTTTTTGATAAATAAATAAATTTTTTTATTTGATTGAAAAAAATCCTTCATGTTATTATCACATGAAATTATTATAAAATCATACATTGTATATAAATATCTAAATATTTTCTTACACTTCTTTCATTATTATGTTCATTCATCATCATCAAGTTCATTTGAATTTGTCTTTTTACATTTAAGTTTATAAGTTATTTTGATTGTTATTTATTTTATTTAATATAATTTATAAAATTAATTTTTTTTTCAATTTCATTCTCTTTCAACTTTTTAATTTATAAGATTTGTTTCTTATTATTTTAATAAACTTGAAAGAGAATATTAATAAGTTATTTTAATATTGATTGATATATTTCTTATATTTAAAGAGAAAAGAGCTATAAATTTAATCTCATAACTTGAAAACTTTCCAAAAAATTATTTTATTCTAAACGCTTAATATATTATACAAGGTTTCAAAATAAAATTTATATAATTCTTTAATATACATCATCCATTTAAATGAAAGTTTTTTGGTTTTCAAACTTGTATAAGTTTATATTATTTTATATTTATTTTTTATAAAATAAAAAAAATAATAAAATTTAAACTCGTAACCACTTAATTAATAAAATTTAAAAATTATATAAACTATCTCATATTAAAAACTTAATTCTATAACTATTTTGCGTTTTTTTTTTTCCACAAGATGGGGTCGTAGCTTGGGGGCTCTAAAGCCTAAAACTCCTGGCTGCCATTTGCAAGAGATAGTTATTTATACTAGTAGCAATTTAGTAATAACTAGATTTGTCACTCATGCTTTACAGTGGTTAGAGTTAAAAAATTCTGATGTAAAAAAAATACTAGGGTAAAAGAAAATCTAAATCCTGAGTTATTGGTTCAAGTAATAATCCAAACAATACTAATAGAAGGAAAATTATAAAAATTAATAAAGCAAAACTAAAAAAAAAACATAAGCTTTAAAAAAAAATAAGTAAACTCAGGTCAATCTTCTAAACATGATCTAATATCTAAGACTTACAACTCGTTAAATTCTAGACTCAACTTTAATAAAAAAAATTAGCTCCCAATTAATTTAATTTTGAACAATAAAATTATTGAAAAATATTAATAAAAAAAACTTGCAAAATCAAAAAAAAAATTAACAACGATAAGATTTGAGAGAACAAAATCAGAGGATGAAATTTGAAAAAAAAAAAAATTTAAATGATTCCATATAAAATAAATAACACTTAAAAAACGAGGATAAAATTTAAAAGATTAAAAAATTATAGGGGGTTGAAATTAAAAAAACATTGGTAATTTAATAGATTATTTATAGATTAAAAAATAATAAAAAGTGAAATTAAAAAATAACTATAAAGGGTTAACTTAATATAATCAAACCTCAAAAAATTATAAAATTTTTTATTCATGATAAAAAAAAAAATCTTACTCTCAAAGCTTAATTCGTGGTTGTTTTTTAAGGACAAATTTATAATTATACAATTATAATGAATACTAATATATGAATATATACACTTAAAGCTTAATTCTTTTTTTTTTCAAGAACAAAATTATAATTATACAATTACAATGAATAGTAATTTATGAATAGATACGCAATAACATCACTTAGTATTTTTTTATATAATGATAATAATTGATCAACATTTATATTAAGATGGGGCTATTAATTCAAATGTTGATGGTGTTAGTAACGATGGTTTTCTTGGAAGGATGGTTGCCTCTTGGTTGCTTGAAAATATATGTTTTTTTTTTAATTTATATTATTATAGTTTTATAGAATTTTTGTTAATATTGTTACTTTTTATTCAATAAACTATAATGCTAATAAAAACTCCTTTTGTTTTGAAAAACAATTACATAATAGAAAAAATATATTTTTCTTTTATAATTTTATTTACTGTTTTTTTTCTTAATATTTGTTTTTATTATCTTATAATTGAATAAAAAATTGGATATGCCCCGGCTGGCCAAATAAAAATTGGATAAAATTTAATTTTTATTTAAAATTTTATATATATATTTTTAATTTTTTAATATGCATATATCAAATATATTTTTTAAAAATAAAAATTATATCATTTTAATATATTTTTAAGTAAAAAATACTTTAAAAAAATAGTTATTATTTTTTTATTTTCTTTCTGGTTATATTTAATTTTTTATCAATATTCCTAAAGTAAATTTCTATGTATTTTGAATTTTGAAGGATTAAGAGATGGGAGGGAAAAAAAAAGAGAGAGAGACAAGGCAGTTCAAAAAAAAAAGGAACAATAATGAGAGAGAGAGAGGAGAGAACAAAAGTGGAGCAACTAAATAAACTTTATAATTACTGATATTAAATTCAAAATATGTACATATTGCAAATATTTAAACATATAATGTGGTTTAATAGAAATGATTTTTTTAAACATATATAGCTTAACAATTAATCAACTCTTAATATCTTTCATTTTATATATATTAAAAGTAAGTATTAAAATCTATTATATTAATTTGTGAATGTATTAACTCGGATGTGAATTATATTTTTAAAATTTTTGTTTAAATCTAAACACTACAACTAACTTAAGAAAGTCATGTTAATCAGGATCATATAGAGTACAAAAGAAAATATTGAATTGCATAAAAATAATTAACCGAAACTTATATTCCTAAACGTCGATCCAAGTCAAGTCAAGTCTTTTCTATGGATCCAAATAACTTTAAGGATTCACCTCTAATTATATTAATATAATATATTTAAAAAAATTCCCTAAACTACTGTATTTCTCCAACAGCGGAAATGTATGGTGGCAATCCTCCAATCTCAAAAGTACACGAAATAAGTATTTTAGAAGTACTTAGCCGTCATGCATGTTTTTTTCCTCAGGATGGGTCCGACAGACCATTTCCAACCATCATGCGTTTTTTCCTCAATAATTGAGAAACAAATTAAAAAAAACTATAGTTTTAATAGCAAGCTAGAAATATCACTAGTTTTAACTATTCGAAAATAATTTGTGAAAATAAAGATATTTTATTTTATCAGATTTCATAAAAATAAATATTCAAATTAAAAAAAACAATTGTTATCCAAGTTTTTGGTATTAATATCTCCATCCATTTACAGAATACCATTATTTATTTTTATTGATTTCTCTTGCTTAGAAGATAAGATATATGAACATTCAAAGGTATTTGAGTGCCATCCATTCTAGTATATTTTATTTTTTTATAGGTTTTATAAGTATAATAAGAGAAAAAAAATAGATAAAGCAGTCCCCAAAAATAATATAAAAAAGAAACAATAGTGAGAGATAGATAAGAGAACAGATGTGGACCAGTTTTTATTAACTAAATAAACTTATATTATAAAGTTATAATTATTAATATTAAATTCAAAATACATACACATTGCACATTGCATATATTTAAATATGTTAAGTGGTTTAATAAATTAGATTTTGACTGGGTTGACTAGGTTGTGGATTGATTTATTTAGAGATTAACTTATCAATCTTGAATTTAATTTAATAATGCTGATTAAAACAAACAACATCATAGAAAAAAAATATGAATAAAAGTTTTTTATGAAAAACTTGTATTCTTCTTTTAAAGTAAGCAATTAACCGAAGCTTACTTTGCATGACAATGATGGATACATAAGACTTACTACTTTCTTTATGGAAATGTACAACAAATGATAATATTTCTAAAATGCATCTTGTCATTGTCATGACAATAAGTCTCTTCTTTTTTTCTTGTTATGGTTCTTATCAGTCTATTTTTTGTAACATAGTCAACACGTAAGATTGATAGGGATTTGCAGTGTGAGATGGGTTTGTGAGACTATTGCCATTTGCATTTTTTCCACGATATAGGCTAGCGAGATGGTCCATGAAACCATTGCCCCATAAGCTTCAGAAGGGGTAATATGCTTTAATTTCAACATTAATCAATAACTCTTAATATCTTTCATTTTATATATATTAAAAGTAAATATTAAAACCTATTATATTAGTTAGTTATAATTATTCTAACTAATTCATATTTATTTTGGTATTGATATCCTCATCCATTTATAGTTAGAGAAAAAAATATTACCTGCTTTTATTTTCTCTTCTTATCTAAAAGATAAGGCATGTGAATATTCAGAGTTATTCAAGTGCCAACCATTTTAGTAGATTTTTTTTATTATATCAATTAAATACTTTTTTCTTGTTTTCTTTGATGGAGTAACTTTGATCAAAAGAAAATGAGTTTGGGTTTTCCTCCAGAATAACTAATTCATATTTATTTTGGTATTGATGTCTCTATCTATTTATAGCCGGAGAAAAAAACATTATTTGCTTTTATTGTTTCTTCTTGCTTGGAAGATAAGATATATGAATATTCAAGCTGTTTGAGTGCCACTCATTTTAGTAAATTTTTATTTTTCTTATATTAGTATATCAATTTTTATTATTATATTAATTAAATACCTTTTTTCTTGTTTTCTTTGATGGTATGACTTTTATCAAATGAAATTGAGTTTGGGTTTTCCTCCAGAATAAATAATTGTTTTGATGAATAAATAATTATCTCCCCATCAAGTTTTTGCCCCACCACTTTGATGGCTCACTATAGAGACAAATTTGGCCCATCTTTTGGTTTCTAATTCCATGGCTTTGGTTTGATTTATTTTCAGTCATTCTCCGAATATCTTTGTTTCTTGATAGACTTTTCCTGGATATGCTGGTATTGTTTTTCAAATAAAAATCAGATAAAATTTGATTTTTTTATTTAAAATTATTTATATATATATTTATTGAATTTTTTAATATACTGATATTAAAAGTATTTTTTTTAAAATAAAAAAATATATTATTTTAATTTATTTTCAAATAAAAATACTTCAATTATTATCCAACTTTAAATCTAACTTGAATTCAGCTTGTCGTTGTTAACTATTTGATTTTCACTATAATTAATTGCTTTATCACGTTGACGCCAGCAGTCAACAACTACCTTACATTCCCTTGGCATCGAATTCCATGCCTTTGCAAAATATCAAAGGCTCCAGTGCCTCTCTAGTAATAATTAATTTTATTTTCACCCAAATACATGTTTTAATTATTTATCGAAATAATTAAATTAATTACACCAAAAAAACAAAACAAATTGATGCAGTTACCATACAATTCCACAATTAATTGTTTTTTCGATTGGATAACTCTTAAATCATCAAGTAGTGAAACATAAAAAGAATCAAGAAAATAAAGAATAATCAAAGTGCAATGTGAGATCGGTTCGTAAGACCATTGCTATCAGGAGTTTCTTCGAAAGGGATGATAAGAGTCAATGAGACCATAATATGCTATATATATATATATATATTTGTATTTGTATTTGTTTTCTAGTCATATTTAATTTTTCATCAAGTAATTAATATGTATAATTAAATGGGTATAATTCTTAACGCTAAATGCTATGTATTTAGAATTTTGATGGATTGAGACAACAAAAATGGACCAGTTTTTATTAACTAAATAAACTTATTTTAGGAAGCTATAATTATTAATATTAAATTCAAAATACATATTGCAAACTCTTAAACATATCATTTGGTTGATAGAAATTATTTTTATAAACATATGTGACTTAACATCATTAATCAAAAACTTATAATATCTTTCATTTTATATATATTAAAAGTAAATATTAAAACCTATTATATTATTAATTCGGATGCGAATTATAATTCTAAACTGTTTTTAAAAAATTCTCTATATACTATAAAAGTTATCTTCTTCGGACCATACAGTACCCAAAAAATAAAAAATAAAGAATTGCATGAAAGTAATCAACCGCAACTTATATTCCTTCTTGAAACGTTGACCCCCAATCAAAGTCTTAAAAAAAAAAAAAACATGAATAAAAGGTTAATGCTATGAGCTTACTTCCCATTTCCTTGAAAATAATGGATACAGAAAAGTTGCTCCTTTCTTTCCAGAGATTATTAGTATATTTGCACGTATATTAACTTTTTAAATGTTAAAAAAATATTAAAAGTATTAAAGAATGTTTTAACTTTTTTGGTAGCATCTGATTAATTTTTTTATAATTTTTTTTATTTTTTATAAAAAAATAATATTTAAATTATTCTTTAAGTATTCTATATAATTTTTTTATAAGTGTTTTTTATTCTTTTATAAAAATAAATTTATATTATACTTAAAGCATCCTAAACA
>Ga0325403_1005818_pt1 | contig 11671 bp, 5 predicted proteins | sample PopdelMetagenome_19_FD_205665 | JGI IMG/M metagenome (GOLD analysis project Ga0325403, IMG submission 205665) | Populus deltoides microbial communities from Bellville, Georgia, United States - Xylem-PdKOR-R4 | ecosystem: Host-associated > Plants > Phyllosphere > Stem > Wood/Secondary xylem...
TTTTTTTTCAAATATGATTGAAACAAAATCAGTTTAATTAATTAATTGGAATTGTAACTCAAATTATTGAATTTTTTTATAAAAAGAATATGTTTTCAACGCACAATATTTTATTAAGAAAATAATACAGATATACAGTAGTAGCGCGGGCAACAATACAGTAAACGAACTATTCATCGCGTATTTCAAAAGTCGTTGGCCTTCTGAGAAACGAAAGAGCATTTATTGACAGCGACACCTCCCTCTTCTGCATAAAATCCAACAACATCTGCATCATCCAGAAGACAAAACCCACTTCATCTCAAACCATAATCATTCGAGTTTTCCCTCTCCCCGTCTGTCACACAGCCCCAATCCATGGAAATTATTGAACATATTGGAGAGTGCCAAAATTACTGGGAAACTAACTGGTTTTGGAATGAAGAGCTTAATTTTAGGTACCCCTTCTTATATATTTGCATTCGATGACAAAACTTTTGTTTTGTTATATAATTTGTATTGTTCATCCATGTCCAAAGTTTTCAACTGAAAAAAATATTTTAATTAGACACAGTTCGGCAACGAATCAGCAATTTAATCTCGGGAGCAATGATTCAAGCGCGACGGATGGAACCACTTCAACAATAAGCTCTAAAAATATTGTTTCAGAGAGGAGCAGGAGGAAGAAGCTCAGTGACAAGCTCTTAGCACTTAGAGAAGCTGTCCCCAAAATCAGCAAGGTAACCCGTCGATGTAATATTTATTAATCAATAATATTGAAGTTTATTTTTTTTGTTGGATTTTAAAATTTAATTTTTTTTAATTCTTAATATTCTTTCTAGTAACCCCACTAATTAATACAAGTCATACACATTGTAAATTAATTTTAAGCAACATTTATTAATTAGCAATGCTAATGCTTATCATTTTGTTTTCGGGTTTGAAATTTTTTTATGTTGTTTTCATTTTTGGGTTTAACATATTTAGTTGTACAAGGCTTCTATAATCAAAGATGCTATTGATTACATCCAAGATTTGCAAGAACAAGAGAAGGGACTCCAAGCTGAGATAATGGAACTTGAATCGAATAGATTGGAGGAAGATCTTGGTTATGACTTTGATTAAGAGCTACCAGTCTTGTTAAGATCCAAGAGAACAAGATATGACCAAATTTATGATCACAGGATGGGCAGAAATACTTGTCCCATTCAAGTTCATGAAGTAAGTCGATCTCTGCTTTTAGTCTGGTATGATATAGTCAGTTTTTAAGAAGTGGAGATGTCTCACTACCAGTAGAATTATAATAAAAATGGGTACCTGTCGCAACATATATCAGATGATTAATTAATTATGTTACTTATGGTATGTTTTGTGATGTGTTTTTCAGTTTAATGTTACTTCGATGGGAGGGAAAAATCTGTTCGTGAGCTTGACATGTAATAAAACAACAGACGCTATGAGTAGAATTTGTGAGGTTTTTGAATCTTTGAAGCTGAAAATTATCACAGCAAATATCACAACTCTCTCAGAATTGGTCAAGAAGACAGTCTTGATAGAGGTCAGCCTCTTTTCTTGTTCCTCCTTAATTTCCATTATTCCATTCCAAGTGACACAAATGCAAATCCAAATAGCTGTTCAGATATGAAAATGCAACAGCTTACACTTTTGAGTCAGAGAAGTGTTTTTTTAGAATAGCTACATGATTTAACATTATATAGTGACAAATTTTAGTTGATAATAAAGGTAAAGAATATTGTCGGTTTTAAGGGGTTACCAATATTTTAAGGTAAAGGATTTTAGTTGAAAATCATGATTTAAAGAATATTTTTTCCCCACAAAGGTAGAAAAGTTATCAAGGGTTACCGATATTATAAAATGATAAAGGAGCTTTTTCTTAGAAAGTAAAAGGGGGGGCCACTGCTCTAGGGAAAAGCTATTCATACAAAAGAAAATTGATAGAATTTGTTTCAAGAAAAAAAATTGGAGCTCAAAAAATTCTGCCAAAAAGCCATGCACCTAGTAAAATTTGGTCATCATCATCATGAAAGTTAACTACGATATTTGTCTTGCAGGTAGATGAAGAAGAGAAAGAGCAAGTAAAGATAAAAATTGAAAGAGCCTTTTCAGTTCTAAGATCCACACATGGTACCAGGATGATGTAACTAATGGGAAATCGAAGCACAATTTCTTTCTGTCTTGCCTTTTTAATAACATTTTCTTGGTCCTCTTCTGATATTGCAAAATAATTGGTTGGCAGTTGTAATGTCTGTTTAAGGAGGAGTTTTTGAATTATAGTGTCTCCTTCTTGATCACAAGCAACCTGACTATGAAGCATAATTGTTAGCTATAGTAAAAGCTCTACAATTATCTTCGAGAGAGAAGATTTGTGATTTTATGGCATAGCTGTGATCTACTCAGATAAGTTAATTTCTAGTGATTCGGTGCTCAAATAAAGATGCTGGGGGGTTCTTGTCTCTATATATGTTGTTTTTATTATGGCTGAATTTAGGGATTATACTTTTCGGTTTTAGGTGTTTTATTCCTGAGTCAGAAGAGCATGGAATTCAAGCTGATCAGAAAAACATACCTCAAGTGTCGACTTTCCTAATAGTAACATAACACCCTTGAGTTTTGCTCTGAATAAGGGCTGCATGAGGACAATGCGACCTCCTAGTCTTGTTTTGTTTCATTTGTAAAAATTGGTTTACTGCAAACTGGTCTTCGTTTTTCTCACCTGTATTTGTGGCGTACTAATGTTAATTTTACTTATATAAAAACAATGTTGAAGGAGAAAATATATATATATATATTTGAGTTAACTTGGGTCAAATCGTTAATCTTGTGACCATGAATATAAAATTGGGATAGAAAAAAAATTAAAAAAAAATATGAAGATCAATTCTCAATACATCAGATATTAAAAAATAAAATTAAAAAACATCAATTTAAAAACAAGTAAACAAAACACCAAAGTCAAGTTTGTGTAACATCTAAAGCTGCTTTTAGGTTGAGTAACGATTCCAGTTTGTGTCAATAATACTAACAGGAGAACTCTTGTTAGGTTCGGTTCTCCTATACATGTTAGGAACAGAACACTATCAATCATGTATTAATATTGTTTATCATTAACTATATTATTAAAATAAGATACATTCATTTTCAATTTAATTATTAAGATTCAATAAACATTACCAAACGTTAGAAGATCTGTATCCTTCGAGGTGAACAAAGGGACCACTCTCTTGACTCTAGAAACGCTGTTTGCCTCACGTTTTCTACTCAAAATAGAATGGACCAGTGCCTGGACCGATATGGACACATACTGCCCTGCAAGACGTGTTGTGTCCTTTCAGCGAGACTGATCTTTCCTATATTTTATTTTCAAGTAATTTGATTTTTTTTTTCCTACCACCATGTCAACCTATATAAGCTACAACTTCATCTAAAGCTACCATAGTGAAAAACGCCTATTTTCCAGAGATATTTTCTAATATAGGCTATATATATTCTCAGGTTTAAATAGAGAGAAGGAGGATAATTTATCTCAACAATACTCAGGATCACCTCTCCACTACAAAATAAACATATCTCATCACATAGAGATCTCTTCTCTGTAAAACACGATTTTCATATTCTTAATTTCTTACCTACTTTGTTTGTCACTCGAGTAACCAAACTCAAAAACTTATTTAAGCATCATAGTTTCTTTCATTCCACTAAAGACTTGTTCGTCAAGTATAACTCAAGCCCAGAACTCAATAAGAAAAAAATTAATTTTTGTGTGGAGTTTTTCTACGACTATGACTTAGGCCCGGAACTCTATTAGGAAAGATTCATTTTTGTGTGAATTTTTTCCATGACTTTATCAGGGCATTGTCTATGGGAACGTGAACAAAAAAAACATGTTCATTCCCTTTTAACTTCTACAAAATAAATTCTGTGGTTGACGAGATTCTAGTACATGGAAGAGTAACTGATCTTTCTATAAAGACTCTAGTTCTCGCAGGTATCCAACAATTCCCTCAACAAGTGCAAGTACTTAAAATGTTGGTCTAGCCATATAGGGACATCTTCCCTCTTTAGTAAAACTCATAATAAAATTTAATTTAATATTAAAAGATAAAATTAAAATAAATAAATAAAAAACAAAAAAAAATTATCCAAGTCAACTAAAGTTAACTTGTTGAACTTGAAACCTAGGTTATAAGACTAAGATAATTTTATAAAAAAACAAATAAAAATAATTACAATGTTCAAGGTTGAAATTGAAAAAAACAAAAACCAAATCCACGAGATCCAGATATATAATTTCATAAAAAAACAAATTGAAAAAAAAAAAGAATGATGTTTGCTGAAATTTTTCTTTTGTTAAATAAATCCACTGGGTCAATACTTTTGGGATAGTGTTGGGCATGCTCCATTGCAGGCCGAGCAGGTTTATAAATTTATTCAACAGTTTCCAAACTACAGTACAGTGAATAAAGAGGTGTTATACTGATTCTACAACATTATTACAAAATGGACAGTTCGCATCCTCCAACCTGATTTCATGTCTTCTACCTTAAAAAGCCTTAGTATAAAGTCTTCTATGAAGCAACAACCAGATAAAAAACTCAATTTTTGGAGGTGATTTTCCTGTCCAGATGATCTTAGAAGAGAGAAAGATTACATGAGAGAAGAATTATGTCAATGACTGTTTTGGCTGACTTAGTAGAATAGTTACCATCTGCTTCACAATTCCACCTCCTTTTATCTGAAGCGGATTGCTTTAGATGGACCTCACAAATTATTGTGCATGACAGATTAGCTTGTTCCAACTCACTGGTACTCAATATTTTCTTCCACTTTAGCGTCCAAGACCAACATCCCCTCCCAAATTCTCCCATTTCCGCAATCATGGCAGCCAGCTTTATAGACAGAGCAAACAGCTCAGGAAATTCTGATCTCAGTATAGTATTTCCTATCTAGCAATTAGTCTAGAACCTGACACCATTTCCATTTCCCACCATGAAGCAACAACTAGCGAGCAACTTTTTAGACATCGGACCCTCGGTTGCTATAATGGAATAAATCCCTTGCCATATAGCCGGAAGAGAGGCATGAAAAATAGGGATCCCATTCTGAAATTCAGGATTGTACTTCTTGATGATTACATCTTGTCATTCTCCATTATTTTGTTCTCCTAATCTCCACAACCAATTAAACAACATGACTATATATGTTTTTGCCTTGCAATGAACTCCTAACCCTCCTTTACTCTTCTCTTTTACTACAGCATTCCTTTTCAGCTTGCATATTTTCCTTCCATCAGTGTTGACGCTCCCTCAAAAAACATATTTGAATTGACGTTATAGAATGCTTTACCTCCTTAGGCATGAGAAACACTGACGTGTAATATAATGGCAACCAATTCAAAACACTGACTTACCCGTCCTGTCATGCTGAGTAACCTCCCTTTCCATAAACATAATCTAGCCCGAATCCTTGATAAAATTGGTTTCTAGGTAGAAAGTCTTTTAGGATTTGCTCCCAAAGGAAGTCCTAGGTACCTAACAGGTAACCTGTCCCATCTTCTGAGAATAGAGCTAGCCATACCATAAGTGTAATTATCATCTAGATTAACTCCATTCAATGAGCTCTTATGAAAATTAGCCCAGAGTCCTGATGCTAATTCAAACCATTTAAGGATGCACTTCATATATATATGAATTAGCATGTTGTCATCATTTAGAATGAAAACAAGAGTGTTGGAAATGAAACTAAGTTGTGCTCAGTTCAAGGATGCAGGAATTCACAGCAAGAAAATGCTCTTTGGTGTTAATGTCATCATGGGATCTGCCAAAACTTCTTTTGTGTTGCTCTCAGCTCTTTTTCTGGACCGGTTTGGTAGGCGGCCTCTTTTGTTGTTGGGCTCAGCTGGAATGGCGTTGTCGTTGTCGTTTGACTTCTTCCAGTGTTATTTCTTTTTCTAACCAGCTTGATTATAGAGGAGAAAGCTTTTTAAACCTCAAAGCTCCAATACTGACACTTTGAAGCCGACACTTAGAGAACAAACTTGAGAGGAAAAAAAACTGCAGCGACTGCTATCTGGAGTTGAATGTAGAGAGCTTTCATGTGTAATTCTTGAAATAAAATTACGAGATTTTCTAACAGTGGATGCTCGATGGAAGGATTTTTTATTCCTGTCTCCAAGTCTACACCAGAGCTTCCTAGACTTCAGCTTCCAAATAGCCTAAACATTCTTACTAATCTGCCACTGTTGAGAAATCAGATTACTAAGATCAGACATCTCTATTTCTGTAAGCTGAGTAACCTCTCCTTTCCCTTCAAGCTTTTGAATCTGATTCTGTACATCTAGAAGCTTTTTGTCTTGATTACCAAATACTGCATGATTCCAGATTCTGGATTTTTTTTTTCCCATGAAACTCAACTTTCGTACTAGGTTGTACCTGCCTGGAAATGTAATACAACTTTCATTCTAGAATCCTTTAAGATCATTCAAAAATTGAGGGTGAGAAGTCCAGCAATTTATGAAGCGAAAAGGCCTCTACCCCTAGTTTTGTAATGATTGCCCAAGGACTAGTTGGCAATGATCAGATAGACCTCAATAGAACCGAATCAATGAGATGAAAATTGCTGGTGTACTGCCAGAGATGCAAAAGCCCGATCTATGCGACTCTTAGATTTGCCTCTAAATCAAGTAAATCGATGCCCCTGGAGAGGATATTCCATAAGATCACATTCGAAAATAAGATTTCTGAAAGCCCATGAACCTTGCCAGTTTAAGTAACCACTACTTGCTTCACTAGCACGAAGTGTTTAATTAAAATCTCCTACAAGGATCATGGGGAGGTCAAAAGTAGATTTCAGAATTTATTTCAGAATTTTTAAATCAAACCATAATGTCTTTCGGTCATATGTTGAATTGATGAATAAATTCCCACAACAGCACAATGGAAAGATGTTTTAACATACACACCGAAAATGGCTACTCATTGACCACCGTAATCTACAGATTATACCTGAAAATTCTCTTCATTCCACTTAGCTAAAACTTGATGTGGTTAGAATTGTAATAATAAGTGATTTTGAGTAAGCGTGGGTCTGTCATAAATAGATAAGAATCTATTCCAGACAAATTATATGAATGACCTGACAAATATATTTATGAACTAGTGGAACAGGTTTAGGCCCAAGAGAAGGCTTGGTTGTGTCATACTAGAATAACAGCTCAAAAAAATCATAACTTTTGATTCGACCATTAGATTGCATTTAAATTTGTACAGAAGTTTTCAAATGTTGTTTTTCTTAAAGTAAATCTAAGAGACGCTCAAAGAAGCATGAAATCACTATTTTGACTTTCAGATATTTAGATTTTGAAAATCTCACCCTAGGCCTCGATTTTGATCATTTTTATAATTTTTCTTGTTATTTACGGATTTCATTTTTTTTTCTTTGTAATTTTGAATTTTTATTTTGTTTCCTAGTTGAGATAGAGTTTCTTACTTATTTAAGGCTTTATAAATCTCCTAAAGAGGAGGACCGAAGGATTGTTATTCTAGAGAAAATAAAATCTATGAACTTGGGGTTCACATTTGCAGTTTTTTCGCTTAATAAAATTCCTGTGTTCTTTCTTTGTTTGATATTGTCTTTAGCTTCCACCTGAATCAAAACTTCTCCTGATTTTGATTGGGGAAATGGGTTTTGTATTTATTGTAGTTAATATGTTCTTAAATATTGGTATATTTTATCATTTGCAAAAAAAACAATGATGCTTCTACAACTCAAATTATTTTTTAAAAGGTGGTTCATTTGTATGAGTTATTGAACATCATTACTTTTAATTGAGATAACAAGTTTTTTAATCATTTTTGGTAAATATTTTGAAGGACATGTGATAGATGTACTGAAAAACATTCATTAGCTTTTGTGGAAAAAAAAAAAAAGTAGTATTATTTGTGATTTAAGAGACAGTGAGAGTACCATACCGTTGGATGTGGGCGCTTTCTGAAAATAGTTGGAAGAGAAAGACAAAATACCCAGTGGAAGATTTGTGCGCCACACATTTCCGTGTAATATATATATATATATATATAAAGTGCATGATTGAGATGACAAAACCACTCTATATCTTAAGCAAGAACCATTCGGTTTTTCTGTGTCTCAATTCATGGATATCATTGAAAATATTGGAGAGTACCAAAATTACTGGGAAACTAGCTTGTTTCGGAACGAAGAGCTTAATTATAGGTACCCTTCATAAATATTTTCTTTTGGTGCCCAAATTTTTATTTTACTATATAATTTATGCTGCTTAACCATGTCCAAAGCTTTTACGTATAGAAGTGCTTTAATTTCGAGACAGTTGGGCAACGAATCAGCAATCTAATCTCGGGTACTATGCTTCAAGTTTGCCGGAGGAAACTGCTTCACCAATAAGAACTAAAAATATTGCTTCGGAGACGAACAAGAGGAAGGACCTCAATGACAAGCTCTTGGCACTTAGACAAGCAGTCCCCAAAATCAGCAAGGTAACCCAGAATTTTTTTTTTTTTTTTTGTTACAGGTAGTCTCGAACTTGATATCTTTTGATGGAATTAAGGAAGACATGATTAATGCTGGTTGAGTGATATATATGCTTATTGGCAACCACTAACAAATTAATACATGCCATACACCGATAATTCTAAATTTAATGCTACATTAATTAATTAATTAATAATGCTAATGTTTGCAATTTGTTTTGTTTTGGATTTGATTTTGTTGTTGTTGTTGTTGTTTTCATTAATTCTTTTTGTTGACCAAATTTAGTTGGACAAGGCTTCCATAATCAAAGATGCTATTGGGTACATCCAAGACTTGCAAGAACAAGAGAGGATACTCCAACCGGAGATAAGGGAGCATGAATCCAAAAGATTGAAGAAACATCCTGATTCTGGCTTTGAGCAAGAGCTACCAGACTTGTTAAGATCCAAGAGAACAAGATATGACCAAATTTATCATCACAGTTTGGGCAGAAGTACTTGTCCAATTCAAGTTCATGAAGTGAGTTACGGCCTCTTCCTGTACGTAAAACATGCCACTGTGTATCTCGAATGATTAATATGTTACTTATGATGAGTCTGGTGATGTTTTTCAGCTTGCTATTACCTCTATGGGAGAGAAGACATTGTTAGTGAGCTTAGCATGTAATAAAACGACAGACGCATTGACTAGGATCTGTGAGGTTTTTGAATCTTTGAAGCTAAAAATTATCACAGCAAATGCCACAGTTCTCTCAGGGATGATAAAGAAGACAGTCGTGATAGAGGTCAGGCTCCCTTCTCTTTCCTTGATCTCTCCAAGTCACACAAATGTAAGACCAAAAATATGAAATAGTTGTACGGATATGAAAGTGCATAAGAAGAGCTATATTTTAGAAAGTAAAACGGGTTCAATGATTTATTAAAAGAAAATATTGATGGAATTTGTTCCATTAAAAAGATTTCAATCTTAGCACCAGAAATTTGATCGGGAAGGTTGACAGCAGCTCGTGTCTTGCAGGTCGATGAAGAAGAGAAAGAGCATCTGAAGATAAAAATTGAAAGAGCTGTTTCAGCTCTTAGATCCCCACATGCAGTCCAGTGATGGGAAATTGAAGCACAACTTCTCTATTTCCGTCATGGCTTTAGGAGATCAAATCCAAATAAACTGTAACCATATATCATAAATGTAAAAGCAACCCTGCAGTGCAATTATTGTTTAATTTCTCTCTGTATGCCAAAGTAAAATGAACGAGAGCGTGTCTAAAACTCCTTGTTATTAAAAATATGATGTGCAATATTTTTTTCAAAAGTTTTTTGACGGCTGAATCTATCACCATATCAGCTTCCATGTATAAAGATTAAATTCACATTTTTTGTCAAGCCAAAACGGACTATCTATAAACAGTAAATTTATATAAAAAAAATTCTCCCAAAGGTGATTTAAACCTAATTACCTCTATATATTGGTATAATATTAAAAGTATGTAGATGTTATTAATATATTTTTTAAAAAGAATTAAATTATATAAGAATTAATCTGATATAATCTGGTTTAAAAACAACTCGGATGACCAATAAAAATATAGTTCAACTAAAAGATAATATTTTTTATATATATTGAAATGACAACATATTATATTAACTCAGATAAACTTAATTTTCAAACAACTCAATACTGAATGATGAAATTGAAAGCAAAGTTCAATTAAAAAAATAAACCGAGTTAACTCGAGTTAACTTATCAAACCTGGGTCATGAAGTCAGAATAACCTTATAGAAAAAAATCCAAATAAATTATGAAACTCAATTCTCAATTAACTCAATGTTAAAAAAATAAAAAACACTTCTACATTGTAAATTTTTTATAATTTATGTTTAATAAGAAAAATGTTTAACTATGCATCTACATTGTAAAATATTTTGTTATGTGTCTAGTGTAACAATTTTCATAAGTTTTATAGGAAAATTTTAAAATAATTTATTTTGCTTACTTTAATTTTACTGCTTAGTTACCTCCAATTTAGCATTGGGCTTAGTGTTTTAAAATCAATTAAACATAATAATTTACATTAATTTAATTTTTTATTGGTTGTTATCTTCTTTAAGAAATTATATAAGTGTAATAGGATATTGAAAGATTCTACAAGCATATATTTAAAAAAAAAAACCAAGAAAAGAGATTACAAGTATTTGATTGAGTATCTCTTATTTATATGGTATAATTGAGCATTAAAAAAACTACAAGTACCTAATAATTTGATTGCTTTTAATTTGCTTTATACATGAGCATTTATTGTGAGATGAAGTAAACTAGGTAGATAAGCTTTATATATGAAATTAAAGAGAAGAACATAGTTTTGAGATTTTATAGGACAATAATAAAAAAAGAAAAGGAAAAATAAACTTAAAAAGGAAATAAATAACATTCCTTTACCATGATTTTCGTCTTTCAATTATTTAAAAAAAAAACTCTCATGATCTTATATTTAGATTTTTTGTGATTATAATAGTATTGAATAATTTTAATTTACCTTAGCAATATAATTATTTAGTGAAACATTTGTAAATTCTATGTTATTTATCTAAAATTAAACTTTATATAATTCTTATTATAAAAAACGAAAACTAATTATATAAATGCCTTAGTTCTCAATTATTGCTCTCAATTCAGTATTGATTTTGGTGTTTAGAAATAGAAAATAATATGTTTTTTATTTTTTATATTAAGTGTTATATGCTTTTATTAATTTATAAAATTATTCAGAGTTGAAAGACACAATAAATATTTATTAAATAAATAAATAAAATACTATACACGATTACATATATATAAAGATATTGTCAGTATCTGTTGATTTTATAAATACAAAGTCACTACTTGTTATTTATGAGTATAGAGCCTTATAAGATACTACAAGTGTCTATTGAGATTCAAAAAAAATCATCTATTGATATATATAATTTAATTTAATTTAGTTTTTTAATATTGACTTTCAATAGTGCGTTGAAAGATATGAATAATAATTTTATAATATCATATATTGGACAGAAGTAATTATTATTTTGAGTAGGAGCAGCCGCTTGCCCGTAGCATGCTAGAGTAAATTCATTTTTACAAGAGACGTCCTATGTTTGATCATCCAGCACGAGTCAAATCAAAGAAGTAT
>Ga0325403_1005821_pt1 | contig 11667 bp, 3 predicted proteins | sample PopdelMetagenome_19_FD_205665 | JGI IMG/M metagenome (GOLD analysis project Ga0325403, IMG submission 205665) | Populus deltoides microbial communities from Bellville, Georgia, United States - Xylem-PdKOR-R4 | ecosystem: Host-associated > Plants > Phyllosphere > Stem > Wood/Secondary xylem...
TTGTGGCTTATGAAGTTTTTTGGTGTAAAATGTTTTGTTTCGGACCTCATGAAAGCCAAGAGAAGAGGAGCAGCGGCCATCCTCATCATTTCACAGTCATGCTGATGACGGTGTGCAGCCTCTTTTTCGGCAGACAAGTTGCAGCAGCGGTGTGAACCCGGCAGCAATGGAGGCCGACTCCCAGCAACCGTTCCTTGCGGTTGTGAAGGTCATCTCCCTTCGCGCTTTTCTTTCTTATGTTAGTCGTTCCAACTGGTCCCTTTACTAGTAAGCCTCTATTCTCAGTCCTAAGGTGCGAGAGTCTATTAGACTGTGGTGACAGAATCCTCCCCCTCCTATTCTTTTTTGTCTAATTCAATTCATCTGCATGTTCAAAGAGCTGTTTGTCCAATTCCGGGCACTGTAAGAACCGATTCTCTAATTCAATCAAATATCCCAACCCAAAGGCCGGCCAGGCTTCTGAAGATGTTCTAAGCTAATTAAGAACAAGACTTTTCCTCTAAATATAGAAGTTCAACGACCCATCCAGTCAACTCTAGGTTATTAGCTTGTGTTCAGCTTTGTGATCGGCCATGACTATGTTTTAAACTCTTAGCCTTGTGCCTTGGTGTTTGTTGTAGTTTCTTGTCATTGTTTCACTCCACTTCCCTTGATATGCTCCATTCCGGCATCTGCTCGATGTGGGTGTGGCAAATAGTCATACTTAATATATTTGAATCTAGCTATAGACTAAACACAAGTCCACGTGGGTTTAAAAAGTTATCAGCCCTAAAATCTCATTGACTACATTGCACATGTCATAATTTAATTTTTAAATAAATAATAAAAGATAAATGAATAAAAATATATTTGAGAATTGGGTTAAAACAATATAAATTCAAAATTAAAGGATGAAATTATATTTGAGAGTAAATTAGTCAGAAATTAAAGAATTAATAAGTTTGAAAATTTAATTAAAACTTGGATAAGTTTAATTAATGAAATCAGGAGAATTAATAAGTTTGTGAATTTAATTAAATTTTGATTTTTTTTCAAGGGTTTAATTGAAGAATTAATAAGTTTGTGGACTTAATTAAACTTTGATTTAATTAATCAAATAAATTCATGGATTTAATTGAAATTAATCCAAGGGGCAAAATTAAAATTTATTGATTAAGGGACCCAATTGATACATTTCAAAACATCAGGGACCAAACTACAATTTGTCATTTCCATGCCAAATGATGCCGTTTTGGATCCTACTGTTTGCTGAAGACCGGTTCAACAGGGGAAAATCCAGCAGGTCACGGCCACTATACCCACGATGCGGCCATGATCTCTCGCCTCCACGATGCCCATCATTTCTGGAGGCAGGGACACCAGACCTTCTCTGGCTTTATAAAAACAAGAGAAAGGCCTCAGAAAAGGGGGGGAACGGAGACGAAGGAGCAGGAGGGAAGAACACTGGAAACAAAAAAAAAAGCAGAGCGAAAGAAAAAAAACAGAGCAAGAAGAGAGTAGTATCGACCCGTCAGCTTCACCATCGTCTTCATCCTGCTTCCAGGCAAGCTTCTACAGCTTCACCACTCCGAACCATCAAAAACAAGCAAAAAAAAAAAAGAACGAAGACACTGGAAAATTACACAAGGCAAGACGAAAACAAAGGAAATTCAAAGTAACTGGGGAGGGCTTTTCCAGAAGAGAAAACACTAGAGGACAGACGCAGGGGATGAAAGAATAGCAGCAACACAGGGGACAGAAGAAGACCAGAAGAAAACCCAGAGAAAAAACAGGTAAGAGACAGACACGAAACGAGGAGGAAGAAGACATCGTCTGGCCAGAGCTAACCGGTCGTCACCATCGTCTTCGTCTTCACCCCGCAGCTGCACCAGGGAAGTTTGCATCTTTCCTTCTCTTTCCATCTTTAATTACACAAGCACTGTGCACTTGCAGTTTTAATTACTTCCACCATGCTGAGCGTGCGTGAAGCTTTTGATGCGTGTTACCTGCCGAGCCGGGCCACTGGCTTGGGCCAATGACCGGCAGGACTGGCTAGATCTAGCTCAGCATAAAAAAAAACATTTTTATATGTATAAATAAAAAGTAAAAAATAAAAATTTATTTTATTGGTTTATTTAGCTACATAAAAAATAAATTATGTATGCGAAAAAATAAATTTATTTTATTTGTTTATTTACTAACGTTAGAGTCAGGAATAAAAATACTGATTTAAATTTATTTTATTTTTTTATTTAGATACATAAAAAATAAAAAAAATTTGTATGCGAAAAAATAAATTTATTTTATTTTTTTATTCACTGCTGCCAGAATCAGGAACAAAAATACTAATTTAAATTTATTTTGTTTTTATAGCTACATAATATTTATCAACGCCAGAATTGGAAGTATCCGTAGTTGAATATTTACCGCGCCAGAGTCAGGAATATTACACGCAAACCATCATAGCATAAACCAACAAAATATTAGCAATTTATGACAAAATCAGCAATGTAGCCTGCCTCAAGCAAGACGCTTAAAAGATGATAATATCTTCCCTTTTGCGAACCAGTCTCGTACCATAAAATCTCTGTTGACCAGTTAGGGTTTCTAGTGACCATAATACTAGGTGGCGACTTCTTAAATAAGACCATTCCCCATCAAAGAATAGGATACCAAAAATCTGTTCTTTTCATATTTATTTTTAAAGTTGCCGCGATGTCGGGTACGACAACATATAAAAGGACTTCTACCATAAATTATGTACTTATTGGGCTATAGAGAGGGAAATATTGGCATGAACATTTGATTAACTATTTTTCAAATACTAAATAATCTTATTCTTAAGCATATCGGATTTTAAGACATCATCAATTGACACCATATGTGAAAAACTAATAAAAAAGTCATTAATTATTCTTCTAGAACTGGTTTATTAACATCCACAATCACCATCAAAGATAGATAATTAAGCACTCCTGGAATAGGATGCGTCACAAACCTCCCTATAGTTGTTGACATATCTACTCTATTAGAGTTCAATAACTCTTCAATAAAAAGTATGAAAGCCTAAAGAGTAATGAGATCATTCTAAGTCAGATATATTATGATTTTTTCTACTTGCCCATAAACTTAGTGAGACAAGTAAATTTGGGTTATGTGTTTGCTAACTTCACGCATGCAATTAGAGCCTTAAGATTTTGAAAAGCTTTCAATAAGTATAAGTGGAATGTTTAAAATTTTCTAAGTACCCATTTAGGCTGTTTAAAGGGATCCCTCTTATATTATTCTAAGTATAGGACATTGGACCTATATAGGCTGGGATACAGACTACTTAGAGAAATATTAAATCTATTAAAAGACCTTATATTCATACTTAGAAAATATAACATCATATATAAAAATAAATAGTTAAAGGTCGTAGGGCCAACTTCAGGGCTTGAAAGCTAAAATATTTATTGTGTGATTAAACGCCCTACAAGACTATGACAAATCATGTCTACTCAAAATAAATAAATAAATAAATAAAGTTTTTACATATCCATGCCCGGCTCTTGGGCAAAATAGACTTCATCATTGGCTGCAACGACCCTAGCAGGGAAGACGTCCTTAAAATTAAGAATTTGGCCAATAGAAAAGGACTCATTAAAGTCCACTTGCATTTCCCTAGAGAGGTTAAAGAAATACAAGTTAGACATGGATAAGAAGATTTTGTCTCTTATGATCTCTATTAAGGAGACAAACTCTCCATACTCCGTGTGGAATTCTTTGGATGAATTCTTTAATGTTTCCATCCTCGGACTATAATTATGAGCTTCTTCTATGGTAGCCCCCAACTCCTTCCTCATGGCCTCCCTAGACTCTCTAAGCTCAGCTACCTCTTTTTCTAAAAAATCTATTCGATTATACACCTCCCCAAGCTTCTTCTCAATTGAGCTCAGGATATAAGTTTGTCCCTTTATATCTCTCTCTGCAGTTGAGCATGAACAACCTTAATAGTTTTCAACTCTACATCTTAAGCAGTCTTTTCTTCATTTAATCTTCGTACCTCTTTCCTATCAGCATGATATTGCTTCATCGCCTCTTCTATGAACTTTCTCTCCTCAACCCATCAATTCTCGAATGAGCACACATCATAAAAGTTCAAACAAAAAACAAAATAAATTCAAACTTTTATTAAATAAGACTAGTTAGTATATTAGAAGAAAAAAATTGTGAAGATTATTCATGCATAAAAGGTCATCTACTTAGTTACAGCTAAGTGATGCTGATAATTAGGGTTTGTCAACACATTGACATTTGAAGGAAAGGTAAGTAGCCTGTCTAAGGTATCCATAATCTCTAGTCCTCCATACTCGAAAGTGGGTCTTCCCTAAAGAATAGACTCTATTATGCTTATTTCCTCCTAGCTTAGGTTAGGAAAGCAAAGAGGAGCGCGATCCAAGTTCAGCCTGGAGAAGAAGTTCTTCACCCCTATGACATGAGGCACTTAGCTGGAAAACCCAATAAGCATAGGGATTTGGGCTAGTTTAAGCAAATATCACCCATATTCTCCTCCATTTCTTTGTATGAGTGGATTCTTCTTGAAAGGTGTCTTTCATAAACTCTCTTGGCTCAATAGAGAAGGTAAAAATCCAGGGAATAGAAGGTCCATCTTGAGCATTATTGGTTAGTGAATAGGAGTGTTTGAACACCCTAACCGTGAGTTTCTCCTTAGAGATCGTCATTAACTTGTCAAAGGCAAACAAGGTTGTCCATCTGTTATGATGGAGTTGAGTAAGACTCGGGTTAAAGTAACAAAAAAATCTCTTACAAACCCTTATAAGAGAAACAAGTACTCAAACTCATATATACATATGGGGACAATGATAATAAAATTACCCTCAATAGGTTTACTAGTGACCTAGGTGATACGGTCATCATCCTCCAGCAACTAAACCAAAAAATCACTTAGTTATTTAAAGTTGGTTAGGGTTGTTTGCTTATAAAAGACAATGTTTTCTGCCTCATCCCTAGGTGTCCTAGGTAACTTTAGTTTTCCCTTGAGATTTGAAGCCTCTTAAAGGACAGGCTCATTACCTTTTTTTAATATAAGAGAGTTAAGTAGCATCACTTTCAATTCTAGAGCTTATTCTAATGGTCGTAGATCTCTGGTGAGAAATTCCAGTTTCAGGCTTAAAACTAAAATCTTTTCTCAGAAGATATGATTTTTCTTGCCTTTCATATAAGTCATTCTTAGAGAAAATTTGAAACATAAAATAAGCGATGAAGTGTGATTTCTATGTTTACCTATAAAACAACTCTTCTGCACAAAACAAAAAAACTTGATCTCTTTGTAAGGCTCTTAGTATAGGAAATGTAAAGAAAAAATTTGGCAAGAGTAAAAAATAAGATTAAAAAATAAGAAGGTTTATATAGGTCATCACCTCTTGTTCCCACCAATACATGTGGGATACGTGAAATCACATCATAACCCTAGAAGGGCTAAATGCTTATTGTATTGATCATACGCAGCCAAATGATATTTTTGAAAAGATTGTTTTGCCACCTTATAACAACATTTAAGATCAATATCGCACCTTCGCGGCGGAGCGCAGCGGAGCGGTGATCATCGATTGATTTCGAGATCTTTTGTTTTTTGTGTAAAAGGGAGTCGCCGCCTAGTATTATGGTCATTAGGAAACCTAACTGGTCTTTCAGAGATTTTAAGGCAAGAAACTGGTTGTGTAAAGGGAAGGTGTTAGCACCCCTAGTACGCCTTACCTAAGGTAAGCTGCTTGGTGTTTGGTTTGTCTTATAATTGCTATGGTGTTGGTGTTTTCTAATCCCATCAGTTTTTCTCAGTTTGATTCTAACTAAATTTATTAAGATAGAAATCCAAGGAGATTCCATGTGCTTTACAAGCTCATTTTTCCCTTGGTATTTCAAAAGTTTGCGACTCGTAAATCACAAGGAGGAGGGACAAAAATTTAGAAATCTAGGGTGCTTTAAAAAACCTATTTTTTGTCTTAGTGTTTTATACTCTCACGGCTCGTAAACAGTCGAGTAAAAAATTGAAATGTCTTCGATTATAATCAAGGCTTCTTTCAAGGATGTGTGCAGATTTATTATTTATAGAAAATTATTTTGGATATTTACCACTCCGGTTTTCTTTATCCAAATATTAACTGTGAATAATAACAAATTATTCCCAATAATATTTTGGATATTCGTCCTTTAAGGATTTCTTCATCCAAACATTAGCGGTGAATAATAGATGAATTCCCCTCAAAATAAGATTTTTATATTTTTTGGAATATTGGCCAATACCCTTTGGAGTTTTACAAACATGTTGTAAAATTCAAAAATGCAAGAAAATAATTTTTGTGTTTAAGAAATCCATGCGAAAACACATTTTCAAAACTTCAAATATTTGTTTTTCTTTAGAGGAAATTCAAAAAGATGTTAGGGTATTGGTCGTATGCAACACACAAAAAAATATTTTTTTTACAACAAATACTCCAGTGCTTAAGCATAAATGATAAACCAGTGCACACTTTTTTATAACAAACAAACTCCACTGCTATAAATGATAAACCATGCTTGTACAAGGAGGATGCATTCACACGCCAAGACATTATTCAAGAGGGAAAAAAATTAAAGAAGACTCGGCTACTGTTCAAGTGAATTATATTTCACTTGAACAGTATAAACATAAAGGAAAATGCATGCAAAAAGGTGAGGAGAACATACCTGGAGGTAGACGAAGGAGCTGCAACGCTGTTGAAGGCTGCTGGCGAGACTATAAGTGTTGTCATCTGTTCCAGCTCTTTCTCCCCTATTCTCTGTTCGTCTCCTGAGTTTTAACTTCTGCAATCTTCATCCCTCTCTCTCTACTGGTTATCTGCACTTTCTGGAGGTAGATGAAGGAGCTGCAACGCTGTTGAAGGCAGCTGGCAAGACTATCAGTGTTGTCGTCTGTTCCAGCTCTTTCTCCCCTATTCTTTGTTCGTCTCCTGAGTTTTAACTTCTGCAATTTGTAGTAAAAAAATGCAAAAAGGAAACTGCAATATTCTAATTTGGTGTTGGTGCTTTACGTCTGATTTATTTCCAGTTTTAGAGGATGGTGTGGCTCTTTTCTTTCCTTCCATAGGGCCAGCTGCTCCCTTTGAAATGAGGCAACAAAAACGTGGTCTTCAGATCCAAAAATCAAGCGTGATGAGAAAGGAAAACAGCAAAGAAAAAAGGAAAGAAATCAGATGGAGGGTGCAGCTGCAAAGTCTTATTTTCCTTATTTGATGTGGTAAAAATCATGTAATTTATGATGATCCAACCCCCCTCTCCGGCTTTCAATATCCTTCTTCAATTCAATCCCTCATTTTAACACTTTTCGATTCAGTTCTTGGTCCAAAAAAATCCTTCGAATCAGTCCCAAGAACTTGGGCAAAAACCCTTCTCGCGGCCAGGAATCCCTGCTTTCAACACTAGATATTCAAACGGGAATATCTTGAGCTTCTGATATCGAAATCAAGCAATTCAAAAGCTTAAATTCATCTACGTGTCCCAGACTACAACTTTGATGAAGGATTCGAAGTGAGATAAAATCATTTTGGATAACAAAATCCGGCAGGAATCTGGTTGGTCAAAAAGGATCTCCGGGTCTAATTTAGAAACTGACAATACCGAGAATCCTGATATGACTGAGAGTATGATATAAGAAAAAATCAATAAAATTTGTGACAGAAATAGAGTTTTTAGTGCAAAACTTGGGTCAGGGTCCTTCGCACGGTAGAAATCTCTACCTTCACGTTAGATATTCAAACGGGAATATCTTGAGCTTCTGATATTAAAATCAAGCGATTCAAAAGCCCAAATTTATCTACACATCTAGGACTACAATTTTGATAAAGGAGTCGAAGTGAGATAAAATCATTTTAGAGAACAGAATCTGGCAGTAATCTGGTTGGTCAAAAAGGTTCTTGATCTAACAATGCTGAGCATCCAAATCTGACTGAGAATCTGCCCTAAGAACAATGATCCCTAGGATATAATAAAGGTGTATGTCAATTTTTCAACATATCATGAGTAACAGAATATACCTAGGATGTCCAGATATCGTACGAAACCAAGTCAAAATCAGAGCCTAAGTTGGAACAAAAAATTGCGACAACAGCAGAACCATTTTTTTAATGCAAATTATGAGGGATTTATTCAACCTTAAAGACCAGATAAAAAAGGAATGAATTTGGCATTATGAAGACTTCTAATCAATCTAAGAAAACCTGACGATTTTGGCAGTAAAGGGAAAGGATAAAGAGAGCAGAAAACAACTCAAACAGGGTTTTGAAAAAATATTTCTTTCATCTGCTTTTGTCAATCTTCTAGCAAACATGGGGTCCAAAAATGAGTAACAACAATCAATATGGGGGAGGCATCATTCTTTTTAAAAAGAGATAAGACAAATCTAGTTGATTGTCTTTTTAATGTCTTTTCAAGTCTTTTCACACCTAATGCATAAAGACTTAGGGGGTAACTAATGAGTCAAAATTTTTTACTCAATATTTTGATGCTTTATGAAAGAGTTTAGAGCCCTCTTAAAGTGATAACCTAAGCGAACATGGGTTTGGTAGGTTGTCAAATCTAATATACTTGGGTTTAGTCATGTAAAACTCAAGTTAACATGAGTTTTGCAATATACTTGGGCTTAGTCATGTGCTGAGTCTAAGGCTATGTAGGTCTAGCTAGGTTAGTAGACCTTGTTGAGTTGAGCCATATGTTAAACCTAAGTCAATATGTGCTTGACAAGTTGTGTGAGCCTGACAAGTTGCTAAACCCAATATACTTGGGCTTAGCCATAGGCTGAGACCAAGTCAACATGAGTCTAGCAAGTTGTCAGAGCCAATATACTTAGGTTCAATCATGAGCTGAGCCCAAGTCAACGTGATGGAATTAACAAACCCATCTCTTCTAGATTTAGAAACACGTCAAACCTAATTGATCTAGAGGTTGTTAAAAATCTATATTAGGACCATAGAGTTATGTCTTAAACCTATTAATATGAATTGTTCACGTTAGAAATAATCATTTTTCTACATCCATATATGTATGTCGCACGTCCCCCGCACGGCGGAGCGGCAATCCATGATTGATTTCGGGGTCTTTTGTTTTGTTTGTGTAAAGGAGTCACCACCTAGTATTTTGGTCACTAGGAACCATAATTGGTCTTTCAGAGATTCTAAGGCAAGGGACTAGTTGCGTAAAGGGAAGGTATTAGCACCCCTAATACGCCCTACCTAAGGTAAGCTGCTTGGTGTTTGGTTTGCTTTATAATTGATATGGTGTTGGTGTTTTCTAATCCCATCAGTTTTTCTAGGTTTGATTCAAACTAAATTTATTAAGATAGAAATCCAAGGAGATTCCATGTGCTTTAAAAGCTCATTTTTCCCTTAGTATTTCAAGAGTTTGCGACTCGTAAATCGTAAGGAGGAGGGACAAAAATCTAAGGAAATTCATGGCGCTTTAAAAGCATATTTTTGCCTTAGTGTTTCATACTCTCACAGCTCATAAACCGTGGAGTAAAAAATTGAAATGTCCTCGATTATAATCAAGGCTTCTTTCAAGGATGTGTAATGACTTATTATTCCTAGAAAAATATTTTGGATATTAACCACTTAGGGTTTCTTTATCCAAACATTAACAGTGAATAATAACAAGTTATTCCCAATAATATTTTGGATATTCATCCCTTTGGGATTTCTTTATCCAAACATTAACGGTAAATAATAACAAGTTATTCCCAATAATATTTTAGATATTCATCCATTTGAGATTTCTTTATCCAAATATTAACGGTGAATAATAGATGACTTCCCAAAAAAAATAAGATTTTTGTATTTTTTGGAATATTGACCAATACCCTTTGGAGTTTTACAAACATGTTGTAAAATCCAGAAATGCAAGAAAATAATTTTTTGTTGTGCTTAAGAAATCCATGCAAAAACACATTTTCAAAACTTCAAATATTTGTTTTTTTTAAGAGGAAATTCAAAAGGATGTTAAGGTATTGGTTGTATGCATGAAAACATTATATATATATATATATATATATATATATATATATATATATATATATATTGGAATATTGACCAATACCCTTTGTCGTATTTGCGTTGAAAACCGGGTATTCTAAATGCGAGATTGATATATTTTTTTATAATAAAAAAAATACAGACCTTAAAATAAATATGCTAGAAAATCATCAATCTCTCTCTCTTTCTTTTTTTGGAAAAAAAAAGGTGAAACCAGTAGATCCAGCCAGGTCACAAAAAGCTCAACTACTATTCAAGTGAATTATAATTCACTTGAACAGTAAACATAAAAGGCATGCACAGTAGCTATGTAATTAAAATGCAAAGTGAGGAGAATGCATGGAAACTTACCTGGCACTGAAACGGGCGAAGGGATGGTGCTGCAGTTTCTTGCACACAACCGGTCATCACTGATTCTGAAGATAACGACGAATGCTGGTAACTGGTGTTGGTCTCTGTCTTTCTCGTCTTGCCGATGCTTTCTCTGGAGACGACAAAGACGATGATGAAGGTGTGATGTGCCGACGGAATGGATGTTCTTCCCTCTGTGTTTTCTTGCTCTTTCTCTATTTTCCTGTGGGCTACTGCTTTGGCTAATACCTATGGAAGAAAACATTGCATCACTGGAGGAGAAGAAATTGGAGACGAAAATGAAGGGACGAAGGCGATGGCGAGGGCGTGCTGGTTGGTCCCTCTATGTTTTCTTCTGTTTGTCTTCTTTCCTTCTGCTCATCCCTATTGTGTTCTTCTTCGCCCATTTATTTCTCTGGTTTTCTTTCCCGTGCTTTCCGCCTTATCTCTACTGAGAAGAAATGGTTACTGCTGCTGTGGGGCTCAGTAGAGGCCGGTCTGGGGCTACGTTGACAGAGAGGGCTTCTTCAAGTGCAGAGGAAGAAATGGTCGAGAGAGGGGAATGGCCAGGAGGGGGACTGGTTTTGGGTGCTCTCTCTTTCTCTCGTTCTTGTCAGAAGGAAATGGAAATGAGTGGGCTGTCGGGAAGAGTGACATGAGGAAATAGGGGAGGTGGTTTTAAAGGGGTTCTCTGGTTTTGCAAAGGAAGAATGGAGATGGGGGACTAACAGATAGGGGAGCTACTGCGTTTTGGAGGAGAGATAGCGATGATGGAACGGCTAAGAGGGGAATGAGGGTTCTAGTGAAAGGGAGAGGGGACAGTGTCTGGCCAGAGAGAGATCCTTAGTTTCTTAAAATGGAGGGGCTGCTTCGTTGTTTTTATTTTTAAAAGATGAGTAGTGGCTACGGCTTCTTTGCTAAAGAAATAAGGTTAGGGTTTTTCTGTGTTTCCTCCAATTTTTGTTTGTCTCTCTGTCCCCTGTAAATTTTTCTCCTCCCCCGTACATATGGATGTAGGTTCACTTATATAGAAAATCCCTATACGTACTATTTAAGAAAATATTGCAATAATTATTATAGAGATTATCTTCTATAATCAGCACCAACAAATCCTATATATATAGTATTTTTTATTGTAGTGATTATTTTCCATAACCAACACAAATCAAATCATATATCTATGATATTTTATATTGCAGTAATTATATATGATTCAATAATTATCTCCTTGACATATTGCTTCCTTAATATTAGCCCTGATGTTCTATGTTAT
>Ga0325403_1005822_pt1 | contig 11666 bp, 7 predicted proteins | sample PopdelMetagenome_19_FD_205665 | JGI IMG/M metagenome (GOLD analysis project Ga0325403, IMG submission 205665) | Populus deltoides microbial communities from Bellville, Georgia, United States - Xylem-PdKOR-R4 | ecosystem: Host-associated > Plants > Phyllosphere > Stem > Wood/Secondary xylem...
ATGTATGTTAAGAGATAACAAATAAAGTCATCATAAAAGGTGGAGGGGAAAAGCTTCTTGCTGATGCTGACTATAGATTGTCCATGAAAACATCAATCTTTATATACATGAGTTAATCTTATTTAATTGAGGTGATTTTGATCTAATTATGCAAAAAAAAAATAAAAATGAATAAGGGCTTGAAAAGATTTTCTTTTTTAGATTTTGAATCTAATTATATTATGTTTTAGAATTACAACTGAAATTATTGAGGTTTATAAAATTTTTTTAAAATATTTTTAGGTAAAAATTAATTAATTTTTTTAATCCAGATATTATAGAACTCGATTTTCTCGTGCAACAACTATAACCCAAATTTATTATAATTTAAACAAAAATTAAATTGTATAAGAAATTAGATCTTGGAAAAAAAAAATACATTTCTCATTAAAAAAATAAATAATGAAAAGGAGTTTTGAATAAAAGAATACATTTTTCCTCCTTAGATTTAAATCACCTCAACTTTTATGAATTTTTATTTTAATTATTTTACGTTTTTATGTTGCTGATAAAAAAATCCATGGCTATATGAAATAAGAAATTCATAAATAAGAAAATTTGAATAAAAATTACATCTTCTAATCTAAAACCTAAACAATCTAATTTCTTTTTGTGTTTTATAAATCACTTCAAAATTAAAACAAAATTAATTTTGAAAATCACCGCACAAGGCTTTGAAGGAGAAAGCAGGCGAGTCAAAGTAAAAAGGAAGAAGAGTCCACAATTGCAACTGTCTTCCTCCCCACATCGAATCATTCCTTCTAAACCCAGAAAACTCGACCCTCGTCCTCGTGACCTGTGAAGTTAAACCTTATCCAAACTGCAAACAAACCCATATCAGTCATTTCATTACCATCACCCCCATTCAGACAAAACCCATATCACGAAACTTCCTTAACTTTTAGACAACAAAAATCATTGTCCAAGAGGAAAAAAAAGATATCACCCAGAGTAGTAAAAGAAGGTGAAAAGGCAAAGTGAAAGACACAAAACCCTGTTTTCTTTTGCTTATAGATTGAAGGAAAGAAAGAAGGCTTTAAGAGTTAGTTTTTACAGGGAGTCAGAAGGAAAAAAATAATGATATAATTAAAAAGAAAACTTTATCACAAGCTCTCTCCTCTTCCTCTCTCTTTCTCTAATATATCTCTGCAACTCCCATTCTCTAATTTAAAAGAAAATAAAAAAAATGAAAAACCCATAAAGGGTTGGTGAGCTTTTCACGTGTTTTTTGTTCAAAAATCGAATCTTTTTGGTCCACGTATAGTTCCATTTCGATCTCTCTGGAAAAGGTTTTCTCTGGTGATGTTGATAATGTGAGTTATTGATTGAGCCATCTTTTTATTTTTATTATTTTTCTTCTCGTGAATTCTTTTTTTTTTTTGAGAGATATATTTAAAGTAGAGGGAGTTATAAGGAGAAATGGATCGATCGGCGATGACAGTGGGACCGGGAATGGACCTGCCGATTATGCACGACGGAGACCGGTATGAGTTAGTGAAAGATATTGGGTCAGGGAATTTTGGTGTGGCTAGGTTGATGAGGGATAAACAGACTGATGATCTTGTTGCTGTTAAGTATATCGAGAGAGGTGAGAAGGTTAGTACTATCGTGTTCTTTTATTTATTTTTGGTCTGATTCTCACTCCTTTTTTTTACGAAGTTTATTATGGGATTTTGAGCTTGCTTAAGCTTGTTTCTAGTTACAGCTTAATGGGAAGCTCTTAATTTAGCGGTTAATTAAATTGATTTATCATTTACGTTTGTTTGTGCGTGCTTGAGGGCTGATTTATGTATTTCTTTGGTTGAATTCTATTTGTTTTGTTTCGATTTACTTCAGTGTCTAATCAGTTGTTTTGCTTTATTTCTATACTTGAACTGAGCTCCTTTCACTTTTTTTTCTAGGTTTACAGGCTATAGTTGTTTTGTGATTGTTTGAATTTTTTTTTGGTTTTGGTTGATCAAATGTTCATACTGATTTTACTTGTTAGATGCCTGATCTGACGAATTTTGTTATGAATGTGATCAATAAGGGGGTAAAAATTAGAAGCAAAAGCACAACTTGGCAGAACAATGACAGGCTATTAGAATATCATGTTTTGGCCACAAGTTTCAAATTAGTAAAACCTGCGACTTACAAAACCTGTATATAACCGTGAATTTTTGCTGCGTGCATGGCTATAGGTTTAGTAATTTGCCAGAGAAAGAAATGTAAAGAAACTGAATGTTACTTTTCATATGAAATAACTTGCCAGTCTTGGCCATTAGGTTTCTTGAAACCGGCCATCCATTTTTAGTTTGTATTCTGACAACTAATGTAGAGCCCATATCCAAGTTATTGATTGTGGAGTCATTAGGGATGACAATTTGATCCAAATCTGATGGATACCGATCTGAATGAACAGTTATTTTATTTTATTTTATTATTATGGATAATTACTTTACTTGATGGGTGATGGATAAGGTATAGATATTGGCAAAGCCGACCCAAGATATATATTTGTATTATATAGATAAATATAGAACATTTATATTATTATTTTTAATTCAATAATATATATATATATATATATATATTTGTATATAATTCAAATATATATCACTATTTTATTTTTTGTTGAATAATAAATAATAGTCATAAAATGGATATCCATATGGACACCCCAAACCTGATGGAAGGGGTATAAATATCTAAATCTTTTACTCCGTGTGTAATGGGTAGGGTATGTATATAAAGAAACCCTACCCGGGGTAACATTGCCATCCCTAGGAGTTGGCATTCTCGGTGCTATACAGGAAATCTTTGTACTTGATATGCAATAATTCAACAATAGATAAACTAACCTTAATTTATTTTCCGTGCAACAGATAGATGAAAACGTGCGAAGAGAAATCATTAACCACAGGTCGCTTAGGCATCCCAACATTGTCAGATTCAAAGAGGTCTGTCAATTCCTACAACTTATTATTTTTTTCCCTTTACAAAGAGGTAGTTTTTATTCAATAACTCAATGGCACTACTATAGGTCATATTAACCCCAACTCACCTGGCAATTGTGATGGAATATGCATCTGGTGGAGAGCTCTTTGAGCGCATATGTATTGCTGGTCGCTTCAGCGAGGATGAGGTTCTTACCCAACACATAGATATGTTTTAGTGCTCCTGATATTTTTTTTTTTTGTAATGCGCTCAGCCTTGTGATGCAGGCACGCTTTTTCTTTCAACAACTTATATCAGGAGTTAGCTACTGCCATGCAATGGTTAGTAAATCCTATATTATGCCTTTGTTTATTGTTCTTACTTTAGCAAAAAGTATGAGGGGTTTGTTGTGTTTTAATTTATTCCTTTGTGAAGCAAGTATGCCACCGTGACTTGAAACTGGAGAATACATTGTTGGATGGAAGCCCAGCACCTCGATTGAAGATTTGTGATTTTGGTTACTCTAAGGTACAAGAATCCTTATGCTGTTATTGTTGAAAATCCATAATATGATTTCTTGGATGTCTATAGGATCATGGATGAACATTCGTAAAGATTTTTCCTGTTCAATTGCTGACATAGTTGCATATTGTCCATATCTGCTTTTAACAGTCATCTGTGCTGCACTCACAACCGAAATCTACTGTTGGAACTCCTGCCTATATTGCTCCTGAAGTGTTACTTAAGAAGGAATACGATGGCAAGGTAGAATTTCTGTTCTTTTACTTGATTCAACATGCATGAACTTATGGAGCAAGGATGTCATTTTTGCACTACAACATGTGTACATTACAACTCGATGTTATACTGATGTCCTGCAGTTAATTCTTTCATTCAGATTGCAGATGTATGGTCTTGTGGTGTGACTTTATATGTTATGCTGGTGGGAGCATACCCTTTCGAGGACCCTGATGAGCCCATGAATTTTCGCAACACAATCCACGTAATGTATCACCTCTCTTCTTAGCTTAGTATGGGAGCTTTGCTGAGACCTTGACAAACCTATCCTGTTGTTTCTTTCAGCGAATTTTAAATGTCCAGTATTCAATTCCGGACTATGTTCACATATCTCCTGAATGCCAACATCTAATCTCAAGAATTTTTGTAGCAGACCCTGCAATGGTTAGTATGGTCTCTCTTGATTCCTGAAATTAGATTCTGTTAACATTTTTACAATGATTATCTGTTTGCCATCTCAAAAATATTGTTTTGATTGCTTATTTTTTGTCAAATGATATATATTACTCGCTCTTCACTGGCATGTCCTTTCTTTCCTCCTCACTCTCAGTATTTTGCTTCACCAATATCCTGTCCCAAATCCTTCATCCTCCCTCCCTTCATGGCTCTATTATTGACTTTTTGTGGGTAAAGTTTCTAATACCTTTTTGAACAGAGGATTACCATTCCCGAGATTAGGAATCATGAATGGTTTCTAAAGAATCTCCCAGCAGATCTCATGGTGGAAAATACAATGAATAACGAGTTTGAAGAACCCGATCAACCAATGCAAAGCATTGAAGAGATAATGCAAATAATATCTGAAGCCACCATACCTGCAGCAGGCACCTCCAGCCTCAACCAATATTTGACTGGCAGCCTGGACATTGATGATGACATGGAGGACTTGGAGAGTGATCCTGAGCTTGACCTGGACAGCAGTGGAGAGATAGTATATGCAATGTGAATGCCTGCTGGTGAAGGGGTATCTAGAATGCTGTGCTGATTGCCTGTGAAAGTGAAGTGACTGTAAAAGAATGGAGGACCAAGTTTCTACATGCATGTGTCCCGTTATGCTAGCACCCTCAGAGGATTGCTTCTGTTCTTCTGTGATGTGTTGTCACGCTTTCAAGTGGCATATAAAATACTGTTTGTGTACACTTTGTAACACGTTCATGTAATAAAGTCTTGTTATATCTTATCTTGAATCATATTGCTTGCTTGTTCTGTTATAATTTCCTTTCCCATAACTTTTTGTTTGCAGGAATATTTAGGGTATGGACATGTATATGACAAAAGCAACAGGGTTAGGCTGGCTGTCTTTAGTGCTTCTGCTGGCAAAAGGAACACCAGGTTATCTTCGTCAAGGATGCGTGTGATCTGCAATCATCATTTCTTGGTAAAGCTGTTTATCAGCAAAGCTTCTTAGGCTCCTTTACTATTTGGGGTATGGAAGCTAGCAGAAAAATTCGGATGATTTGGCTGAGACTATTGACATCTCAAAACATCTCACAATGAATGACAACCTAGCTAGGGCGAGAGAGAGAAAGGAAAATGGTTCTTGTTGCTGAACATCAGAGGAAAAAACTTGATGATCTGACCTTCTGTTAGAATCAGCCAAGGGCTCGAATCACAAACTCATCTTGGGTTAACTCAAACAACATTGATTTTTTTAATACAATAATATTATTTTAGATAATAAAAATTTTCAGATCATCGAACCAATCTTAAAAAAGACATAGTAAAAAATAAGTGAAATAAGTGAACTCTAATATTAAATTCAATACGAGACAATAAATAAAAGATTGAAAGCATGAAAAGAAAGAAGTTTTTAAAGAAAAAAAAAACTATAGAAAAAAGAATGGAGATTGGAGATATGTAAAACTTGCAATATTTTTTATTAATCATCAAAACTGTCTCACAAAATAATAATAAAAATATATAAATGATAAAACTTTGAAAGATCTTATTATTGGACTCAATCTATTATTATTTCAAATAAATAAAATAAACGATGATGTGATAAATCAGAAAAACTTAGTCTTTCAACAAAAGAATGATAAACTGAATTATTCTATATCATATCTACCAAGCAAAACCGAGTTTAATAATGGTTAGAAGTGCATTATTAAAAGCAATTTAATGAGACATTGATTTGATATTTGAAGAGGGATCGAATAATTTTTTCTTAATACTGTTATTGATTGAACTCAAAAAAAATAAAGGATAAAACATATTTCTTTAATACGAGACCAATATATCTTAAGATTGAATTGGAATTCCAATTGAGTTGAATTGTATACATATTAAGGTATACAACGGATATGGAATAATATCCGTTCAGACTTGTTCAAAAGAAAAGTAAAGAAGAAGCCTCCTGGCGTCTGAGTGGTGTGGCCTTTAGACGAAAAGAAAAATTCAAATTGAACCTGACGTGAATCGAACACGCAACCTTCTGATCTGGAGTCAGACGCGCTACCATTGCGCCACAGATCCACTTGAGCTCAATATCCGAGAATTTGTATTTAACTTAATAACATATTCGAACATATGACGTTATAAATCGAGGCTAACCGAATTACATGTGAAACACAATTTAATTGAATTTTATCCATGCATCCCCTTTATCCACATTGTTGATCATGCTGCCTTTCCATAATACTCCATTGGCAAAGCGTGACATGTGAAATAAAATTAAAGGAATAATATAAATTATATTTTAAAATTTTGTTTAATAGTTTAAGTTATTGGGTTGGGTTGATTTTTTAGTAAGGTATTAGAGCCTTGATAACCAAGCAGTTATAAATTTAAATCTTATTATTTTTATTTATTTGATAAAAATCAAATAAAAAATAATATAAATTTGTGAAATTTTTAAATTCAAATAGTTTTTACTTGAAAAGATATGTCAGAGAATAATATAAATTATATTTTAAAATTTTATCTAATTATTTAAATTATTAAATTAAAATAATTTTTTAATATAAATTCCAGCAATTTCATCAATGTGAAGGATATTGTTGTGGCAATCAAATGCCATGGAACATCAGTATCCTGTCAATATATTCTGATGAAAAATTAGACAAGCAAAACATTTATTTCATTCCGTCTGTCCACAAACAAACGGATCAAACTTCATAAACTCGAAAAAGAAAACTGCCCACCGTACCATTACAATTCAATTAAGAGCTGCACCTATCTCTTCCTAGGCAGAAAAGCTGAAGCAAGTGAGCCAATAAAATCTATCCACAACCTAAAATATAGGCCGAAAAATCATACCTCAAACAACGTTCATACCCAGAAATATCTCGTAATCGGAAGTCCTAAACACATTACAAGATAAGACTTGACATTAGCAAACTCTTGAGTTTTCAAATTATTGCATGATGGCTTAAACAAGACAACATACAGGAACACAAAGCATGCCGCTGAAAGATCACTTTAATCCCTTAGGAAGACCTTTGATGATTTCCTGTAAAGAATATTAGCACGTGGATCAAACACTCGCTGGTATAAAGGGACTCGGTAAGTTAATTTCCATATGAAGAAGATAATACCTTTGATGCTTACCCTTGCCACTCCTCAATAAACTCACTGAGCTGCTGCTTAAGCTTGATAACTTCCTGCTCCTATATGGACAGTGGAAACCATTAAGAGAATTCACATGTGGGTTTCCAAGGGAATACCAAAGCAAAAAAAAAACCTTTACTTGAGGCTCCAAGGTGAGTTTTTTCTACAATATTCTCCACTTGTTTATCATCTAACAGTGACTGCATTAACATATAGGTACATGAACAAACACATTCATGAAAACTACTCTCTCTTTATTTTTTGTTTTTTTTTCTCCTGCCTTTTTTAAATGCAGAAAGAGCGTCTGAGCACTTTTATCTGACATTATCATATAAATTACCAAAAACAAAAAAGGAGACACGTTGTCTCAATTCTATATGTGGTCTGAATTGCCAAAAACCATGATTAAACAAAAGAGCAGTGCAGAACAACGTAAATTTACCACATAATTTGTCATATCTAGTTTTACTCCTAGTAAATCGCGGATTACATCATGGGTCATGCTCTCATCAGCAGCCAATCTGGCATTTAATGCAATTAGAACATGAGGATCTTCTGGTGAGACATTATCTAACACAAATATCAAGTTGGATTTAAATTTGGAGTGTAAAGCCTACCTCTTTCTGTCGATTAACTGCTAAGGATTCTAGCTCTTCAATACGCAGTCTTGCCGCCGTAAGGTCCTCATCCTTCTCATATTTTATTTGTTGTGCCAAGCCTAAACCAATGCATTTGAAAGGGGAATCAGAACCCCTGGACTTGGCAGCATTTTTCTCGGACTTGTTCAACGAAGAGCTCATGCTATGAGTGAGATGGCCCTCAGGTTTTACTTGTTCAACCATGCCTTCCAATGCCTTGAACTGTTTTCAGAATTTCTTAAAATACAACTAAAGAAATATGAGATGGAAGAACTATAAAACTTTGCCTACCTTCTGTTTATACTCACTAGCCTGTGCTTCTGAATGCAAATTTAGCTCAGTGATATGTGCCTTGAACTGGGAAATCTGTTGAATGGTAACAAAGCATGCCTTTCAATTGCTGAAACCTCCGGTCAAAACAATGTTTAATCATTTGTAAGAATGTACCAAAATGGTGAATAAAGGAGCTTTACCTCTGCTTCCTTGTTAGATATATTCCTTTCAAGGATTTACAGTATATGATTCAGTGCATCTTCAAGGCCTCTCTCCTTCTCCTCCAAATGCCTGTAGATGAAAGAAAACCATATATTGAAAAGTTGAAGCCACATCAAAGTATCTAAGCAAATATACAATAGAATCTGATAAAAAGACAAAGCTAAATAATGTATCTGAGCCTTTTCATGCCAGTGTCAACACTTTCAACATTCTGCACCTGATGTTTTACTGAATGAAGCTCAATCTCCGAGCTCTTCTCCCTGCATTCTTTGTCGTTCTGCTTCTGCTTTAAGAATGTCAACCTGACAAGTGTTATATAAGACACTGATTTTGAAATTGTAAGCTGCTTTAAATCGACCATAGATTAGAAAACTAACCTTGTTTATAGCACATTAGTGGTGCATTCTAGCTCTTTAACAGATCTTTCAAGTAGCTTCGCCTGAACTTCTTTTTCTTCAGCATAGATCTTTCCAGATTCAGCTATCTGTCAACAAAGTTTGCAGAGCAAGATCAGGAAACATGAAATATGAAACATGAAACAGGTGTAATCTTAGCATACATGTGAAGTAAAATGCACCTGTTGGGCCTCTAGCACTGCAATAACTTCAGTTTCTTCAGCCCAAGACTTTGTGTTTTCTAGCTTTTCTTCTGAACTATGAGTCTCCATCTGGGGCTGATCTCTCTCACCTGTTCTTGAACTTGAGTTATCGGCTCCAATTTATCCTTTTGATCCTTAGTGTTAGATGCAGACCCCTGCAACAGGCTCGGATCAAATAACAGTCCCTTTAGAATATCATCCTTCCTCAATAACTCGGCCTAGAACTGATGTTGTCAGAGACTAGCTCTGCAGCATGACATTCCAAGCATTCGATCTCTTTTATGAACTCAGATGCCCCTCCATATTTTCAACGGGAATCGTTTAAGGGCATGTACTTTTGAATTTCAACGGCTAGCCTATTTTGTTTTCAGCAGGCTATCTGCGTGGACTTGGAGGTTGTAGTGCTGTTTTTCTTGGGCATGGGTTTAGTATTTTTACGGGCCTCGATATTTTTTAGTTGAATGATAGAGCTTACACTGGATCAGAAGAAGACGGTGTTTACCATGTAGATCTACTCGGGGATCCATGTTTTAAAAAAAAAAAATAAAAAGATAAAAAATATATATATGCTAATACAATTTTGAAATCCCAATTCTTCATTCTGTAGCTTAGTTGAAACAGCTTCCAAAACACCATTTTAAACAGCTTTTAAACTATACTAGACGTTCTTATTATTATTCTGATGATTTGATTGAAACGAAGGCAATGGGCCCAGCTACCATTCCCATTCCTAGATTAAAAAAGAAGAAGTTGATTTTTGACAATGCAAGCTCAAAAGGTTTAGTTGCCATCGGTTAATTAGCATGGCCTGCAAAGCCAGGTTGCTGGTTGGTTGAATGGGGACCATTTCAATTATCTGGCAATTCTATTCATAATGTGTGCAGGGCAAGAACGAAATCTGTCCTCAAACTATCGTGCATCTACCGACTGAGTGCTTCAACTATTAGTTGTCCCAATTGAGGCCCCGTTTGCTGAAGATTGATTCAATTAACCCCCACTATAATCTACAGTTAAGAGATATATTAACCCCCCATTTTGGTGTAAAAATTCATTAAAAAATATTTCTTAGCACTCAAAAAATCATGCAGTTTTAAAAGGGATTATAACTCCTTTTGTTTGTAAAAAGAGTTAGGAGCGTACAGGTGTGGTATTTAATGCGAAAAGAAGCCCGAGTTTTGCACTAAAATAAAGCTTGAATTGAAGGCACATGCAACATTAAGGGATTCAATATTGACCGTGGATAACACTGGGCGTTAATTGAGTAGAATCTCAGTAGATGGGGACTCAATTGGGAGAATTAATAGTTGGATCACTCAGTTGAGATAGGCATGATTGTTTGGGGGCAAGTTCTTACTTACCGCGTATTGTTTTTAGGCCACAGTGTTGCTCTCTTAGCGAAACACAAAATATCATGTCACGGTCATCTCATTAGTTGAAGCTTGTCGCATATATCCAAAGGATAACATGATGGCATCTTCTCCTTTTCAACTATATTAATCATATGCCTTGTTGCTATAGGTAAACACACACATGAAGTTTAGATATGGCTTATCTCTTCTCAACTTGAGTTTCCCCTATGTCTTCAACAGTCAATATTACTGTGAAATAGACAGATAGAGAGGGAGATCTAGCTAGCTTCTTGTTTAGATGTCTCTTGGAGTTTCCAAAAGCCAAAATAGACTATAGGATATCTTCTATTTTCAAAAAAAAAAAAAAAGATTGGTATTTTCTCTCTCTTTTTCCATTGTGGTAATAGGGAAGCCATTTCTTTTGTTGCTATACATATATGTCGGTTGCTTTAATTTGAAAAGTTAGGGAGAGGGACGCGGGCGGAGGAAAGAAGAAGAGAGCAAATAAAAATGGTGATACAAAGATTAGAGATGTGCATAGTCCTAGTGAAACTGGCTATGGAGTTTATCATGGCTGTGGTTGAAGCCATTGGAATAGTTATTCAACAGAATGGTACAGCTGCACCGCTAGCAAACCATCATTATATTGCTCCGGTTCCTTTTGCTGGTTTTCTTCCATGAAAGTTGATCGCTCTGTCCAGTTTCTTCACAAGAAAGCGTCTACTCTTTCAGGTTGTTTTCTTTCTTTTATGGTTATGTGTACATAAGGGAGAGGTTTGTAGTTGGTGAGAGATAATGCCTTCTTTGTAATTAAACTCTATCTGTATGGATTTTAATTTTGTTATAGTTTTTTTTTTTTTTTAATTACAAAGTAGAGGCTAGAACACGAGACTGCACTGCAGGAGACTCTATCTCGCCAATTGAGTTACATGCTCGATGATTTTGATGGTTCAGTCCTTGATTATCTTTGGAATTAAGTAATTAATCTACTATATATTCCCATTAATTAACTTGCAATATATTTACTTTTGTCATTAATTTCTTCGAAAGGTTTTCTCTCTCTCGCTCCTGCTATGTTATTTTTCCAAGGACAATATTAATTTGTGTTGACTATTTTTCTTCATTTAAATTAAGGGATATATGCTTATGATCAATGAAGAACACTCAGACAAGAGGGCTATTATTCTAGTAGAGGTGGGGGGAGGAGAAAAATACTACATCTTAGAGAGATTGTAAATGAAGTCCAATAATGGACTTATCCACACACACACACACACACACACA
>Ga0325403_1005824_pt1 | contig 11665 bp, 6 predicted proteins | sample PopdelMetagenome_19_FD_205665 | JGI IMG/M metagenome (GOLD analysis project Ga0325403, IMG submission 205665) | Populus deltoides microbial communities from Bellville, Georgia, United States - Xylem-PdKOR-R4 | ecosystem: Host-associated > Plants > Phyllosphere > Stem > Wood/Secondary xylem...
AACAATGGGGCTAATTTATTCCTTATAAACTTAACCAATGCCTTTTCCTATATTCTAAGATTTATTATTACCATGTATCCGTGTAATTTTATTATGATATATTAAGAATAACTAATGGTATTTTATTGGCTATTTTTATTTAAATTCACTTTAAAATAATAAAAAAAGAGAGAACTACTAGATTAAGATATTTTTATAATTTTTTATGTATTATAGATTTTACTACCTCTCTCATACATTATACATTATTGCAAATCTAGATGGCAGCCAAACAAAATCCATATTTCAATGTTCATATCTCATACATTATACATTATTGTTTTTCTTCCTTCTTTGGGACATAACTACGTTAGTGTTCCTAGCCTGATCATCAAAACCTCATTTCACATGCCATTTCCCTGGCATACACGACATGCACGTGTTATGTCATTGGCTAGTACATTGTATTATTGGGAGAAAATCTCTAATATATACAGGAATGTATATGAAATTTCAAATGAACGCTTTTGCCTAGCAGAGTCACGTGCTACAAGAATTTTAGACAACCCTTCCCTTACTTCTCCGGCCCATCCCTCAATTGTTTGTTGTTGCAACAAAGTTCATAAACCAACTTATATTTTTGTCAACAACCAACAATTAAGTTCTTCAATTAGGATTATCATCACCATCTTGATTTGATTCTTCTAGACTGATAATGATTAATATATATTTCTCTTGCTACCCCATTAATAATATATATGTTTGGAAGCTTTTCGTAATTGGTGTGTGTGATTGGTGCAATTAATTAATATATATATAAAACCAAACTTGATAAAACTTGTGTTTTATTTACTTTAATTAGTTCTTTGATTGAACCTTAAAAAATATTAAGAGTACTAGAATATTCTCTCACATCCCTCGTCATATTTATATAACATTAATTCTTTTTTCTGTGATTAGGAATTTCCTTTTTTAAAAAAAGGGGGTGGGTGGAGAGAAGGTAGTGTAAGGTGGTTTATAAGATGATAAAAGACGAACAACTATATATATATATATTGAATTTGTTCTCTAAATGGTATCTATTGCAAGGTGAATAGTATACACAAATGGAAAGGTTATCTCATATATATATATACGCACATCACACACATGGCTTGCCAATATAGTAAAAATTAATAGAATAACGTGAAACTGTTTCAACTTTTATGTCAAATGGAAACGGACGTATAAATTAGGCAAAGGGCCATAGTAATGGCACATACACATGGATAGCTCGATTGTGTGTAGAAAGTCAATATCAAGATGACATTCATGGCTCACCACCTTACTTCTTGTTAGAAATCAAGGACTGCAAATTCGAAATGGTGGCATTACATGTTAGTCCATGTGAGTTTTCCGTGAAAATCAGGTACTAGAACCACATCATGTAACCTTTATGGAACAAACACATGATCTTGATGTATGAAGAGGATGGAGAAGACTTGTGATCACTGTAAACGCGAAATGTTCTCATCTCTCTTCTTTCTTTGAAATGACAGACTTAGGCCAAAAGGAGAGTGTGTTACGAATTAAACGTACAAGCATGGGTTTTTAACCCTATCTATCTTGTTTGGTCATGATGCCCTGCCACGAATTGTGGGAAAACCATGCAAATTGGAGCAATATCGTAATTTTTTATGATTTCCCTTCCGTGATAAACGAAAGTCAAGCAAGCAAAACGTTGCTGCAGTTTAATACTCACTTGACTATGCATGTTCGAGGTCGGCAAGAAATATTTGATAGATCACATAGTTTGAGATATAGTATATGTGAAGTTCGAGGACCTACTTTATTTTATGTAATTAATCCACCCCTAATTGCGCCATTTGATTGAGAAAAACAAATGTTGGAAGTGATAATGATTCATTTGTCTCCGACAAATACAATCCTCTATTTGATTTGCCAGGTTTTGTTTGTTTGTTTAATTCAAATGTTAAAGGTGGATTGGAGTCTCCGACATACAATAAATGATGTTTTAGCGCATGAACACACCTAAGCTACTTTGTTCACAAGCAATCGCATCTTTATTTAGGGAGTGCTTCTTTTTTTTTATTAATTACTCATATATTTCGTACACATAACTTTTTTAACCATAAGATATCCCTGGAATAATTTTCATATATTAAAAGTATGTTTCTTTCCATTTAGTTGTTAATCATACCATATATATATATATATATATATATAAAACTTAGATTAATGTATTTTAGAAAAATAATTTTCTGATCACAACCTTCTTTAAAATCTGTAAGGAGATAATAATATGCTCTAAGATTTGTACAAGAATATGATAACATGAGGAAGGGCATACATTTTTTGTCGCCAATGATATAATTAATTATAGTTTAAGCCATTATTCACGACTTTCAATTATCATGTATCCCGGGATATGATATTCCAAACTACACGTGCACTTTGCCCACTTCACAGTAATAATATCTTACCGCTAAGTCAACAGCATTAAATTTGTACATCTTCAAATTAACAGAAGACTAATATGTTTGATATTCGCAGCTAATTTTATAAAAGTGTTTTTAAAATAAAAATATTTCAAAATATTTTTTTTAATTTTTAATATTAACATGTTAAAATTATTTAAAAATATTTAAAAATACATCAATTTGATATATTTTCAAGTAAAAAATAACTTGAAAAACACTTTTAAAAATGAGACTTTTACAAGAACATCATACATTGCACCACCTCTACCTTACAAAGCACTATATTTGATTTGTTAGAGAATAAGTTTTATTATTTGTTTTTTTAATTGTTTTATGAAGTTATTCTAGTATCATAACTTAGATTATGAGTTTGACAATTTAACCTAATTAACTTGAACTGTTTTTTTAATTGATTTTTTTAAAATTTTATTATTCAGTATTTTATAATGTTATTAAATTGAAATTATATTAAAATAATTTTTTAAATTTTTTTTATATTAGCACATCAAAATTAACAAAAATAAAATACTTAAAATGCATCAACTTCATATATTTTAAGGCAAAAAAAAAAACTTAAAAAACATTTTAAAAATATAACTTTTGCAAAAACACCCTACACTACACTACCTCCACCTTACAAACATTCCATAACAGTTTGGTGCTAGCTATACACAATAAAAGACACTTTGTAACAAGTTCACTTTGGAAAATTAACATTATGCTAGAAGGGGTGGAAGCCACTTACCTGTTCCTCCCGTGGGGTGTCCTTTCCTAGTCAAAGGTTTGATCCCGGTTGGACCACCTAATCACATCAATGACTACAAATCTACATATTTGCATTTTAAAATCACATAACTCATCACCATATATATTTCAAGAATCCACATATTCACATTCAAGTGTTCCATATATTACACGATCATACAATGAATTTGTCACATGCATTTAAGTCAATTCTGATATGGAAGTCTATCACAGAACTTTTGCAGCGAAAGTGATTCACTGGTGACACTGGAATCGGTAACGAAAACTGGTTTGCTGGTGACCCAAAAATCAACAGCGAAAACTGGTTCACTGGTGACACAAATTGACAGTAAAAACTGATTCACTAGCGACACAGAATTCGTTAATGCAATCCAGTCCTATGGTTGACGTATGAAATCATCTGCGTACCTAGTCTTTCGTTAACTCAGAAATCGTTGATAAGAACTGAGTCGCTGCCGACTCGAAAATCATCACCGCAACACAGTTTCACAGCTGACGCTGAAATCATCAACACATATGGTTCATAGTTGACTCAGAAATCGTTGATGAAAACTAAGTCGCAATCGACTTGAAAAATCATCAGCGTAGTCAGTTCTATGATTGATGTTGAAATCATCAACTTACATATTCTATTGTTGACATAGATATCATTAATGAAACTTCAGTCACTGCCAACTCATAAATCATCAACGCAATCTATGTCGTTGTCAATTCAAAAATAAACAGTGGCGATGGAGTTGTTTATAGTTCTATTTCTTTGTTTTGGCTAAGCATGAGGTTTACACTAGGCTTTCTCCTCCTTCCAACGTTTCTCAATCTATTTGGACATAGAACCTCGTTGAACCACTCTTCATTCATCATACATTATCAAACAACACAAAAACATCTCCGTATGTTCATCTACTAAGGTTTTTCTCAAATCATCACTTCCAATACCAGCACCTAACATTCTTACTACCATACATTCTTGCATTCACATTTGTATCATGGCAATGTATCAACATAACTAATAACAATTCTACAACATTTACGAGTTCTATTTCATTTTTATCACAAGTGTAATTACAAAAATCATGCCGCAACATATTTTCATTTACTTGAACCATTCTCATGTAAACCCATCAATCTCATATCAAAATTCAAGCATGAACGTCAACATAAATTTCAGTTCCAGCACACAAAACGTTCCTAGGAATCCAACATAATCACACTCCATGCATCTCCTCATTTCTTTACACATTTCATGTAAGTTCATTAATTATATGTGAAAAATCAAGGTATTAATCATCAACATACATTATGTTTTAGTTTGAATATGTTCTTAGGAGTTCAACAAGGTCATTGTCATGCATTTCATCACACAATTACATCTTGTCCAGCCCTTCAACAATAGCCGACCCTCTTTCAAGTTTGTTCATTCAAATTTGTTCATTTCTCTTATTGAATGTTCTAGAGTTAGGTCCCCTATTCAGCCCCATTTTCATCCCTCTTCCTAGTATAGATTTCCTTAATAGCCGGTGTAAGAATCCTAGGCCATTTACTTGGGGTTTTATTCTTCTGTTTGGTTCCAAAGTCACAAGAACAGGTGGAGAAGGGTTCTAGTTCATACCTCACAGTTTTCAACAGCTTTAGGAAGCGATTTAATAGTTTTTCTTCCCTTCTACTTTTGGTTTTCTTCCTCCCTTCTCCAGGTGCACTAGCCGGCCTCCTACACCTATCCTTTTTCTATAGTTTCAGCCATTTATGTAACGACCCAGCTTTTTCAAAGTCAAAAATCAATGGAATTGTTTTTTAGGTTCTTATCAAAAATTTGGCAGAGTTTCCTTTGTATTTATCCTTACGAAGCTATTGACATCCTAATTAAAGTCTCATACAACTCACATTAGCAACTTGAATATCAAGAATTCACATCAATAATAATTGTTATTTATCTCATCATCTCCGCATCATAAACAAGTATAAAATGCTTACTCATGAAGTAGAAAAATAACAGGAACCAAAAATAAAGAAGACTTGACATGTAACAATAAACATGAAAATTACTGCTACATGTATTATGATCCTCCACACAAGAGTCTAAGTTATACTAGTTACAAATAGTAACATTATGCAATACTGCAAGAGTTTACGTTATAATTACATGCCAAAAGAGGAAGTCAATACATGCATAAAAGTCTCCCTAAAATCTACAAGTCACACGGATGGAGTGACGAACCTAAAGGGTATAGGAAGTTCCTGCAGTTAATGAAATAATACAATAAAATTTATTATACTAAGATAGTCGTGAATATTCCAATAAAATATTCTTTCTATAATAATAAAATTTAGCGTAGTTCATCATTCTGTTTTTTTAGTTAGATTTCAATGATTCATTTTGTAACACAAACACTTTAATACTTCTATCTTTCATTATGGCGTTCCATTCTTGGATGCATATCTCTTATCGAGATTTCTTAGTCTCCCTTAGCAACCAAATCAATTTCTATAATTCCAGCATTCCATCTTCGAAAGCCAATTTCATTTGTGATTGAATAATCACTTCTAGCAATTTGATCAATTGCTATAAATATATCTAGCATTCCATTCTCAAAAGCCAATTTCATTTGTGATTCAATAATCACCTCCAGTAATTTAATTGGTTGCTATGCATTCAACATTCCATTCTCGAAAGCCAATTTCATTTCATGACTCAACTATCACTTCTAGCAATTTATTCGATTGCTATACATCCAACATTCCATTCTCGGAAGCCAATTTCATGCCATGATTTATCAATCACCATCAACGACTTTATTGGTTGCTATAAACATGGCATTCCATTCTTGGAAGCCAATCTCATTTTAGGATTCAATAATCATTTCATTCTAATATTGAACCCATATCAAAAATTTTATCTTTATGGCAATTAATACAGCAACTCAAATAAATCCATTGCCGGATTTATATGTCTTAATAAGAGACATTTAAGTAGTGTTGCCACCTACCAGGAGTATAATGTGATGAGCCGGCGTGGGTACGCTGGACTGCCTCGGGGCCCTCTCATGTACCATAACGAGATCAAATTTTTTTAATCAGAAACTTTGGATCGGATCACAAATCTTAATTGACATATTCTTTCATCCAAAAATTTAAAATATATTAGTTCATTCATGTATTTCTCATTCAAAATCTCGTGACCATTTCTTTTGAAATATCCATGGTTAGAGATTCCTCTCAAATAGTTTTCATTCATTCACTAATGTGTTTTTACAACTAAACACTATTTTGCATTTCAATTAAAACTTATCTTGTTTAATTGGGAATGTGGTGTAATTCTATTTTCTCACACGTTAACATGTCCCTTTTCTATTACTAAGAAAAGAGAGGTTAGATTTACCCGTTAACATATCTAATTTTGCTCATTCTCTACACTCTCACAAATTTATCTTTTAGATGGCAGCATGACGTTTCTATAGATTTTTATCCATAATCAGAGTTGGTTTAACTTATGAAAAGTTTGCTTCAAATGAGAGTTAACATCCCTAGTACCAATTCCATAAAGAGGTATATTCAAAATCTCATTCCCATCTATTCCTAATTTCAGCTATAATTCAATAATTATAAGCTGTCACGCAAAATACAGCAGAGCCTATCTTCTGTATTTTATTCTTAACTTGAGTTTTAAGAACTCGAAATAGGTAAGGCCAATTTCTAATGAAAGTTAACAACAATATGCACAAATTTCAAAGGGAAACTTATCGAAAATTTCATGCTTAACTAGTCCAAAATTCACTCACAAGTTAAGTAACAATTTCAGTTTTGAAATGCATAACTTGACCCCTCATTAATATTTCATCCACATTTGGAGTTCCATAACTCCAAACGACCCAAATATTGTTGCAATGTAAAGTTAACATACCTACACACAAGAAGAAAAATATCTCGAATTCGTTAGGTTTCTATCCTCAAACTCAGCTGCTTGGACATCAGGGTTGTCCAGCTGCAGTTCAATGTCTCCCATCATCAATAATTAATACCTAGGACTAACACTAGAATGTTCCATCCCCTAGGAGTGTTCCTATACCTCAATGATCATCATTCAACCACATTAGTATAATTTGAATACAATACAAGCAACCAAATCATTACTTTATTATAATGGCCAAAACATGTATCAAGTGAGGAGTGAAATTTCTTCTTCAAGTCTTTCAATGTTTTTGTTCCATGATCATGTTAACATGATGAAATTCAAGATTTGACAACTTCCAACAAAAACTCAAATTCAAACAAGTCATCCCCCTTTTTTTCTTTGTAATAATCTTGGCCGAAACTTAAGGAATAATAGTTCTAGCTACTTCATTGTTTTCTATTTTGGTACATGTTTCTACTCTAAGCAATCCTCTCATGTTCAATTCAAATAACCTTATGTACCTCATTCATGAACATCAAATAGGAACATTAAAAATAAACAACAATTTAAATGTTGTGCTAAACATTAAAATCAACAATTTATCAAAAAAAATGTAACTAATTAAACATTAATTATTTGCACATTTGTATTAAAGAAAGTCTTTCTTTACTCTTTTCTTTCATTTGGCCGAACCTAAGGGCCTCTCTCCCACCCCAATATCTTCTTCAATCTTGAATAATAATGTCATTTTATTAAACAATTAGTCTTTTAAATGCAAAATTTATGAGTTTTTTTTCTCTTTTTTCCAATTTTTGCTTAAGAACCCTAATAAACAAAATTTGAAAATTAAGGGTTTTATTGGCAATTTCAGTTAGGAAGTGTTTAAAATACTTCAGTCTATGCTCTTTCGTCTCCAAAATCCTTCTTCACATCCTCTTCTTCTCCTATTTCATTTTTCTTCACATTTTCTTCTATTTCTTCAATCAATATCTTTTCTCTTCTCTTGGTAACACCTTTGTTACTCCTTTCATGTTTCCAACTCTCATCTCTCTTTCTTTTTTCACACTTTAAGGAGGGTAAATGGTGGAATGAAAGGCTAGTTGGTGACATGATCAAAAGATTGATGTCTTATCCCAAGTACAGGAGTGTCGAAGTAATAAATAACTCGGCAAGACTGTGGTCGAACCACAGGGAGGTGAACTATATAAATTATAAATAATATATATATAATTTAACAAAGAGTAAAGAGATCTTTGAGATGTGAGATTAATGTGAGGATTAAACAATGATAAAAACAATTGTCAAGGTTAGATGATCCATTAATGGTATTAGACGTAAATATAATATAAACTCTTTATATTACTCAACTGGAAACCACACACAAAGGAGGTTCCAATCAGATGATTTATCCTTAATAGTTCATTATAAATTTTTAACATGATCATATTAATTATCTTATTTTAGTAACATCATACTTTTAAATATTGTAAGTAATTCATGATGTTAACTTATGTTAACAACAAATCAAGTTCCTTTCATAGCACAAGTGTCAATTATACCATACAGTAGGCTATGAAAGTGCCAAGTATTTGTTGTACCAAGGGTTGTACACCACAAATCTAGATTAATCATTTAACAAGCAAGGTATTAAGAATTAGTAAGATAAAAAGATAAGGCATGTTAATAACAAACTTTTTTGGATATAAATATTGAAGTCAATGTTGAGTTTATATTACACCTATTCTAACACCATTAGTGAAACCTTTTCACATTGACACAATAAACTTAGCTAAACATTGTGAAGAAGAGAAACATAAATAAACTAGATAAGAACATAAGTATAGTAAAGGAAATGAAAAGCATAAACAAGAGATTAAGGAAAATATAATATGAAATAAAACTTAAACATTACAAAAATATAAAGAAAGAAATAAAGAGCATGATCTTGATTTGAAAACCAAGAAGCCTAAATGCATGGCAAATGCCTCCTTTTATAGGCCAAAATTTAGAACTATTGATTTGATGACTAATTGTTGAGTGGGTGGCCCCCTCTTGACTTGGTAACAATCCTTATCTTCTTGTCTATAGAAAACATCATTGCTAACATCAGAATTTGAATAAATAGTCTTCATGAAAGTTCTGAGAAATTATCTCAACTTTTCAACAAAACAAGAATGAGGTCATTTGGACATCTAGAACTTGAGATAAAGGCTGAACACTAAATAGTGTTTAGGCTGCAGGATAAATTTTGACTTACAATTTGAACTTGAAAATGGTCATTTTGAATCTTGGACTCTTCATAAAAGTTTTAGGCCTATGCCTTGACTTTCTATCCATATAAACCATACCTAAATCCAAGTTCTACAGCTCCAGTTATGATCCAATAACCAAATGGTGTTCCAATTTGAATTCAACTAGCATCTCTTTTCTAAGTTTAGCCCTCTCTTTGTCTTCTCAATTTTAGTAGTTAAACTCATCAATCAATCTTTTGATTTATGTAATAAACCTGCATTTAAAATGAACATTTACCATAAATTAAAGGTATCTTATATTATCAAATTTATTATTATAAAACATACTCTAGTTAAGGAGTTATTGACACTTCAAGTGCAAAATGATGATATAAAACCTTGATAAAAATACACTTTTATGTACTAATCAGTTGGTGATTATCTAAGAGGAAGGAAGGAGATAGGGGAATGTTTTCCCCTTCCAACCATTGGCCTCCTTTAAAAGAGGGAGGCTTCTATTTGTTTTTTTTTTAATTTAAGTCCTTTAATTTCTTAAATTCATGCTATGAAATCCCTCCTCATTCAATTATTTTAATTCAACCCTTGGTTAATTATTACTCTTTATTTTAACTAAACTTACCTTTCTCTCTTTTCTTTTGTTCTCTAATTATCTTACTTATTCTTCTTCTTCTTCTTTTGAAAGTATTTTGATCGAGGTTTAACAATTTATGTTTTTCTCTAACTCTCTTTTCCTCTCTAATACTCAAAATAATGTACATACAGCTGGTTGCTAGGTTTTCTTCTTGGGAGAGTGGTTGTTGCAGTGGAGTTTGCTGGCCGGTTTTTAGGGAGAGGTCTAAACTTCTTCTCCTTTAATGGCTAAGGCCACCTCTATTTTTCTCTAATCCTCCCTTCTTCTCCAACATTTAAAGGAGGTGCATGCAACTAGGTTTGCTGGTTTTGCTTTGGAAAGAGAGGTTGTTACAGCCAAGGCTGCTGGCCAGCTGTTTTTGGGGAGAGCAAAGGCATTCTCTCTTCTTTGCTGTATTTATACCCCTCTTAAATGTGAAGGGGTGTTTGGAAGGCTGGTTACCCATGTTCTTATCCCTATTTAGTTCATCCTAGGGCTGGTCAAATCCTTCATGGTTCCTATTTAGAGTAGGCCGGTTTTGCTCCCTCACACTTCCCTTTAGAGCAGGCCGGTTTATACCCCTCAATTTTTCCTAACATGGGTCGGCCCAAGACTAAATTTTCATTGGGTTTTTCATGGGTATTATAGAAAATTTTGATGGGTGTTACACACTACCAACTTAGAAATCATCAATGAAACTGCTTCACAGCTGACGTATGGATTTTTCAATGCACACAGCCCCAGCTGACTCACAAATCGTCAATTAAAATTGTGTAGCTACACGAAAACTATGTCGCTACTGATTTAGAAATCAACAACAAAAACCGTGTTGCTGCCGATTCAAAAATCGTTAATTAAAATTGTGTCGCTACACGAAAACTATGTCACTACTGATTCAGAAATCGACAACAAATTGTGTTGCTGCACGAAAATTGTGTCTCTGCCGATTCAGATTTCAACAATGACGGTGGAGTCATTTTTTGCTTTACTTTTTTTGTTGTTGGGAACACAATCACATGACAAAAGATATTTATGTATAAAAAATTTAAAAAATCATTACATGTTTAATACGTAAACAAAATTATTATAACCACATAGTTTACATAGAAATATATATACCTAACAAACTATACAATAGTACAACTAAATGAATATTGTCATGTGGTATGCAATTGACGTACACAAATATAATATTATAAGATATATTATATAATCATAATATTTATTTATATTGTCTACTAGGAAGAAGAAATCAATATATTTATAATATCTTTTACATCAATGCCTCAACATACTAAAAATTAACTCAATAACCATATGATAGTTTCTCACATAATTTTAAAGGTCTTTCACTGACATTTTTATTTCCAATAGAACACTATTCATATAACTAACTTTAGTTTATTCACGTTCACAAGACCATTTTATTAAGTATTCCCATTATGATCTCAAAGGACTAACTTTGGCTATCTATAAGTCTTGGGATAAATTGAAAATAATAATATAATAGAAATTATGGTGTAATAAAATAATATAAAAAAATAAAAGAAGTTAAAAAGATAAAAGAAGAAAGGTTTATGGTAAAAAATATGCATTTTTCCTGAATAAAAAAATTGTCCAGCCATTTTAAGAAATGGTTAAACCGATTTAATAAAACATCTGAACAATTTCTCAAAATGATCAGACTATT
>Ga0325403_1005826_pt1 | contig 11663 bp, 11 predicted proteins | sample PopdelMetagenome_19_FD_205665 | JGI IMG/M metagenome (GOLD analysis project Ga0325403, IMG submission 205665) | Populus deltoides microbial communities from Bellville, Georgia, United States - Xylem-PdKOR-R4 | ecosystem: Host-associated > Plants > Phyllosphere > Stem > Wood/Secondary xylem...
CATCATCATCATCATCACAACCATAATATTTATAACATACATTGAACAACAAATATCATTATAGAGGAATAAATGAGATAAACACGCAAACATGAAACATGATTATATGGATTTCAGAGTTAAGTTCATCAAATCAAGTTTAAAACATCCATTATATAAATTAAGTTATATGACTATTTTAATATTTCAAAATACAAGGATATGCTCCCTAAAACTACATGACAAAAAGTGAACAAAAGCTAGGATCTACTCCTGTCGTGCACGCGATGGTCCTGAAACAAAATACATATTATTGAAACATGAATATCACAATAAGTATAGTAACACAAATATCCAACAATTTAAAACGCAAACATGTAATCATATTCTATTCAGTTCTCTGTTTTTTTGTTTTTCATTGGAACTTTCTCATTCAACTACTAAACTGTTTCACCTTCCATTTTCAACTTCCATTCAAGATTCCATAAGATCAACCATAACTATTTTTGCCTAACTTATTATCACTACCAATTTCACCGGTATCATCATCACCTCGTATGCGTCGATACTTAGCGATCCCCCTTACCCGGGATCCTAGCATACACTAAATGTATGTTAGTCCATGCCGCATAGGCATCGATGCATGGTGGTCCCCTTACCCGGGATCCTAGCATACACTAAATGTAGGTTAGTCCATGCCCCATAGGCATCGATGCATGGTGATCCCCTTACCCGGGATCCTAGCATACATTAAATGTATGCTAGTCCATATATGGTGATCCCCTTACCCGGGATCCTAACATACACTAACTGTATGCTAGTCCATGCCAATTTCATTCATTAATATTGTCATTCTTTGTCCGACCATAGTTATCATTATAAATTTTCATTTCGAACATGGCTCGTTTCTTTTCAAAGCTAAGATATAATATCACATATTTCCCGAAAGGAAAGGACCCAAAATTTTCACCCTTTAACGCGTCTAAATAGTCGCTTTAGTGACTTTTCGAATCTGCCAGTAGAGGTTGTATTCCGACCTCTCCTCAGAGTTTTGACTATATCTGGAGTTCTAGGACTCCGTTTCAAGCAAGGTTGGTCTCGTCAGAAAGTTAAGACACGGGGATACAAGTCCCATAAAAGGAAGAGAACCCAGTTCTGCCCTCAAAACACTCAAAATTATTCGTCAACAAAATAGACCTATTGCCCTATAGGGTCTGTCATGACCCAGTCTCGGTTGGTGACCCATAGTTAGAGTTTTATAGCTCCAAATTGAGCAAGACCAGTTTTCTTAGTTAGTCAACATCCAAAACTACAATTGTTATGAAGGAACCTAATCCTAATTCCCTCATCCTCCTACTTGAATTCTCTCTACAAGTCAGGAGACGAATCTGACCAAATTCATCAACCTTTCCATTTACACACAACATCCACAATTCAACCTTTTCTCTTTATCTCGACCTCTATTCATATCACATACCATATAAGAGTGTCAAAAATATCTTTTTGTTAAGAGCCAATTTATCCTAACTAATTGATCTATACCGTTGTACGCAAGGTACTCTTATTCATTCTAATAATATCATCACAAGTTTGATACATATTAATGTACGCAAGGCACTCATATCCATTCCAATTATATCATAACTAGTTGATACACATCAATGTATGCAAAGGTACTCATATTCATTCCAATGTTTATCAAAGCAATAAAACAATAAATTTTAAAATTTATCAATGAGTTTACACAAATTGAAAAGACAAGGTGCGATGCACCTACCTATTTCCCCAACCGATCGAGTCCTTTTAACTATTGACGACCCTGCTCCATACATCTTTTCTGTTTAAGAATCAAGAGATACAATTAGTACCCTCTTCTAATTTTATCACAATGTGTGTTCTCATACTATTGCAATCTCATTCATATGAATTCATCACCATGTTTTAATTCATTTTCCGATTATTTCCTTCAACTACCTCATTACACTTTCTAGATTAGTTTTCACTCGAGAACACTATTTACCATTTAATTCGTAAGTAAAGTTATAGAATTCAGTTTTAAGTGTGGTTTGGCTCATTGGAAAGATAAGACACGGTCCTACAACTGTACTGAAGGATCAGAAGACCAATTTTGCCCTTAACACCCCCAAAATTATATGTTATAGTACTCAACAAAATCTATCAAATACAAGACAGTTTCGACCCCTTTTTCATTTTTTGTCCATATCTAAAGTTCTATAACTCCAAATTATACGAGGTTAGGTTTGTTGAAAAGATAACATTCATACCTACAACTTTTGTGAAGAACTCAATCTGGAATTTATCATTTTGGTTCCCTAACCACAGTCGAAAGGTAGGTGATAAAACTGTTAAGTCCCAATACATAGATTGAGACAACCAATATCTCCCTTTTCCTACTATCAATAATATTGCCAAACATGCCTAAGGAATGACATTAAGGATTTTCTTCAATCTAAATCATAATTAGCATGCTTTTGATGGTTAAACACAAATCAAGCCATCACACTTTCCATTCATTTCATTTTTGCTAACCTAACTTAAAAACAATGTTTCAGTAAGGTTCTCGTTTCTCTTAACTCAATCATAATGAATACAATCCAAACGGTGAAGTTAACTACCATTATGTCATGCAATACATACAAAAAAATCATAGAATTGTAATGGATAGATCTTTCTAGATCTAAACAAAACCAAACAGACCTGAAAATTAACAATATACTGTTCTACGATGAATACCTCCTTGTCGAAGTCTCGAATCCAGATCTCCACTGTTCATAATGAAGAGCTCACCAATATAACTAACATATCCAAATTTGAGCAGGATCCAACGGTGGACAATGGGAGAAACGGTCAGTGACCTTGACTGACCTGCAGGCACGTTTTCCTTGAAATGTGGCGAGGGCTATATCTCTCACACCAAACCAGAAAATTCAGATCCCAGCAGTCAGATGTTAGAGGGTGGTGAGAACTATAATATACCAAGAACCAGACCAATCCAACGATGCAATATAGAGATATGACCGTTTTAGTGTCTGCTCTCAAGATACACTCTCTCACTGTCTCCCTTTTTTTTTCTTTCATTCAACCATCCTCTCTTTTTTTTGCATAATTTTGCTATTTATATAGCAAATCTATCCATATTTACTAAAACATCCTTATATCAAGTTCGGGTATCTATTTGTTCAACCAAATGTCTTTTCTCGGTCCGCTTTGAAAATACTATGCAAAAAAAATCTCTCTCTAAAATTTCTTTTCTAATAATTCAATACCATTCCAGTTTATTTTATTTTAACTAGCTCAACTCATTCTCAGCTCTGAATTATCAATAATTTTATTAATATCATAAAATTTGATCGGGAGTTTTACAATTTATCACCATTTCTATTTTATTTCTCATTATTCAATTCATCATGGTGAAGTCTTTTGTTGGGGTTTTACAGAGTTTCCACCAAGTCATATGCATATCTAAATTATAAATTTTCAGGGTTTCACGCTAGGGGTATTTTATCATTTGTATATAAACCCCTAACTTTCTATTATTTGAACATTGATCCCTCTTGGTCTTATAGTCTAAAAAAAAATTATAACCAGGGGTTTACATTGCTGGTATGAGAAGAGAGACAAGAATGGCAGGAATTTAGGGAACATAGACCGATGAGGAAGAGTTGTTCATCCCTCTCATTAGGGTTTCATTCCCAAAGGCTGCATATGTAATGCAACCTGATAAAAGACTAGAAAGCCTTGGTCAGGAACTCTCAGCTATGAATATAAACACCTTAGAGAAGGATAAGGTCAAAGAAGATGATGAGAAGACAGATTCCGAAAAGGAAGATGAAGTGTTGTCGCAGCTAACCGTCTACACTTTGGAACTTTAACAAGACCTTCATGCGAAAGATGGCTAAGCGAAAAAAGTTTCAAAATTGGGTGACCCATGAAGCTTCATTGGTTTTTAAAATGTAATTTAGCATTGTTATTCTTAAAATGCCTTTGTTATTGTTTGCTTTGTTTTCCTAGTTAACATTTAAGGCTCATAATGTCAACTAGATTTTGCCTTTGTTGTAGAGTCTACCTTTTCTAAATAATGAGATCATGTATTTTCCAATTTGTTTTTTTCATTTATATTATTTCACTCGCATATTTACACTAAACACTTCTTGTTTTCAGGAAACCTGAAAACGGATCTTCCATAACACCACATACACCTTACATCAAGAATGAATGGTCAAACCATAACAAATATGTAGTAGCTATGGAAGAAGAAGAGGGGGGGTGGAAATAATATCAAGGAATTCATAAAATTAATGGAGCAATGTGAATAGACTTAGAATCCCGCTACGGAAGAACTTGAAACCATAAACATAGGTGATGATCAATTTAAGAATGAACTAAAAATAAGAGCCTCGATTACTCCCGAAGATATAGCAGAAAAGTTGTTTTTACCCTATTACAAGAATATACAAATGTTTTTGTTGATCCTACGAGGATATGCCTGGTTTGGATATGGATATTGTAGTACACAGAATACCACTGGTAGAAGGATGCAAACTATTCCAATAAAAGTTGAGAAGACCTTATCCTAACATCCTGATCAAAGTCAAGATAGAGATTGAAAAACAATGGGATGTTGGTTTCTTAGAAATAGTTAAATATCCATAATGAAAATCTAACATAGTTGTCGTACCAAAGGATTAGGGGAATATCAAAGTTTGTATGGATTTTAGGGATTTGAACAAGGCTAGCCCTAAAGATGACTTTTCTTTACCACATATAAATGTTTTGGTCGACAATGTTGCATGCAGTTCCACGTGTTCCTTCATGGATGGCTTCTGGCTTCAAAAGATAATGAAAAAACAATTTTTATCATGCCTTGGAGGATATTCTACTACAAGGTGATGTCATTCGGGCTGAAGAATGCAGAGGGCCATGATGACTTTATTTCATGATATGATGCACAAGAAAATCGAGGTGTATGTAAATGATATGATTGTCAAGTCCAAGAAAAGAGAGAGTCATGTCCAGATTTTAAGGAAGTTGTTTAAGAGATTAAGGAAGTACAAATTGAGGCTTAACCCTACAAAATGTTCATTTAGAGTTAAGTCCAGAAATTGTTAGGATTCATGGTGAGTGACAGAGGGGTAGAGGTGAATCCTAATAAAGTGAAGGTCATTCAATGTCATCTCCTAAAACAGAGAAGGAGGTGAGAGGATTCTTAGGCAGGTTGAACTATATTGCTTGGTTCATATCCTAGCTAACAATAACATGTGAGCCTATCTTCTAGGTATTGAGAAGAAAGAATCCTAGAACTTGGATTAAGGAGTGTGAAGAAGCCTTCAATAAAATCAAGCAGTATTTACAAAACTTACATCTACTTGTTCCTCTAGTATCAGGAAGACCTTTGATACTATATCTGACATTAACTAAAACAACTATGAGATATATATCAGGTCAGCATGATGAAACCAGAAAGAAAAAAAAGTCATTTATTACCTAAGTAAGAAGTTCACATAATGTGAGTCTAGATACACGGTAATAAAAAAAAAGTTATGTTATGTGTTGATATGGGTGACAAAAAGATTATGACATTATATGGTGTATCATACTACATGGTTGATTTTAAAGGTATACCCTTGAGATATATCTTTGACAAGCCTTATCTATCAAGTTGAATTGCAAGATGACAAGTTTTGTTAGCACAATACGACATAGTGCATATGGTGAGAAAGGTTGTGAAAGGAATTTCAATTACTGACCATCTAGCTGATAATGCCATTGAAGATTATGAGCTATTGGATTTAGATTTTCCTAATTAAAACATATTATTAATTGAGAAAGAAGAAAAAAAAGACAGATTGATGGACCATGTATTTCGATAAGGTAGTAAATACATATAGAAATGAAGTTGGCGCAGTAATAATCTCTCATGATAAGAAGCAGTACCTAGTTTCCGTTAAACTACAATTTAAATGCACCAATACTATAGCTGAGTGTGAGACTTGCATCTTTGGTTTAAAATCTGCATTGGAGCTTAAAATCAGAAAGATGGATGTATATGATGATTCAATGCTGATTATTTATTAAGTGAAAGGGGAATGACAAACCAAGAAAGAAAAGCTGAGACCCTATCAAAAATGTCAATCCAAACTAGTACACGAGTTTGAAGAGATAGAGTTCTCACCCATCTAAGAAGAGAAGGGAACCATTTTGCTTATACTTTAGCCACGCTAGCTGCCATGGCTAAAATTGAATTTGGATGTAAGGTACAACCGGTACACATTGATATCAGAAATTTCTCAACTCACTATTGCTTAGTTGAAGAAGAGATAGATGGAAACCCTTAGTACTACGATATCAAAAATTTTGTGCAGAACCAGGAATATCTTGTGGGAGCCTCCAAGGCCGATAGGAAAACCTTGAGAAGATTGGCTATGAATTTCTACTTAGACAGAGAAGTTTTGTATAAAAAATCATTCAACAGAGCTTTACTAAGGTGATTGAATGAGGTTGACACGAGAAAAGCATTTCAAGAAGTCTATGAAAAGATTTGCTCAACTCATGCTAGTGGGCATATGATGGCAGAGAAAATACAAAAGGGCTGGTTATTTTTGGATGATATTAGAAAGAGACTGCATCAACTATGTCAAGAAATGTCATAAGTTCCATGTATATAGTGATAAGATCAAAATACCTCCAACTCCTTTATTTAATTTAACATCTCCATGGACATTTGCAATGTGGAGAATTGATGTGATTAGGTTTGTTAACCCAAAAGCCAGCAATGAGTAGAGATTCATCCTCGTGGCTCTTGACTACTTTATAAAATAGATAGAAGCCAATTTGTATGCTCATATAACACAAAAAACGGTGAAAAAGTTTATAGAAAAGGACTTGATCTACCGATATGGTCCATATAGTGATTGACAATGCTCAGAACTTCAATGACAAGATAATAGTAGAGCTTTATGCTAAGTGGAAAATCAAGCATTTCAATTACTAATCATACAGGCCAAAGATGAACAGCGCTGCAGAAGCTGCGAATAATAATGATAAGAAGATTATTCAGAAAATGGTAATTACTTACAAATATTGGTATAAGATGTTGTAATTTGCTCTCCACGCATATCGCACTGCAGTTAGAATTTTAATGGGAGCTAACCCATATTCTTTGGTATATGAAATAAAAACGATGATGCCTTTAGAAGTAGAAATCCCCTCGTTAAGAGTATTGATAAATTCTAAGCTAAAAGAAGCCGAATGGGCCAAAATGAGATATAAACAGCTAAACTTGATCAGTGAGATGAGGATAGTTATGATTTGTCATCACCAACTTTACTAGAAAAGGATGGCCAAAGCATATGATAAGAAGGTTAGACTTTTAATGTAGTGAAGAAGGCTTTCTCATGAGGTGTTTTAAGGTTGTCTAAAATAGATGGAGAAAATCTAGTTAGACCTGTGAATTATGATTTTGTAGAAAGATATTATATATAATTTGTTCATTTCCTCTCAAATCAATAAAAGTAAAGTTTGGCCATGAATTCTTTGTGTAAAGAACCTTTTTTTTTTTTGTTTTTTTAATTGCATGATCTCACAATATTTGGAATCCTTTTCCTAAAAGAAAGATCTTGAAAGAACTAGCTTTATGCATAAGTACGAGAAATGGATCATAAAAATGCTCAAGATAAGTTTTTAAGAAATTCTTGATTAAGAGGTGACCAAACCAAACAAACCAAAGCCAACTATGAGATAAAACCCTATCTCTAAATAACATTTTGAATTGCATGGATAAATGGTTGTTAGTCACTCTATAATCACCCACAAGTTCTTTCAGGATAAGAATGAGGTTTACAATACTAGTGATGTATGTTTGAAATGAGGAAAGGTCATCTTATCTATCCCTTCACTTTCTAAAAATATATCCAATGTTGTCTCCATTTAAACCTAGATAAGTTTTGTTTTCACAAAAATCCTAACTAGGATCACACCTTATACTGGGGGGGAAAATGGTAATAAACTGCTGAAATGCATACATAGATCTATGAAAGTCAGAACCTAACACTAGAGGGCATCATCATAAAAGTGGAAGACAAGAAAGAGGAAACAAAACATATATAAAAAGAAAAGGAAGGAAAAAAAAGTAAAGGAAAGGAAAAAAGAGAGGAAAATGATGGTTTGATGACACTCTAAGACTGAGGTAAAGATCCTGAAGTAAGACTCTTCATTAAGAAAGAGAGTATATCTGAACGAAGTCTATAAGATGATTTCACAATGAAAAAGAGGTTGAAGAAAAGTGATCTTAAGTCTTTGAGCCCTCAAAAACCTTTTGAGCCTAAAAAACATCCATTTCTTTCATAGCCCATAATTATAACCTACATTACATGTCTTCAGAAGTCCTTTCTAATCAAGCGCACACAACCTGGGTTTTTAAATGTTGATCTTACTATTCGCACGAAGGGATAAATAAGTAGCCACCCACTTTTATCCATGCAAGAAAAATATAAATTCTAGCATGAGGCAAACCTTTTATTCTACACAGATTTCTTCAAGTAAATACTTGAAATATGTTTTTTTTAAAAAAAACTGAAGCAAAAGGTCATCTTTGGTAAAAGCCTGACCTAAAAATGGCCCACATTCTAAAATCTAATAAAACCCTTAGGGGAATTGCTTAAAGAACTTTTTTGATACATACATTGAAAATCTTAGTTCTCATGAATAGAACTACGTCTTTAAAATATTTTCTTATTGAAAAAGATTTTTGTGCTAAAACAAAACCAAAAATTCTTTAAAATAAAAAGGCAAAATTAAAGCATTGACAAAAGCATTATAAAAAGCAATGTCAAAACATATATTTAGTGGAGTAAGAAAGGGGCCCATAAGAAACAAAAGTCGGAGACTTCTTCCTAAGAATGTGATGGGTAAAAAAGACAGCACAAGAAACGGATCTAACTCAAGCATAGAATTTCTAACATATGAACGAGCTCACACCAGAAAAGGAGTTTATAGGAAACCAAAGAAAGGGTGAGATCTATGTTTCCAAACCCGGTAAAAATGAAAATTTAACCCCCTAACATTGCACAAGTTTTATTTTACATAAAAATTATTGAAATCAAACTTACACGAGTTAAAAGACTGAAAAAGAAAGAGTCTTTGGAAAGCTCTAGTTCAAGGGGATCATTGAGATTCAGGGTTTCAGTTCATCTGAGCTAAAAAAAGACAAAATTTTGGTTATGGTTAAAGAGGATTGCTAGATTAAGATCTCAAGTTGACCGACTATTGGTTTTGATTAAAAAAATCACCAAATTGAGATTTCAGGTTAGCCGAATAGTTTTTCAGTTTTTGGTTCTGGTTAAAGGGAATCATTAGATTGGGATCTTAGGTTGACCCAGTTGAAGATAAAGACCAAGATTATGGTTAAAAGGGGTCTCTAGATTAAGATTTCAGGTTAATTGAGCTAAAGACAACATTTTGGTTCTAGTTAAAAGGAATTGCAGAATTGGTATTTCAAGTTGACCGAGCTAAAAAGAAAGACCAAGGTTCTAGTTAAAAGGGGTCTCTAGATTAAGATTTCAGGTTAACCGAGTTGAAGGCAACATTTTAGTTATGGTTAAAGGGAATTAACAGATTGAGATTTCTAGTTGACAGAGCTAAAAATAAAGACCAAGGTTCTTGGTAAAAGGGGTCTCTAGATTGAGATTTCAGGTTATCCGAGTTAAAGACAACATATTGGTTTTGGTTAAGGGAATCACTGGATTGGAATTTTAGGTTAATCGAGATGAAGACCAAGGTTTTTGTTAAAAGGGGTCTCTAGATTGAGATTTCAGGTTAACTGAGTTGAAGATAACATTTTGATTCTGGTTAAAGGAAATTACCAAATTAGGATTTCATGTTGACTGAGCTAAAGACAAAGACCAAGGTTTTGGTTCTAGTTAAAGGGAAATTAGGTTTTCAAGTTGATTGAGCTAAAGACAAAGACCAAGGTTCTAGTTAAATGAGTTCTCTAGATTGATATTTCAGGTTAACTAAGTTGAAGGCAATATTTTGGTTCTAGTTAAAGGGAATCGCCAGATTAGGATTTCAAGTTGATCGAGCTGAAGATAAAGACCAAAATTCTGGTTAAAATGGGTTTCTAAATTGAGATTTTAGGTTGACCGAGCTGAAGGCAACATTTTGGTTCTCGTTAAAGGGAATCGCTGGATTTTAAGTTGACCGAGCTTTGCATAGTTTGATCATAATTCTGGTTAGAGGGGATTGTTATGAAAATAGAGTTTCAGGTCAACCGAACTAGAAGCTTTGAGAGGATTAGTTTTGGAAGAACATTTTGTTAGTTTTTAAAAACTTACTACACAAAGTACTTAACAAGTCTTTCCTCCGTAAATATTGTAAAGAGAAGGCATTTGTTGTTATCTATTTTTTGAGCCCCACATAAACAAAAAGAATTCAAAAAAAAGTGAAAAAATAAAAAAAATCAAAATATGTTGGAAGAAAGTAAAAAAAAAACAACATATCAACTAAGAAGAACACACCAGAACGCTAAGGGAATCACCAAAGACTGGTTGAAGAGGATCAAAATATATAAAATTTAAAAATTTAACACCATATTTTGAACCAATAAAGACTCTATTAGCAAAGAAAATTCAATTTTAATAAGGAAAATTCTAAATTGTGTGTTTAAGAACTTAATTAGAATTTTTCAAGGTTTAGTTGAATTTATTGAGAGCTTAATTGCAAGGAAAATTGATTATCGAAGTCAATTTAGGCTTTAATTGGAAGAAATTAAAGTGTAGGGGTCGAATTACAAATTTTAAGAGTTAATTTGGTCAAATTAGGGGCTTAAATGCATAAATATTGTAGTTTGATGGGCGATTAGGGACTTGATTGAAAAAATCCAAAACCAAGGACCAACATGTAAGAAGCGTGAGACTTCAGGGTTTGAAATTGTTGAAATCAGTGGCCAAATTGAAAAAAATAAAAGTTTGATGGTCAATTAGGGGTCCAATTGAACAAATTAAAAACCAAGGATCAAATTGTAAAAGACGCTCAAATTCGGGGCTGGTAATTGAGTTTGGTAGGGTGAAATTGCATGAAATTAGGAATTTAAGGGGAACTTACAAGTGAAATTAAAAGAAACTGGAAGAATAGGGATTAAATTGAAGTTTGTCAAATCCCAAATTAAAAACCCTAATTTGTAGGGTTTAGCCTAGGCAACATTGTTCGACTACTATAAATCTTCTTCTTCGGCAGTTTTGGCTGATCTAGTAGGCACTTTTAAGTGAATGAAAGTGTCATTTTTTACCACTTCTAAGGTTGTAACCACCATTATTCACTGAGAAACACCCATTTTACAAATTCATTCCCATGAAATCAAACATTTACATCCCATTTTCTTTAATGATCTCAACAACATCTTATCTACAATAAGTCATTATTGCATTTTCAGATTCTATACTGATCAGGTTGACCCTTTCAAACGAATGAATTTAGAGCTACATATCTCCAAATTGAGCAAGATTGGATCCAACATAATGGTATACACCCTCTTTACTATGATTAAGTGGTCTCAGGCAATGTCGATTTCGGAGTTGCTCCAACAAAGCCATAAAGTGGCCAACCCATTCAGCTTTAACTAAGACACCCATTTGCACAAAACCACCCGGTTCTTTTGTGTGTTCACA
>Ga0325403_1005827_pt1 | contig 11662 bp, 6 predicted proteins | sample PopdelMetagenome_19_FD_205665 | JGI IMG/M metagenome (GOLD analysis project Ga0325403, IMG submission 205665) | Populus deltoides microbial communities from Bellville, Georgia, United States - Xylem-PdKOR-R4 | ecosystem: Host-associated > Plants > Phyllosphere > Stem > Wood/Secondary xylem...
CTAACTCCTATGGACTTAAGTCCTTTGCCTTTTGAAGAAAAGGTAAGTTTAGATGGTGAAAAGAAGGCAAAGATGGTGAGACAACTCCATGAGGGAGTTCGACTGCAAATAGAGAAAAAGAACAGACTTTACGCTTCTAAAGTAAATAAGGGATGTAAACTGGTTGTTTTCCAACCTGGTGATTGGGTTTGAGTGCACATGCGTAAGGAACGATTTCCTAACCAAAGGAAATCAAAATTACAGCCTTGTGGTGATGGTCCATTTCAGGTTTTAGAGAGAATCAATGACAACGTATATAAATTGACCTTCCAAGTGAGTATGGTGTTAGTGCTACCTTTAATGTTGCTGATCTTACGTTGTTTGACACAGATTTTGATTCGAGGTCGAATCCTTTTGATGAGAGAGGGGATGATGTGGACCAGCATAGAAACACCAGCAAGGACCCATTACATGTTCTAAATGGTCCAATGACTCGGTCCAAGAAAGGTATGCATGGTGATTATCTTCCATTGGAATGTAAGTGATTGAAATGTTCTTATCTCCATCTTTCAAATAAGGTTGAACCTTTTGAAGATACTATTGAAAGGTCGGCTCTCTAGCTTCATACATTCTTTAGCATTGACAAACCACTAACTAGGAGTCACTATAAGTTTGAAGTGGGTATGCATTCAAGGCGTTGCAAGGTGTAATCTTGTTAGAAGAGCTTCATACTCTAATATATTATTTGTAGTTGGGAACTCAAAACAAACTTTATATTCAATTATTTGTTATTTAAGACTAACAAACATTATCCTAACTTTTTCTATTAATATTGGAAGGGCTATTAACATAAAATTTCCAAGTAGGGATCATCAAAGGTTTTTCTACTAGGGCCTTCGGTCTAGTAAAAGAAGTTGTGGTTGAAGATGGGGATTTAGATGTCTTTATAAGACCTTTAAAAGAGCATTCAACAATAAGTATTTTAAGGCTTGACCTTTTATAGCTCTTCTAGGTTTATATTGAAGGCTATACTCTCTTAATTTAATAGTCCATCTAGCTTGGTGTCTAAACATTTCTGGCTTGCAGAGAATTTATCACAAAGGTTGATTTGTTAAGATTATAACTTGGCAAGCTTGGAAGTATGTTTTCAACTTCTTGAAGGCACTTACCAGAGCAAAAGATAGTTTATATTGTTTTGTCATCATAAAGAATATGACTGAAGTAGTAAACTAGATGTTGTATTCATTTATCCTCTCTTACCAAAACAAAGCTCAAAGCTGAATTTGTCACCCCTAGATAAAAAAAAGAGGTTTTCATTCTCCCTTACTTGAGATAAGATCTTGGGAAATGAAATATGAATTTTAAGCTCTTCTCAAGCCTTCTCACAATTTAAAGTCCACTTAAATTTAAAGGAGGAGTCCTATTTAGTATGACTTGAATTTTTTCTGGATTTAGCTCGATTCCCTTGGAGCTAACTAGAAAACCTAAGAATGTTTATTCTTTGATGGCAAAGACAAACTTGAAAGGATTAAGTTTCATCTGATGACGGCTTAATATGAAGAAAACTTTTTCTAGGTCTAGGAGGTGTTGCTCAAATGCCATGCTCTTTACCAACATACCATTAACATATCCCTCTATATTTCTCCCAAGTCAATTCTTAAATATCTTATTAACTATTCATTGGTAAGTAGCTCCAACATTCTTCAATTCGAATGATATTTCTCTATATCAATAAGTTCCTCCTTTAGTTATGAAGGTTGTTTTTTCCTTATCGTCAAGTTGCATGGAGATTTGATGATACCCATAATTAATATTCAAGGAGTTTAAATATTTAAAACCTGTAGTGGCATCAACTAGACAGTCAATCTTGGAGAAATGATAACTATCTTTTGGGCAAACTTTGTTCAAATTTGTGAAGTCCACACATATTTGCCATTTATCGTTGCTTTTCTTGACCATCATCATACTCGTTAACTAGATATGGTACATCAATTCTCTAATAAAACTAGCAACCAAAAGTTTATCTACCTTTTGTGTCATTGTTTTATGTCTTTTAACCTTAAAATTCCTCTTCTTCTAGTGGACTAGATGAACATTTTAATCAACCTTTAATTGATGAATTACAACTTTTGGACTGATTCTTGGCATGTTAGAGGTGTTTGTTGAAAAAATGAATCTTTGGATATAAAGGAGATTTGTCAATGACTAGTATTATGCTGGTGTTAGGGTGGAGCCCATATTCATGACGATATATTCATGTTCTTCTAGAATGACATCCCTCAATTCTTCAGCAACTTCAGTTCAAACCTTTAATTTTTTTTCAAGGATCTTTGGTGGTTTAATACTAGGAAATTTTTTCCCTTCAAGCAAGTAGAGGTATAATGTTTTTGAAGTTACTTGATTCCCTCACACTTTATTCACTCTCTTTTGAGTTGGGAATTTTAGTGCTAAGTTCTTAGGGTTGATGATTGCATTAATATGATGGAGGAGTGGTCTACCCAAAATAGGGTTATAGGTCAATGTCATGTCAATAATCATAAAGGTTTGCTGAAAGGAGACACATTTAAGAGGAATGCCATTGGTGACTGAGATTTCTATGACACCCTACATTGGTATGCCCAAGCTTTCTATCCCAATAAGGAGAGTCTTCACTGGAGTTAGTCTTAAGAGGTGTATCCCCATCCAAGTCATTACTCAATTGGAGAGGATAATGAATGCACTGCCATCAACCATTAACACTCGATGTACTTGATGGTTGGAAAGAACTGTAGTGATGACTAAAGCATCTTCACATAAGAAAGTTATTCCCCTTTCATCTCTAGGGGTGAAGACGATGGGCTCGAGCTATTGGTTTAATAGACGAACAGTTGTGAGGGCCTACTTCCTATACTTTCTTTTCCTATTATTAGAATCACCTTCTATAGACGTACCACCCAAGATCATATTGATTTCAGGTGGTGTCGGCATAGATTGACCAGCTCTTCTCTGTTCTATTCATGGTGAAAATCCCTCTTTAGAAATTGGTTGAGGTAGATTTTAGTTATCAATCTTTCAATCTCTTTCTTCAAGATATAACAATCCTTTATATCATGACTTTTGTCTTTGTGCAACAAACAAGACTTCCTGGATGTATGGGTAATTGGTGGAGATTTCATGGGTGAAGGATGACGAACAAACTCGTTACTTTTAATAGCTATGATGACTTTTATAAGGGTAATGTTCAATGGGTTGGTACGCATTTTAAGGTAGCCTAAGCATTCTCTGATCAGTCTCTTTTAACCTTTCCTAGGGTTATTGTCCATCCTAGGAAAAGGATCCTGCTTGGAAGACCTTTTTGGCTATTTGTCTTTAGAAAAATAGGAAGGACCATGACGCAACACATTTGCTTTCTCTACCCAAATATGATTTTTCATGGATTGCTTTACTTTCAACAAGCTTCTATTCGGTGAAGCATACAATTCTTTCTATAGAGCTTTTCCCTTCACTCCACCGATTAGATCTTTAGAAGCTACAAGCTCAATCAATTCTTCGACCTTAATTCCTCATTGAACCTTTTCAGGTGTGCTTATGTGGACTCATCAGCTGCCTAAGTGACCCTAAAGAGTTCGACAGAACTCTTCATTGTTGGAATGCTTGTGTTGAATCATTCCACTAGCTTGGCATATAGATCATTGAAGCTTGTAATGGAGCCTGACTCTAAGTTTTTGTACCCTACATAAACAACCCTTTAAAGGTTATGTGGAGGATTATACATATGACATGGCTATCTTAGAGAACTAGTTTCAAGCTGCTTCGCATGTTATATACATGTTTCCTTGAGTCTGTGAGACCATTATAGTTATCCAATGTCATCTTGATAGAGATGCAATCGTTAGGTATACGAGTGTTCAACACTTGTCTTAATAGAAAAAAATCTTGAATTTGATGCGGAAGGGTAAGCCTCTTCTTGCATGTATTCCTTTTTAGGCTACTATCCACTCTTTTTTGTGTATAAAGCGATGAGGAACTCTATGTTTCTAGCATGATATGACAAGATTTATGGCTAGGCTCCTTCCTGTGATGGCTAGATAAATGCCTAGAATATATGTTGCATGCTCGAGTGCTATAAGAGTGTGTATGCTCATTGGAATGGTTGGATGATCTTTAAGCTGAAAACCTCTTATAGATTCATTCTACCCATATTCCTTGAGGTAGTGTAACCGTCTATGAGCACTAGTACGACCTGATGTTATGGAGGTGGTAAGGAGGATATGAAAGCTTGATGAGATGATACTGAGACTTGTTGAAGTGTGTTTTCTTTTATTTGTTGATTCGCCAACACTACTTAGGTGATAAATTGCACCTAATCAATAAGTTGTTGAAGGGTTGGATGTGCAGGAGTATTTGTTGTGACAGAGAGATCAATTACATGTCCCATGCCAGAGTTTCTTGATTGTTATCATTAATAATAAATAGGAATCTCAATAAAACAATAGGATAATTAATAGCTTTTTAAAAGTGTTTTTCATAAACGATGCCAACTGATGATGTCCTAAAATCTAATATGCTCAGGAATAAGGTTATTTGGTATTTGAATAATGGTTAATCAGATATTCATGTTAATATTTCCTTTTTCTTTTCCCATAAACTCTAAAATTGATGATAGAAGACTAGTACATGCAAAACAATCATTATTGATGAGACTTAAAAACCATCCGATGATAAAATCAGTAACTTTAAGCGAAAATGGTAATAAATGAAAGAAAAAACCTTAAATTCCAACAAAAAAAATGTTTGTTCTTGTTTTTATGTGATTAATACTCTAAGCACTAAGATATATAAGTTTGGAGAGTAGAAAAAGTAAACATTTTACCTAGGAGGTTAAGGGGGTATTCATAGCCCCCAAACCTTATCATCTTTAGAGAGTAGAAGGACCGGAAAGTCATTAGCTTTTGATAACAATAATGAGGGATAAATATTCCTTACATATCATTAATGACGAGTAAATATCCCTTATATATAATTAATAAGATAGATATATTGTAGGTCATTAGAAGATCTTTTATACACCTACAAGTGTAGGGAGATGATTATTTCTGACATGAAACTGTCATATCAATAATCTTAAGATAGAACTCTGTGGTCTTAACATGGATTTTAAAGATTGACTGGTCTGATGTGTAGCCAAACCTATAGGAAATAGGTCTGGCAACTGATCAGACCCATGATGCCTTAGACTCAGCTCATGACTGAACCCAAGTGTGTTGAGTTTGACATCTTGTCAGATCCATGATGATTTGGGCTCGACTCATGGTTGAACCTAAGTATGTAAGGTCTGACATCTTGCTAGATCCATGATGACTTGGGTTTAGATCGTAGCTGGACTCAAATGTGTTGGGTTTGGTATCTTGCTAGACCCACGATGACTTCGACTTCGTATATGGCTATACCTAAGTGTATTGGGTTTAGTATCTTACAAGACTATAAAGACTTGGGCTCAACTCATCGCTGCACCAAAATGTATTGGATCTGGCATTTTGCTATATCCACGATGACTTGGGCTCAACTCTTAGCTGGACCCAAGTGTGTTGGGTCTGATATCTTATCGAACCAAGGGTGACATGGGCTCAGCTCATAGCTCCACCCAAGTATATTGGATTTGACATCTTGCTAGACTTATAATTACTTGGGTTTAACTCATAGTTAAACCTAAGTGTATTAGGTCTAGCATCTTGCTAGACCCACGAAAACATGGATTCAACTTATAATTGGACCTAAGTATGTTGGGTTTGATATCTTGCTGAACCCATGTTCAGTTGGGTTAACACCCTATTATAGGTTTGGGTTCTTTTAAAGCACGAAAATATTGAGTCGAAAATACTAACTCGCCAACTTACATCCTAAATCAAGTTCTTTAACTTGGAAAACTACTTTTTGAAATAGCAATGCGGACTAAGGATGGGAAAAAAACACCACAACTTAAATTTTCATTGTCTGTCAGAATACTTGATCAAATGTATTGTGTGGATATGGTTCCTCAATTCTTAAAGTTTACACTCTAAAATATAGAGAAATAAACTAGGGTTCTCATTCCTAAAGTTACAATTCTTAACTGTAAAGAAAAGTTTCAAAACTTTATAATTTTTGAAAAATCTTTACTTCATAAATTATTTTATGAAAAATAACTTACAAGGCTATTTCAATACCAAAAAAAGTTCTAATTAGTAAAATTCAAATTAAATTGAAAGTTTTGATCTTAATTGAAAAGGAAAAAAAAAACAATTTTGAAATAGTATTTGGATCTGAAAACTAAAGCAACAAGTTTACGAGTTGCCTTTATATAATTAGATATTTAGAATTATTTAATAAAATTTTATTCCGATCAAATGGTTGAATAAAAATTTGTACCTATTTTTATCAAATTGAATATTGAACTTGTTCAGAACTTGCAAAACCTAAAACATTTTAATAAATTTGAAAGTAAAACAACACAAATAATTATACCAAAAATAATGAAGCAAGTGTTAGAGAATAATATAAATCATATCTTGAACCTCACCTAACAGTTTAAGTTATTGAGTTGAGATAGTTCTCTAATATAGTATCAGAGCCTTGATGACTAAGCGGTTACGGGTTCGAATCTTATCATCTCTATTTATTTGATAAAAAAATGAAGCACAAGGTAATGTGAGTTTGTGTAAGTTTCAAGTCCAAAAAACTTTCACTTGAAGGAGTGTGTTAGAGAATAAGATAAATCATATCTTAAACTTCACTTAATAGTTTAAATTATTAGGTTAAGATAGTTATTTGAGACTAAATATCAACCTTATAACTATCCTAGAGTTTAAGAACTCTAAGACTAAGATTTGTCGTTCAAATAGTTGGAGATACAGGAGTTCAACAAGCAGCAAGGTTCTCATTAGTAGGACTTTCCTTTTCAAGAATCAAAATGCTACACAAACATAAACATGTGGCTTTGGTGAATCTTTGTAGAAGAAGTGTGAAATAATGTGTACAAAATACTGAACAAAGAACACCTAGAATATGCTTCAAGAACTTGGGAAAAAAAAAAACTAATAAATCACTTGGAAAGACGAAGGATTGAAAGATTCTACCAGGCCATTATTTCAAATCAAAATTTAGCATTACGCCATCATTTTATTTTAATGCAACAATGTCAATTGTAACCGGTTAAATTATGGCTTCGGGATAATCGCATGTTTTCCCTATAATTTTTTATATATATTCTAAAGATTTATTGGTGCATAATTTTTTAATAGATTTAATCTTTTTATCGAGGTATTTTGCATTCCATCCAATTTCATTATCTTGTACATCACATGTCAGGATTTTATGGATCGATGATTAAAAAAGAATTACGCATGAAAAAAATTAAATAATGACATGTAAAGAAAACCATTGAATACCAAAAAAACTCAGAAAAATATAGGAAAAGTGGTTGGACTATTTTAAAATATTTGTTATATATTTATTTAATATCAAATTTAATCAAATTAAAATTATTTGAAAATATTACATTTTCTCTCTAATTGAAAAGGAAAATATTATTTTTTTAAATAATCTTTAAGGTAATTTATGTTTTTTTAACTAATTTTAAGGTAATTTTAGAAAAATTAAATTAATTATATACAAAACATACAATTCTTTCCCCATCTATTAGGAATTAAGATCCAGCTCTTAAGCTTGGAATCTAAATTAAAAAAAGAAGAAGAAAGAAGCATGGTGCTCATCGGGTCCCTTTACGATGACAACCGACAAATCCCCCCTCCAGCTAAATACATCTTGTTTATAGATGTGACTGTTATTATATATATATATATATATATATATATATATATATATATATATAAGTGTCTTTTCTAATAAATTGAATAAAGTGACGGCATTGGTCTTTATGATGAGTCAACCGTCTTTCTTTCATCAACCTTTTTTAAGATTCCGATATCCTCCCTCCGGTGGCCGTTGGCACACCACGTTTCCACCGCCCCTCCGGTGGTCTTGGTTCTGAATTATACTCCTACAACCACTGCTACTGAAAACTAGTTAAAGTCAACGAAGTTAGAGAATGGAAAACAACAAGTACTTGAAGTTGCTTCTGCAACAAAAGAAACAGAAATGGTTGTTACTGTTAATATTATCTTCAACCATCTTGCTTCTTACTACCATAGCATCATTCTCATCTTCCCCTCAATTGCTATACAAATCACACGGCAACAAATATCATTTCCAGCAGGTTCCACGCTTTGTGGAACCTAAATTGAAAAACTCACCTTCTTCTCCCGTACGTAAAGTACCCCGCCTTGCCTACTTAATTTCAGGTTCTGCTGGAGATGGAGTGAGCTTGAAACGGGCTTTAAAAGCACTCTACCATCCGAGGAATCAGTATGCTGTGCATTTGGACTTGGAGGCCACCGCGGAGGAGAGGTTGGAGCTGGCGAGATGGGTGAGTGAGGAGAAGGTTTTCGAGGAGGTGGGAAATGTGAGGGTGGTTGTGAGATCCAATTTGGTAACTTATAGAGGTCTAACCATGGTTAGCAATACGCTTCATGCTGCTGCAATTTTGCTCAAGGATATTGATGATGGGGAATCTTGGGATTGGTTTATCAATTTGAGCGCTTCTGATTATCCTTTGATGACTCAAGATGGTAATAAATGCATAATTTATATTATACAATACTTTGTAATTAATTACTACTTGATTATGAGTAAAGTAGGTTTGGTCCTCCTTTGGAGTCCGTGATTTATGTATTATATATATATATCTTTGTTCATTTTCTTAAGAGAAGGGGGAAGAACGGAGTACCTAGAAATCCATTTGCTTTAATGGGCATCTCCTAGTTTTTGCTGTCAACAGCAATTCTGCTTGCTAGCTTAGCCACAAACATAACTTCTGTTGTCTTCTTGGCTTGATTATGATGGTCACAGTTCCATGTTAACAGGATCAGGAAGTATTAAATTTGCGTTAGTACATGCCATTTTTAGCAACCGTGCGCACTATTTGCTCTCGTTACTGATTACGTCGATATTTTAGGGTTATTTTTTTGTTCATATTGGTGAGCTCAAATCATCAGCTAGCGTAGCTATAATAAACAGATTATAGTTTAACTTCATAACTTTAAAACCTGGCGTTGGCAAGGCTTATTCTATCTTACCATGCATTCATTGACATGCAAACAGCTGATTTCATTAAGTTTTTTAGCTATAAAATTTTGGGAAGTTTAAATGTACTCTGTGCAAGCCCAGATTGATTTCTGATGGCATTAACTTGTGGTTTCTATTTTCTTCCTCACAGATATTCTTCATACACTCTTTGATATTCCAAGAGACCTTAACTTCATCGAGCATACCAGTGACATTGGATGGAAGAAGTATGTGGTTTATCTGCTCTCTATACCTTTCTCTCTGTTTTCTTTTCGGAATGTTTGCGGCGTGAGATTGGATAAGGATGGAAGAGAGGGGAGGGATAAGGGAGGAGGAATTGGGCGTCCACTTTGTTTGACAACAAGGATGGAGGCCTAAGGAAGGATCAAAAGGATCCTTTCAATCTTTCCCTACTTGTACTTCTAATATGGCGAATTGGCTCCTATAATTTTCCTTTTTTGTAACTCTTAATGCTCTCAACTTCGATGGATTGACTCTCATCCTCCTCCTCCTTTATGTACCAAACAACCAGATGGATGATTCCATCCTCTCTCCTTTCTATCCTTCCACTTTATCCAAACATAGCCTAAGGGAGGGTGCGGAGGGGAGTATTCATCTTCAATTTTGTATTAGGTTTTTGCTAAAAATTGGATTTTTCTGAACCCTGCAGAGATCAAAGGGCCAAGCCTGTCATAATAGACCCAGGGCTATATAGCCAGCCAAAATCAGAGGTTTTTTGGATCTCGGAGAAAAGGAGGTTGCCAACAGCATATAATTTGTTTACTGGTAAGATATAGAAGAACTAACAAAATATCTTTCATCTCTTTTTTGTCCTAGAAACCAAAGTAGTCTCTCACAATCTTAACAGAAAAAAATGAACATATAAACAGCACAATGTATTTCTCCAGCGCTGAGTACTTGGAAACCAGGTCTTTCCTAGATTTTTTTTCCGATGTATTTGATTAAGAATCTACGAAATGAACTCGTTGGTTCCAGTCTTCCAGAGAAGTCTCCTGTTTTGTATCCTGCATCAATGCCCTTTTCCAACTCAAATGTCTCCTGAATATGCAAACTGATTATAAAATTCAAGTCTGTGGTCTCAACTACATCAACTCTAGAAATCAGAGCTACTTCGTATAGATGTTGTCTGGTTGTGCACTAAATCATGACAATGACTTTTCGTGATATTTTAATTTATCAGGTAAACTAGCTAGCATTCTCCACATTAACAAGTAGCTGGCATTGCAAATTTATGGTAGGCATTAGAAGACATTAGAAGAGATTTTGAGTTTTAAATTCTTGGGAGCCAGAGCATCGTATTCACTTTCACTCACTCCTGTTAGGGTGGAAATTATTTGGATGAGCTTCTGAGTATGTAGAGATTGAAATGTCATTAAATTGTCAGTTTAAGCTAATAAAGTGTCCAACGTTTTCAAGACTGAACTTGAATTGTACAGGAATAGAGCCATAGAGGAGATGGTACAAGCAATTAAGTTGCAAAAAGTTCATCTATCTATGTCTATATTTATAGAGAGAGAATTTAAAAATTAGTTGTGGTACTGATTTCCTCAGGTTCTGCTTGGATGATGCTCTCTCGACCTTTTGTGGAGTATTGCCTGTGGGGCTGGGACAACCTCCCAAGGATAGTCCTCATGTACTATGCAAACTTTCTCTCTTCACCTGAGGGTTATTTCCACACTGTAATCTGCAATGCTGATGAGTTCCGAAACACTACTGTTAACCATGACCTTCATTTCATATCTTGGGACAACCCTCCTAAGCAACACCCTCATTTTCTCACAGTAGATGATTATGAGAGCATGGTTGAGAGCAATGTTCCCTTTGCAAGGAAATTTGGCAAAGACGACCCGGTTCTTGACAAGATTGATTCTAACCTTCTGGGACGCAGAGCCAATGGGTTTGTGCCTGGTGGATGGTTCACTGATGAAGGAAATGCAAGTACAGTTCTCCCTCGTATTAATTTAAAGAACACGACTGAGCTTAAGCCTGGCCCTGGTGCTCAGAGGCTCAAGCGTCTGATGAGCAGTCTATTGTTAGCGGATGATTTTAACTCGACACACTGCAAAATGATGCCTGCTGTTTCGAAGATGAAATAGTTACGAAGGCTTTCTTGCCCTTACATAGTTTATGATGATTCCTCTGTTTGATGAGAAATTGCCTGGAGATTGCTAATACACCAAATAAGCAGGCTATATGAGAGGAGTGGGAAATCTCTCTCTCTCTCTTGAAACAAGAAAGAAAACAGCCCATATTTAGCAATTTAGTCCATATAGTTTTGAATGAATTACTACTTAATCCTTATAGTATAAAAAATAATTGAACAATCGTTTGATCATTCTCAGTTTAGCTGTCTTTCCCAAAATGCTCTCTTGCTTTGTCAAATTTCTACTTCTCGCACGCTTTTTTTCTTCTTCTTAATTTTGTTTTTTAATATATATATATATATATATATATATATATATATATATATATATATATATATATATATATTCAAAAAAAAAAATATAATAGATAAAATATA
>Ga0325403_1005829_pt1 | contig 11660 bp, 3 predicted proteins | sample PopdelMetagenome_19_FD_205665 | JGI IMG/M metagenome (GOLD analysis project Ga0325403, IMG submission 205665) | Populus deltoides microbial communities from Bellville, Georgia, United States - Xylem-PdKOR-R4 | ecosystem: Host-associated > Plants > Phyllosphere > Stem > Wood/Secondary xylem...
AATGCATCCGATGGTCAACTAATGAGAAGTTCAAGGAGGTGTTTGTTGTATGCAATATTTCTACTCTCTAATTAATTATTCTTAATTAATTATTGTTGCTTTGAATTTGATGGTGATTTGGGTAAAAAGAGTTATATATAAGGGTTTTTGTTGTCACATTTATATCACATTCTTTGGAAGATTGATATGATTTGGTAGTGCCTTAGTCATCTTTTCTTGCAAAATTTAATTGGAGCATATTGTACGGTATTTAGATTTGGGGAATAATTTTCCACATGCATGACCAATAGTCTGTCTCATGTAGATGTTGATGCGAGCTCCCAAACGAGTCACAATGGACCCCAGCCAGAGAAAAGAAGAAGAAACAAATTAATATGAAGAGGGCTCCATTATTCTTTGCTCCACTCTGTGGTGTGTGAGTTCTGCCATCACCAAATTAATGTTTGTAGCAACTCATGTGGTGCGTGTAATAAGTTCAAGAGAACAACATAAAATTATTTCTAAAATGGTTGAGATATAGTTTTAATAACTAAATTTTAATAACTAAATAATTATAAACTCTAATTTTAAAATAATCAATACTTTGAAAATTAATAGTTATCGTATTCATCAACCTCACCAAAAATTCAAAGGACTAAGCAACCTAAGATTTAATTTTAATTAATTTGTAACACCAAAAAATAGAAGCTAGCTAGGCTGGTCAAACAAGGATGATCTTTCATGTTTCTTTTCTTCAAATCTCATTATATATATAGGACCGCCTTCAATTTGTAACCACAAGTTAGAAAAGACAGCGACAAATTGCAAAGGAAAAGACCTTTTCCTTGCATGTTCTACGAGGAATATATCTTATTATTATAATTATGATAATTATTATTTAATTAATATTCTCTTAAGTTTTGTTAACTCAATTTTTCTGCCAACTACTTTATCGTACTAATATATGTTTAATTTGACAGAAAAAACCATATTACAGTACTTGGATGTTTTGTATTTCTTACATTATTATTTTTTATGGCTCAATATTATTGGGTTTGATCTTGCTAGCGCATGCCTGCCTTAATCACAGTGTCTATTTTATATCTTCAATCATTAATGTAAGCAGATAAAGCACAAAGTATATATATTCATAAAAAAGTGCTCCAACATTCTCCTTGTCAAAACTATATTATAAAAAAAAATATCAAAGAAGCAAAGGATTTGCATGATAAACATGAAATCCTACCAGCTTTTCCAAAAAAGTAGAGGCCATTTTCTCATCTCTCTCGCACATGTCTTCAACCATTCTGAAACACGTTATATATTCAACAATGATATATTGCAGCACAAGCAATGAATGGTGTGTTATCAAGCCTGGGTGACTGGACTGAATTAGTCAACTTACCAGATTGATTTTTATAAAATAAAAGTTTATTTTGATTTTAAAAAATAAAAATAACACCATTTTATTTTTTAAAAATCCTAAAAAATTATTATTTTAATAATTGATATAATTAATCTGTGATTTAGGTCTTAAACCGGATTATAAGGGGTGATCATGCTTGGTTTAATAAATCATAAATATGTTGGGTAATCATAACTATGCCATTGCCTGCATCGAACATGCATGATTCACCTTGTCTTCCTCCGCGAAATGCACAAATTAATGACTCAATCTCCGTTATAATTTGATGCATGAATTAGCACTGTTTAGGCTAGTCCATCAAGAAACAAGCATGGTCTCCCTGCGTCAATTAGGCACCTATATAAGGTGCTTCCCACGACAAGAAAAAATGGTGCCATAATAAGACACTTGAAAGGAACTTATGCTCGTTCATGTGATTTCAATTATTTTAGCTGCTATGCCAAGTTATTTTCAGCTTTCTTGGACATTTGCAATTAATGGAAACGCAATTTGTCAATATTAATTGCTGTGAACTATTCTCCTTCTTTTTTTTTCATTGAGAACCATAAAAAAGAGGGTTTTTTAATTGACACATGCTATCTTGAAGGGGATGAATTGACTGGCTTTGGGGCGTTGCTCATCGGCTGTGCTTTGGTCTCAAATTTTCAATTTAACATGTCACTATTAGGGTTTCATTTTCTATGTGTACTTGCAATAGCTAGAAGGCAGTGTTGTATGCACACTACCGGCAATTAATTTCAGACCAAGAATTTTGAGGCCGACGAGGGTCCACCACAAACCAGTAGTGCTCAACTATCCCGTAACTCTTGACTTCTCAGTTATGGCTGCCATTCAATAATCATTCAAGCATGCGAATCGTGTGATAATATTTTGGAAAAATCCTCGAAGATATGGATCTTGGTCGAGACCCACCGACCATACCATCAGGAGATGACCACCTAGCTTTGGTGATCTTTGAGAACGGTAGGTGTTGAGGCAGAGACGGTTCAAGATCTGGCCGACAGTTTAAATGGAAAGAAGAAGCTGAATTTCTAAGTTTTTTATAAAAATATTATTAATAAGTTTACATGTTATTTTTGGTTTGGCTGTAGATATTTTTGTATGGTCTTTCTAAACTTAGATTATAATAAAATTTTAACCCTAGATAGAGCAATATATCAAAAAGTTTCCTGTAAAATTTCAATTCAACCCAACGATTGGATTGAGAGTTTATGTTTAATAGTATAAAACATGTCGGTAAATAATTTTACATCAAAATCTAAATTTTCTTATTAAATATTGCTATAATCATATCAATTATTTTATTAAGTTCTCTAAACTATTTTTTATTTCAAAATATATTTATTTTTTTATTTTATCATTTGTTTTGTTTAAAAACTCACTACAGTTTCATAATAATATTATCATTTTTTAACCGAGATTTAAACCATTTTTGCACAATTCTTTCTTAACTTTTATTATTTCTTTTCATTATAATTTCTCAAAATTACTTTCTCATTCTCAAAACATATCTATTTTAATTTTTTTCTAATTTTTTTATCCGACAATTGGTACTGAATTCGGCATGATATGTACTACATTTGATTATTGTTATTATTTTTGGCTAGTTTGGGAAATTGCTCACATGCTGGATCCGTCCATGTATCTATTTCATTTGATAATTTCTCAAACTTCGTGATGTTTCTTTTGTCATGTTTTATAATTTGACAATGAACTCGAATGAAATAGTAGCTCTTGATTCAAGACCATAGTTTTTTCAAGGTTACGGGATCACCATGAATTATATGGACCCCCATTCATCAGCTCCAGTCTTTATTCACTTGAAATGATCCAGTAACCTGATGAGGAGAGACAGACAAGAAAGAGAGCCTTAATGTATTGGCCCATTTTCAAAACCCTAGTGTTTGATTGCCTCCTTGGTGTTATTATGGTCCTAGGCACTATTTGGCAATTTGGTGCATCGCAGGTTATACCCCGCAGCAAAAAAAATATTGTTTTTGGTGTTTTTGATGGCGAAACGCAAGTTGTACCGCGTTGCCAACGGGCACTTAGCTCATGTAAGATGCACCTGACCTTCTTCCCTCAGGAATAAAATAACTTCAACTTGATGTGCACAAGCCGGGGTAAACACTGATTCAAGAAGCCAGCAGCCTTAACTGCAGCCTGTTTAGCTTTCGCCATTGCTTGAGCTTCAAAGCATTCACCTTGTCAACAGCATAAGCCACATTGAGAATGGATCCAACAATCACTCTATTCAAATCTATAAGAAGGTCCCAAATCATACATCTGCAGAAAACTATTTGTTAAAATTATTTTCCAAACAAAAATAACTTCATCAGTATAACTTTTATCTTTTCTATATATATATATATAATGTCATAAATTTATTTTTCATTATAATTCTAATATAAAAAATTTCTTGAGTTAACGATATAATTTTTTATAGTATTTTTTTATTTAAATAAAATAAAATTAATTTTCTACAATTAAATAATCACAAATACAAAATATTAAGAATTTATTTTTTTTATTTTTTTTATAAAAAATAGTTGTATTTCATGATATAAGATCTTTCTCTTCAGATAATCTAAAAACCTTCTCTGCGAGTAAATTGTTATTATCAAATTCCCAGTAAAAGTGGAAGAGTCGAGTTTAAGCTTTATTGTTGCTTGGCAATGCAAAACTTCCCTCTTCTCAGATCATCTTTACTATTACAAGTCCCCAACAGACCCAGAAAAGTAAATCTATCAGGAAAAAAACCCTCTTGATGCATCATTATGAACATTTCAGATCCCTTCTCAGGTTACTGATTCTCAACAAACCCTGTAATCAAAGCTTTACAAGCAACAACATTAAGCTCTGATGCTTCGTTAGATGCCAACAAAGCATCACTACGTACCCTGACCACACTATGCGCGCGCGCGCGCGCACTCATTAGGCACAGGTTTCAGTTTTGAAAACAACTCGACTGCGAAAACGGGTTCTCCACTCCGTTCATAACCAGAAATAATAGCTGACCATGAAACCAGATTCCTACTTTGCTGTTGTTGCCTGCAGTGTGAGACTGACGGAAACTCAATAAGAAAATAGGTTTATTTCTTATTGCTTGTTGAAACTTCAATACATCTTTGACTATTTATAACCTTTCAATAAAGCTTAATAAGAGTTTTAATTATTGAAAAATAACTAATAAGAGTAAATCTAAACTATGGTAACAAATCAGAACTCAAAACTCAAGTCAGAAACAAGTTTTGCCCGGGTTGAGTTGCAGCCTTCAAGGCTTTTTCCGTATATAAGTCCTCTTAATTCTAGACTTTACTTGTCCTTTTACGTGGACGATACTTCCTCTTTCTTTCTCTCCAGTTTCCGCAAGGATTCAGCCCCCTATAGCCGACTTAAAGGTGCCAGAAATCCCCTCCCCGCTAGGACTGTTCTGCCGACTTTGCTGCTGCAACTCTTTCTTCCGCTAGGATTTCTTCTTCTGCCTTTGCTGCTGATTTCTGGTCTACCTTGTTCCTCATCAGAGACCTTGTCTTATTGCCTTGGTTTTTGAACATCGGTGTAATAAGGATCCAAGAAGTTCCGTACTCTTATTTCATTGCACTCGGGAAGTGCTTGAACTGATGAGACTGGGAGAATAAGTAACTATTGAATTTCATGGGCTGGTTTGGTTTTAGTTTTGGGTCTTCAATAAGTCTATAGCTTTTATTTCATTAACCTTGTTATATTTTTTTTGATGGCCCAGTAGGGTTTGTGGTTTCAAATAGAGAGACCCACTGAAATTGCTCTTAAACGTGGAGAGGTTGAGACTGAAGCTGAAGGGTGGCAGTCAAGGATGGCAATTTATCCCTGCGTAAATCCATCTTCAATCATCCGAATGAAGGGGTGATATGGAAGGATCTTTGATGAGGCTGGAAAATATTCTCAATAGAAAGATTAGGGGTATTGTTTACAGGCGGATAAAATTAGAATCGGAGGATTTAGTGGGTCCAACAATATCTTCAAGAAAAATATTAAACTTAAAGTCAATAAAATATTTTTACAGGTAATAAGAGAAAGGTGATGAGAGGAAAATATTTTCTAGAATTAAATATTTCATAAACCTTACTTAAAAATTTTGTATTGAATTTGTATTGAATCTTGTGTTGTCCAGAGATATAAAATTCAGAGAGATGATCTCTAGCATACATTTATTTTTAAGAGATGAAGCTCTTTTTACGTAGATTTTCTTCAAATAAATATATTAAAAAAATACAAAGTATTACATATAAATATCTCATAAAATATTTATAAAAATATGTATGTTATATAAAATATCATATAGTTTTTTCTTGTATCATCAGAGCTCTCAAGTTTTGCAACACAAATATATTTGAAAGACTTGAACTTAACAAGAGGAGGACTACTTACAATAAGTAATGTTACATTTTGTGTATTATCAAACCCTCCAAATTACGGAGGTATTTTTTGCGTGTACAAACTGCCATAAAAGTAGTTTGTATTCATAGTCTTAGTGCGCATAGCCATGGAGTATAATTGTAAATATAATCATGGATGTAGAGAGCATTTGAAAATACAGGTCAACCCGTGTTTTTAAAAATTAAATTTTTTATATTTTAATTATTTTGATGCGCTGATCTCAAAAATATTTTTTAAAAAATACAAAAATATCATTTCGATATATTTCAAAATAAATATTATTTTAAAAAATAATCACAACCACACTTCTAAATATTACCGTAACAATGAATAACTGTTTTCGTAGCCACATGGAAGGTATTTTAGTGACATCTTTTATATGTGTAAGCCACTATGAAAGTAGTTTGTGGTTATAACCTTGATGTATAGCCGTGGAGTATAGTGGTAATCATAACCGTGAGTGTAGTCATGTATAGCTATGGACGTAGCTAGCCACATGAGACGTCTTCTAGGCATAACCCATGGCTTAGCTATTTGCATGTCGTTGATGTAGCCACAGAAATAGCTATTGACACAAGTGTCACTGCATTAAGGTTTTGTCATTTATTTAGGACTCGACTCGGTTGGAAACGCGGTTGCTGCTGTGTTTTTAAAAATTTTAAAATATTTTTTTATTAAAATTTAATATAGTTTGTATATTTTGGATCGTTTTAATGTGTTAATGTCAAAATAATTTTTAAAAAATAAAAAAAATCATTAACATGCATTTTGACATGAAAAGTTATTTAAAAAGCACCATAACTAAACTGCCAAACACAACCTTAAAGGGCTTTTGAAAAATATAAATAAACAAACTTTTTTTCATTTTTTACACAATTTTCCATGGACGATATTGTCAATCTTTCCTCTAAAGATTTTTTCCAGCCTCGTCAAGAGGCGCCGTCAATGTTCATACATGTAAAGGTAGATGTGGAAAAGGGCAAGAAAAAATCTCCATGGATTCAAGCATGGAGGAGGGTACCTCGATTCGTGTGTATATAATTTTATCATGTCTAAAATATTCTTGTATTTTTTTTTCTAATATTATTTAAAGTTACTTTTTTTATTACATATGAAATATTTTATTTTTTTGAAGAGGTCATGTAGTTTGTTTGGTTAAAATGAGTTATAAGAAAACGCTGGTAGACCTCCAATGGAGGTTCGATTTCATCGGAGACAAATATAGAAGATTGAAAGTTTCTTTTGAAGTATATGAAGATGGATATGGAGGTAGAAAGAATTCATGAAGGAGAGGCGATGGTGCCTATTCTGAACTGGATTTAGATAAATCCGGCTTGGCATCAAAAGTTTATAGTGTTTAATCATTATTACCGTGTGGGTATGTTTGGAAGTATGATTTCGATTGTTTTTTAAAATATTTTTTATATCAAAATACATTAAAATAATATTTTTTTATTTTTTAAAAATTATTTTTAAGATTAACGCATCAAAACGATCTAAAATACAAAACAAATATTAATTTTTTTAGAAATGTGGACACAACCGTGTTTTCAAATGCTCACTAGAACAAATTAACTTGTTATATCAAATTAATAAAAAAAATTAGATTATATTTGCTTTTTAAAAAAAATTAAAGCTAACTAGGCTAATTTATTTATCATTCAATTCAAATCTCGGTCAATTTTTAAGTGCAGTAACTGTGGTGTTTAGGATAGGATCGAGGTTTTATTTTAGCAATATTAAATATATTATTTGTAACAAAGTAGTAATAATTTAACGATTTAAATATTTAATAAAAGGGAGAGTAATAATAGAATGAACTTGTCCGGCATGCATGAAGGAGATGGACTCGATTTTCAGCCTGCATGAGCTGTTGCTAATTTGTACTTTTAACCATTTCAGTAAAATCACAACACATTTGCTCTCAAGAATTGAAAGAAGGAGAAAACTACAGTCATATTTTATAATGATTCTACTACACTGATGACCCTCACTAGCAAGTAGCAACAATTAAATCCTCGGGTCTGCTTTCAATTATGGACTTGAGATTTCGTTTCAATTCTGCACCAAATCATAGGCTACCAAGTTAAAAAAAAAAAAAAAAAAAAGGGGAAAAAATCGATAGAATTGTTACCACCCCTCAACATCTTGTGTATTTAGAGAACCAATTCTCATCGATCTATACTATGTTATTATTTCCCATGCTAAGTTGCTTTTTGGATTTAAAAAAAATCGAATATAAAAAAAAAGTTCACATGAATTCTTTAGCTTTGTTATTTAATTTTGTTTTTTTATTAACGCGGGTATCTGAGTTAGCTTACGCACACCTCGATTAATCCCCACGAGTTTTGAAGTTAACGACCATGTAAGCCTCCAATAATCTTGAAATTTGTAAGACTCGAACTGGTGACTTCTAAAGAATAAACTCAAGGTTTAATCAATTAAGTTACACCCTTTAAAGTTAGCTTTGTTATTAATTATAATTAAATAGGTCAAAATTGAAATTCTTTACCCCGAGTCTTTATTTAGCATAAAATAAGATTAAGTCGCATAAAAATTATTTTAATATGATATAATTAAGTTAACAAATTTAAAAATAATTTAAACAATCGGTAGAAATATGTTTCTGCTGTACTCACAAAACTAAAGTTAGATTGAACAGATGGAGCAGACAATCATGCAGCAAATTCAATGTTGTAGTTATGCTCATGATTCATCGAATCCAAAAGGAGAAAAAAGCAAATAAAATATGGGATTATTGAGGATGATGATTTGGTTGGTAATCAATTAGCCAAAAAAAAAAATGAAAAGAAAAGTCTAAAACCTTTTGTCCCCTTGACATCAACTCTTGTTCCCCTTTTTAACAGAAAACCGTGTGATAGGCCATTCTCATCAATGCTTCCAAGTCTTGCCCATTTGCTTGTCCTATTCACACACACTCATGCTGCCTCTATGCCATCAAATGTTCATATCCATGCCATGGCACTATAAAGAGTTTCGAAATTGTTGTTCATTGTTCCGGTTCGAGTTCTATTCATTATTATTAAACTAGACTCGGGTTGATTTGAGGGAAAACCCAAGTTAGGTATCGATCGGGTTGAACTCGGGTCAATTGGGATATTTTTATTTTTATTTTTATCAAACCTGGATTAATAACCAATGAAGAGGAAGGCTAGAGGCAATCTTATGTTATTTGACAATAAGTATTCTAAGTTTCCATCTTGATATAAAATGTAAAAAAAAAAAAATTATATATAAGAATACATTGGATCCAATTGACCAATAATGTCCTGACTTTTGTCGGTCTCTTCATCCCCACCTCATGATTATCATCCATGATAATCAATGTTTCTTTTTCCTTCCTTTTTTTTTGGTAAATGTTTATTCCCCCATGACCACACATGCACCTATCTTTTCCACAGCCAGGAAAAAGGTGATTTCTTTGGGAAATGAATGAACACTCGTATTGCTATTGTTTTACCTCGATGAGCAGGAATATGGCATAAAAAAAGGAAAAAAAATGTGTAGCTACAGGAGATTATTTACTATATTCATTTTAGTGTTTATTCACTTTAATTTATTTGGAATCAAGAAATAACTCTCATGAGTGGATAAAGGAAGGTGTGTCGTATTATTATTATTCAAAAATTATAAATGAAAAATAATTTATTTAGAGAATGAGAAAAAAAAACATAAAGCTTGGAGAAATTTTCTCTCTTTAAAAATTATTTTTTAAAATCCCTCTCTCTCTCTCTCTCCTCTCTTATCCCCTCATTATATTTATCTCTTTTTTATATTATAAAACACCATGAAATATTTATCATCCTCATATCATGGTCCTCATGAATAATAAAAAGTTTTCTTCAATTTAAATAAGAAGAAATCATTGCCATAATGTAGTCATAACTTGAAACAATAGTTTAATATTTTTTTAGAATAGTTAAATTTTGAAATTTCATTCAATTGAGTATTTAAGAATTAAGAATAGCCAAGGGAGTGTTTATTTGTGGTATAGCATTTTTTTAATTTATTTTTATTTAAAAAAATATTAAATCGATGTATTTTTAAATATTCTTTAATAATTTAGAATATTAATGTTAAAAATTAAAAAAATGCATATAATTTTAATACATTTACAATTATAAACCATTTGGAGAGAAAAAATATGTGCAGCATATACTTAAATGTGACAAAATACTTGGTCATGTCATGAAATTTCTTGGATGTGATGTAGCTAGTGGATTGCATAAATTTCATAATATATATTCTTTTAATATTATCTGGAATCATTTTCAGCCACTAAATGGTCTTTACTCAAATCACATGTGATGTGTAAGCATCACGACAACTTTGGTAGGGGCAACCCTCACATGTGCTCAACGGTTGGAAAGCTCCAAAACTCTTCCATGGCCGGAATTACAATAACAAACAAAAAAAATATCCATACACACAAATAAAGTTATGGTGGACAGGATATCAATTTATTGCTGATGATTTATCTAAGACTTAAAAAAAAAAAAATCAGCATGCGACCCTCGTTCGAGTTTAGGGATGGCAATTTAATTAAAACATGATGAATATCAATTTAAATAAATAAGTTAAATTAAAATGTGTTATATTAGATGCCTTTGTGTGAACTCTATTTGATTTTTTCCACCGCCTTTTCTCACCGCCTTTTCTCACCGCTTTGACCATATTCTATGAGTCATGTAGAGGCAAAGAATGTTGTAGAGTCGGATTTTTTGACGAATTTGATCCCAATTTACCTTGGAATTCGTAATTATTCTATGGTCATAATTAAGAACATATGGTAGATTTTAGAATTAAAATAGATGTGCCTGATTTGAGAAGATTTGGATCTCATTTGTGGTTTTTTTTTAATTTTTAAAAATAAAAATGTTTTAATAAGAGCTTGTTTGTTGAAAAAAATACACATTTTAATTTTTTAGAAAACTATATAATAACTTATTACTAGATAATGTAATCCAAGATGATAATTACATTTTTCTTCTGCATTGATACTTTGTTTTTTTACACAATTCACCTAAAAAACAAACAAGTTTTAAGTCTCGACCTAAAATCTTTACCTACACTCTCAATTTGAGCAAAATCTCAAATGATCCTAAAGCAATTTTTCCATTAAACTTCATGTGCAATTCTAAACTGTCTTCGAATCTCATAGCTTGATCCCATCAATGTCCACTTTTTTCCTTAAAAGAAAAAAAAAGAGTTGCAAAGTAAAATTTATTCTTTCTTTTATATTCAGGGTTTAGGGTTTTAAATGGTGAGTCAAACAAGGTAAAAATTACTTATATTCTATCATATTAAACACATATTATGAAGTTGAGGAGGTATTGTAACTTGTGATTTTGAGTTTGTTTTAAAATTATATTTAACTTTAAAAAATTGATATTTTTTTAAATAATTGTGATGTGTTTCTTAAAAAAAAATATTTAATATATTTTTAAATAAAAAATATTTTTAAAAAATACATTACATTACAATATAAAAATATATTTAATCAGGAATTAGCAAGTTTAAGTGACTGTACTTCTTGTCCAAAACTTCAGACATGATGACTGTGTTCCAGTCAACACATTATGTCTCCAAAACTAACAATTTTTTTCCCAGCTGACCAGTCAATTGCAATATATACAAAATATTGAAGGGAAGACCAAGTGTGTGTGTGTGTAAATAGTAATATGTAAAATTTATTTATTTATTTATTTATTGTTGAGAGTTTCGTTGGACTTTGGATTATACAATTATAATAGCTCTTTCCAATATATAATAATAGTCAAATAAATTAAAATTACTGAGATTCAAACCTACTTTA
>Ga0325403_1005836_pt1 | contig 11656 bp, 5 predicted proteins | sample PopdelMetagenome_19_FD_205665 | JGI IMG/M metagenome (GOLD analysis project Ga0325403, IMG submission 205665) | Populus deltoides microbial communities from Bellville, Georgia, United States - Xylem-PdKOR-R4 | ecosystem: Host-associated > Plants > Phyllosphere > Stem > Wood/Secondary xylem...
AAAAATACTTAAAAACAAGTCAATTAAATTAAATAATTAAAATAATAAAGTTTCATCAAGTTAAATTTATCAAATTTATTAAATCGGATTCGTAGTTTTTTTATTGGATTGATTCGTCATTGTCTTTCGTTGTCTTTAGCCTTTTTTTACAAACAAATATTCTTAAAATTTTGTTATTCCTTTGTACTTCTAATATGAAGAGAAAAAAAAGAATAATATCTATTTTTTTTCAATTTGTTTAGAGTCCTTTAAAGAGTTTTTAACTATATTATTAAACATAAGCAATCAAAACTAAAAAATTAAATTATGATTTATCATATTTTTGCTTTATTTAATAGTTATAATATTAAAAAATAAAAATAAAAACATTCATAAAATTTCTGTTTATGCATTTTTTTATTCATTCCAATTATAATTAGAATCCAAAAACAATAAAATTACATAATGAGCTGCTAAGCTAATAAATTAATATTTTTTTTACAAGGGACTCTTAGTCATAGTCTGATGTTATCATTGACTTCTTTACGTAAAAAAAATATAATTCTTTTTGTTATTTCAAACAATTGTTTATATGCATTGCAAGAAAGAATACAGTTTTTTTCTCTCTTTCATTCTACGTTTTTGGTTTAAAAAAATATAAAACTTTATGATAAAAGCATGATATAAAGAATATTGTTTTGAATTTTAAGTATGATAAAATTAAATGGATTTTTTAAGGATTTTTTTTTAGAAGGTACTATGATACGTGAGTGTGTGTTGTTGGAAGTTAATTGTCATATTGTGAACTATGTACATCGTGGACAACTTGGTGGAGTAATTAGAAAATGTTTGGTTGAAATTATATTTTTAAAAAATTTAAATTATTTTATTTAAAATTAAATAGATTGTTTCGATATAGTAATATCAAAAATAATTTTTAAAAAATATTATTTTGATGTATTTCAAAATAAAAAATATTTTAAACCATAATTATTATCAAATTCTCAAATCTCCATTTTATTCTAACTACAAAATGGTGGCCGGAAAATAATACATTATCTTTAAAAAAAAAATTAAAATTGTATAGCATATACAACAACATGACCTCCTGCTGCACGACGGGCAAACCTGATTGAAGTAGATTCCCCATGGGACTAATTTAATATCGTCTGCTAACCCATTATTGCATTGTTTTTTATTTGTTCCAATTAAATTTAAGAATATCACAGAACTGCCATGGTTTAATTCTAAACAAGTGCTTAGTTCTTGCTTTGTGCCCACTAAAATAAAAATATTAAACGATGGGCGACCAAGATACCAGGTGGTTTTGTGTATTAAAGTTAGGAGATCACATGAATGGAAGAATTAATTATATAATTAATTAACTAATCAGATTTTAAATTTATTTTTTAATAATTATGACTTTGAGTTATCTCAAGATTACTGGAGGTTTACATGGTCATTAACTTTAGTAGCCATGAGATTAGTTAAGGTGTGCGCAAGTTAACCCGAACACCTATATTAATAATAAAAAAAATATAATTATCTTAACTCAAAATAATGTAGTTTAACTTGTTAGCTTATAAATTTGTTTTTTAAAAATCACCAATTTGAGTACCATAAATTTCAAAGCTACTAGAAACTTATTTGATTGTTAATTTTAGGATCTCGAGGGTTAGTCAAAATACTCGTAAACTACTTCGGATACCCATTATTATAAAAAAAGAAAAAAAAGAATATAATCATCTTAATGTGGATGCTACCTGTCATGCTCTGCTGTTCGTGATCCGAGGTCTCGAAGTTCAATAATTTTGCATGATATTATTATAATATGGCCCACACCAGCTTTATATTTTGATGATGAAGAGGCTGACTATATGTTTTAATTATATAGAAAATATAAATAATTGGTAACACAAATCACGCGGTGTGATTGTAATGGGTATTTTTTTTATTATTATTAATGTGAAAATTTGGATTATTTTATGTATATTTTAATTAATTTTATAAATTTTAAAGTTAATAATTATATAAATCTTTAGTGATTTTAAAAAAAATTTGAATTCATAACTATTAAAAAATAAATCTAAAACCGACTAATTAAGCTATAATTTTAATGGACATATTATTAATATAGTATTTAATTTTTATAACCCCTTCCTTTACCACTGCTATTATGACATCGTATGGATGTAATTGTCTTAATGATAATACCTTTGTACCTTTAAAAGATTAATTAAAATATCAAATTTTATTTTATTTTTTATTATTATTATTATCATTATCATCATTATAAACACGAATCATATTATTTCAGCTCTTTATTATTATTATTCGTTCCGACTTTTTCATATTTCCATTTAGAACCATTTATTGCTAATATATATTAAAATGGTCATGAAATGTATGTTTAGTAATGTGACATTGAGCGTTTTTATAAAAAAAATTTTATTTAAAAATATATTAAAATAATTTTTTTTATTTTTTATATCAGTATTTTAAAACTATTGAGAAATTTCTAAAAATATATAAAAAATTATTAATTTAATAATATTTTAAATCACAAATATTTTGAAAAGAGAGTTAACACACAATATCAAAAATGCTTTTGAAAAGAATTGAAATTTTTTATTTACTTTAAATTAATATGTTTTTAAATCATTTTAATGTGTTGATATAAAAAATAATTTTTTAAAAATAAAAAAATATTATTTTAATATTTTTTAAATAAAAAATATTTTAAAATATAACCACAATCACACTACCTAGATAAAGTAAGCCTGTCCCCAATGTAATGGCCCTGCCAGCTCTCTATTTCCTATACCTATAATATTTATCTGCGCATTAATGACTTGAATAGATATAGATAAAAATCAATGGATATCCATGTATTACGTGGAATTAATCTGTACTAGATTAATGGCTAACATAACATTTAAAATCAAATAATTTTTAACATAATTAAAAAAAAAACTCAAACACCATTAATTTTTTTCAAAGAATCAAGAAAAAAATACATGATTTGGATTATAGAACCAACTTAATTTAATAAATAAAATTTTATTTAATTATATGATAAAATATATGAAATCATAATAAATTAAATGAATTAAACAAGAAAAATAATTACGATGACATGCACAAAAATAACTCTTGACAATATTTTGAAAAGATTCTTTGTCAATATTCTCAAAAGTTTTCTACAATCTAACCTCTTAATAATGTATTTTATTAAATTGAATTCATTAAAATAATATCTAAAATACATTTTCCAACTTATCTAAAAGTAAATTCCACCAATAAAATATTGAATGACAGGAATTAAAAAAATATTTAATTTTAAATAAAAAATTCAAAAAAAATTTCAAAATCAACTCGAGTTAAACTGTTAAACTCGTAACATGGGTTATAAAAATAAGATAATCTCATAGAAATTAAACATAAAAAAGTTTTCGAAGCCCAATTCCAAGCCAAACCAATGTAATGATAATAATAATAATAGTTTTAAAATACATTTTTATATTTATTGACCTCGTAACCCTTTGAAAAGGGCTAATTGATTTAAAAAATATATAGTTCAGTTACAATCACACAAGCTAACATATACAAGGGATACTACTTAAGGTTTGTTTGAAGGTTAAAGGCCCTTCCGTTCACTCTCTTCATCTATTTTTTTTTTTCAATCAAAACCTTAAATTGTTACACACAAAAGATCAGAGCCCATAACAACAATTGTTTCTTGTAATTTTTTCTAACCTAGAAAATTTCACCATCTTCCTGAGAAAAATCAACTATAAGATTTTAATTTTTTTAAAAAATAACAAAGCCATATAGCTAACTTCACTTTAAGACGGTTTTTACTAATACCATGGTATAGTTTGTAAATGAATAAAAAAAATATTCGATAACTAGTTATAATATTAATATACAAGGAAAAGTGGTAATTATATATTTGATGACAAGTTATAATATTAATACTGCAAGGCTTTGGTCATTAAATGAATAAAATGGCAATCCTATAACAAAAGTTCAACATTTTTTTGTTGATGTTTTTGACATTTCAACATGATGATATAAAGTATTATAAACTTATAAATTTCAGAATGTAAAATATAATTAAAAAAAAACAAACTATAAAAGGCCTGGTGTACAAAAAACAATGTTATACTGACACTACAATATCATTTCATGCTATATTATATATTACATTGTGTAAAAAAAATCTTATTGTTATTTGAAGGGGTGTTATATTACATTATATATTACTCTAAACTCTAAACCTCTACCCGACCAGCTATATCCATAAACATCCAAATAAAAAAATTGGTATTTTCAACAAAAACTGATAAATTTTCTTGAGTAGAAATATTCATGGATATAGCTAAGTTATGTTTGAGCTCATAATTATATTCAACCCAACTTTTGATATTTTATAAATTGTAAACCTGATTTATTTAATTTTTTTAGATCCGAGCGGGTCAGATATATTAGGCCCTGTTAAAATTTTTTATAGGCATTACAAATATTCATGGGTTGGACTTATATTAATAATTCAAGGCAGGAATGAGGTTTTTCATGGTTATGTCATGGATTGGCAGAGTGACTAGGTTTGACCATGAATCCATGACCCGTTCCACAAAACAAGTCTCTTGTTAAAATTGAAGACCCTTTAATGCATAAGTTAGCAAGCAAATGCGTGTGCATGTGAATGAAGAAATGCATGAAGGGAAAGCTAGAGCACGAAAAAGATTGTTTTAGTCTATGTTTCAAAAAATTACAGCCTATAACTTGTATGGTCAGGATATCACTTGCTTTCTTATATGATGATGGAGTGTATTTATACATCCAATCTGTAAACTTATCTCATGATAAAGGAAAATATTTTTATATAACATTGGTGTGAGTTTGTATGCCATGTTAGGCATTGATGGAGATGCTAATGATAATATTTTTCTAGAAAATTTGTTGTATCATACACGTTATTGATGAAGATGTTAGTTTTTTTCCTGTGATGTTTTGTCATTTCATTAGTGATAATGGTGGCCGGCCATTCTAGACATGAAAGAACTAGCTTGACAGTATGGTTACTATTACTTTTCAAATAATTTTTCGTGTTGAAATGCATATTAATGATTTTTTTTATTTTTTAAAAATTATTTTTGATATCAATATATCAAAACAATCTAAAATATATAAAAATATATTAAATTTTAATAAAAATATATTTTTTAAAAACATAATTTACATCATATTCCCGAACAGTTTTTAGAGTTGGTCTGTAGACATTGTAGTCATCGAAAGTGGTGTTGCAATTGACATAGGAATGTGTTGTTTGCATGCATATAAAAATTTGTTTAAATAAATAATTATTTTTAAAATAAAAATCTTTCATCACTAATCAACAAACAAGTACCTAATGCTTGCCAGCCCACCCATGTTATTTTAGATACCCACCATCACCTATTATAAATTATGGCAATAATTTAATTGCCATGTTTATTTTATAAATAAATTTAACAGTCCTAACAATCCATGTAGTAGTATGCTTACTTTTTTGAATTATACAATAAAATTAATTTCTAATCAATTTATTTGTTAAGCAAGACTAAATCCTTTTATAGACAATTTTAAAAATATACTTTCTACATTAATCTGGTATATTAAGAGTTTGTTTAATATTATAATAATGATTGTTTTTTAAAATATTTTTTTACTTGAAAATATATTAAAATAATATATTTTTTTATTTTTAAAATTTATTTTGAATACCAGTATATCAAAACGATATAAAAATATTTAAAAATTTAATTTAAAACAAGTAAAAAATATTTTTTTAAAATATTTTTGCATGTAAAAACAAAACAAACAAAGTTTAAACAATTTTCTTTTGATACAAACTCAAAGTTTGAATCCAAAAGATAATAAAAAATCAAATCTTTTTAACTATCTAATCTTTTGAGGTTATTTAATACACTACTAACACCTATATATAATTATAACCGGAAAAAAACTGAAATTTTAATTTTTTTTTGTTACAAATTAGAGATTTGAATTACACTTATCATGGAGAAAACAGAAACTAACATCAATTGAACTATGATTTATTGAAAAAGTTAATAAGAAAAGTATTCGGTTCAAGAGTAAACTAGTCAATTACTCTTGCATTGCTGTAGTTTTTTTTTTTCATTTATATATTTGAACATTGATTTTATTAGTTGAATATATTCAATAGTAACCAATTTATATTAACTTCATTTAAGAATGATACTTATGCAACAATTTGGTTTTTAATTAAAACTAAAACCGATTTGTAAATTGATATTACCAACTCAAAAAACCGTTCATATATTCCATGTATCACACCAAAATTAAAAAAAGAGAGCATAAAAACTATAAAAACAATTCATAGAGCTTATTAAAAAGCTCGAGAATATATGTGTGTAATATTTGATATTTTAGTAATAATTACTTTTTAAATTATTTTTTATTTAAAAATAATTTAAAAAATATTTTTTTAATATTAGTATATTAATATAATTAAAAAATAATAAAAATTATTTTTAAATTATTTTTAAAACTTTTTAAAACGCATAGCGAACCGTAAAAACAACTATAGCCTTGGAGTTTTTTAATATTTTTGTATTTTAAAAATGTTTTTAAAAAAAATTAATTTTTTTATTTTAAATTAATATTTTTTAATATTTTTAGATATTTTAATATACTGATATTTAAAATAATTTTTAAAAAATAAAAAATTATTATTTTAATATATTTTAAAATAATTTTATTTTAAAAAATAACAACAATTATATTTCCATGATATTCCCATGATAGAAAGCCTCACGGGAGACATTTGTAAATTACTCAAAAGAAGGGTAAAGAAAAGGGATTCCCAGGAATTGAATTGAATTGAATTCCCCTATTGGACACCAACAAACAAGCACTAACGGATAAACCTGTAAAACTACTAACTCCGATTCAAAAACCCTTGAAAAAACCCTAAAACCCTAAAACTCAAATTCCACAATTCCCTTCCACATTGAAATCAATGGCTTTGGCGGTCTCAAATGTCCTTAACTGCCCAAAACGCCAAATTTCCCAGAGGAATTACACTCTCAAAAGCTCAGTTTTAAAATCCCCCCCTTCTTTTCTCAGGTAACTATGAATTATCGTTAAAATCCCGATCTTTGCATAATCTCAGTAACCAAACAGAGAGTCTTATTGAAATGTCACAAATATTAGTATGTTTTATATAAAGGAGCTAAACCCTTTGCTTGGAGCTTAGTTTATGCAGTGATTCTTAATGGGTACAGAGGTTTATGAACTGTTTGGTTTCTGAGAAAATTTTACAAAAAGAAACTATACCAAAGTTTGAGTTTAATGGGTTTTCGTATTTTAAGACTCAGTCTTAAATGAAAATTAATAAATTCAGTTGTGTATAAGTATATGTATGCCATCTTTGTTTTTGCTTATTGGTTTAATTGCATTGGGGTATATAATAACGGTAGCATTTTGTTGTAATTTTATCAGATTTCCTAGAGTTGAAAGGCAACATAAATGTTTTATTTATGCTTCTGCGTCCGCAGCAGGAGGCTCTAGGTCAGATAATGACTTAAACCCATATGAGGTAATCTTTGATAATTCTCGGTTTTGCAGTAAGGATTTGATGTTATGGAATTGTTGTGTATGGTGATGTGGTGCTTTTTGTTTGAATTATTTTTGGGTTTGGGTGTTTCAGGTTCTTGGTGTGAATCCCATCGAGGGGTTTGATATGGTCAAGGCAGCGTATGCAAAAAAGCGCAAAGAGGCCCAAGTAGAGGGTGATGAAGTAGCTGCTGCTCAGGCATGCTACTACTTTATCTCACTCTAAAGAAAAAATATTCTGTTGATAACTGTTTTGTACTAGCATATGTCTTTATATTGAGGATTTTGTAATTTGTCTTGTGTTGGGGTTCTTGTCTTGTGGTTTTACCATACATGACTTTCAGCTAGAGAAGGCATATGATAAATTGATGATGGCTCAGTTAAGTAATCGGAAGAAGGGTGTGACTTATGGTTCATTCAAGGTATGGTTCGTGATTTGATATTCTTTTAGAACCTTTTCGAATTGATGAGTTAAACGTGAAATATTAGATGATATTTGTGGTGGTGTCCTCGTTCTTCTGTCCAGGGAAAATTGAATGAAATTTATAGTGTGTGGGTTTCTATATATATATATACACTTATTTTTTCTAATGACTTGATAATTATAAGTACCCGAGTATAAAAAAATTATCAGCTTTAATGACCATGTAAAAAACAACGAGAAGAACTTAATATGCTCCTAATAAGTACACAAGCTATCTAGTTTAATCTACACATTCATGGAAGAAACCCAAAACAGGCTTTTCTTACACTAAGTTCATGATTGCTTTTCTTTTTACTGAGTGAAAAACTTATCAGTTACCACGTCAGCTTTGAAATGGTTTGGCAATCTCTTCTTAACCACATAACTAACGTGGGATATATCAAGAACCTTGTGCAGTGCAACATTTTGCTTTGCAACTTCGGGTGGCTGTCTTCACCTATTCCCACCCATATTGGCGTCCACAAGGGTGTATGGAATTCATAATTAGAATATCAGGACTAACAAGATCAAGTAACAAAGCTGTATTCTTGATTACATGCTTTTGTGCAAAACGTTTTTGAAAATTCATAGATATTTTTTAGATACCTTTATTTTAAAGATGTTTCATTGATGTTCCGAAGTTCATTTCTAGGATCCATTTTGTTATCATATTGATTATCCTAGTATCCTTGTATATATTTTTAAAATGCAGGTCTCAAAGGACATAAAATATGCTGATAAGCAGCCGATTGTACCATGGGGACCAAGGTCTTGTGATTGCTCCATATCAGTATTTTAAATAGAATCTGGTGCAGAATTGACTTATGTGGTGCTGTGTACTTTAAATCTTTATGTCCTGTATTACCTTTATTTGTAGTTTATGATTCTGCTAGCACCCATAGAATAAACCTTAGGGAGAAAATGACGAAATTGATAATAAGTCACCTATAGCATAGTTATACTATGGCTGCCTGGAGAGTTGAGATCTTTCTAAAGTGAAGGTGGGAGGACTACTTCTCTGTCAGATAATGGGAAATGCCTTGCGCATCATTACGCATAAACTTATTGGGATGGCATTTTGTATATTTTATAGAAGTTATGTGCAATTTGTTTTTATCTTTTAGTTTTTCTTTGCAATTTACACTGAGGATTCAGACTGATTTACTTTGCTTTGATGAACTATGCAGATATCTCAGAATAGTTCCTTTTCTTTTTCCATGTATGTTATATTCGCTCCTTCAGCAGTACTGTTAAGTCTTCGATATGTTTCAGGTTTTCCAAGTCCAGTGAAAATGACATGCGCATCAACCTGGCAATATCTGTTGCATTTGTAAGTAATTAATTGATGTTCTTTTGTGAAAATTCTCTGCATTTTGTGAGTGCCTGTAATATGCTTGGGCAAGGAAGTCATTAGTTTCATTTATCCATGCCAGCAATTTGGAAGTTGGTGGGCACTGTCATAACTTATAGGTTGTTGATTCTACTGTCTATTTGTCTGTTTTTCTTATTGTTTTTTTTTATCTCCGAGCTTAGTTTTATGAACTTGCAATTCATATAATGACATTTGTTTTTGGTGTGATTGATTCGGTCAATTTAAGTTTTCATGATGTTGAGGGTTAATTGCTCTTTGAACCCCTTCTGCAATATAAATGAATGTTACTCTCAGGTTTTTTCTGCAACCCTCAGAGACATGCTCTTTTCTTTGTTCTTTTTTCTCTTTATATATGAGTAGAAAATGTCCATGAAAATTTATCATGCTAATACTGGGTCTTGGGTGTACCAAAAATGTCAATAACAGAGGGCCTAGTTAAGTGGCTAACAGTTGCACTAGTAATTCTGATCAATCCATCAGGAAGAATTGTTGTGTTATAGGTGTTAGCTTGTTGTATATGAATACTTTTCAGGTCTTTAATAACAATGATGCTTTCTTTGTTCTTTGTTGGATTCCATTCTCAAGTTGTGCTTGTCTTTCTGCAGACAGCTTGGATTCTTATCAAACGCAGTGCTGAATATAAACCTCTTCAGTTTTTGGCTTTCGCATTTGTATATCGAATTTTTGAGAAGTTAAAAGCCTTTGAACCTCCTGTTTCACAAACATATACAGTGAGTGAAATTTATAATAGTAGCATTCTTCTGTCTTGTGGGACATTAGACGTGGAGGCACTTTCAATAATTTTGACATGCCTGAATAAGTTTTTCCAACACCTGAGATGTTTTTGGCTGCAGGAAGAAGGTGAAGACGAGGGACGAACACTGCGCTTGGGAAAACGGATTCTTCGTTCCCTCGCACTAGTGTTTGGCTCTGTTGCTTTTGCTTCCTTGGTATTATACTCTTCCCTACTTTTTGGTGTGGTTTTGGAAAGGTTGTCAATAAGTTCACATGTCTGTTGCTTTAATGTGCAAATGTTCCCTGAGCTAAGTTCTTGGAGAACTAATTGGGATGCTATGCAACACGCATTCAAATAAAAGTAGTCAATCCTGAGTTTCTTATGATTGAAAAGAGAAATGTTCCAAAACTTTTCCGTCCCTCAATAGTGCAAGGCTCTCACTAAATAATACTAAATCCATACGTCCCCTGGTATGTATATAATACTAATAACTTTCCTCTGGCATTTGTGGGAGATGGACCAGCTTACAATAACAAGATTTGTCAAGTTGGTTCCATCAAGTGGTTGATCTAGATTTGTGGTGAGGAGGCTTCGGGGGGGGTTATGTGCTTCAAAGTATTTGATGAAGATTCTGTAAAACCATTAAAGAAGACCTTTTATGTCTGTCCCTCTAAATCCTTGCTTCTGTCCAATCAATTTTTGAACATGTTCATGGCTAGGACCATCACCAGTTAAATCATGCTTAGTTTACTTCCTGTTCCTTTTCCTTTAAGATCTTTAGGAAAGGACTTCTGCAAGCCATTGGGCAGGATTATGTTTGCCTCTCTGATTTCTCTACATTAGAATCTTAGTTTGGTTTTAGATTATTGTTCATTGATAACCATTGGCTGATACCTTGCAGGCTTACACTGGTATTTTGAATTTGATTGAGATGGCTGGCAGTTACATACCTGTTTTTCTTTACAATAATCAGGTAGTGACCTTGACATACTGTCCTGAATAACAGAGTTCTTCGTATGGATATTGTTTGTGCAAAAATACATTTGGGGATCAGTTTGGGTTTATGTGATTTTAACACATAACATATATCGCTTACTTGTATTCTTAAGGTTCTTTAGTAAACTGGGAATGGCAATTAGTTCTCACATGTGTGCATATGGGCTAGAAAACCTAGTTTATTTGCATTTGCTATTTGATTTTGCAAAATCCCCTAGATTTCGCATGCACTGTTGTGGTGATAAAAGTGGTCTCGTTGCAGTTTTTCTTTGGCCTGTGTGCTGGATAGAATAACAACACTGCTTTACCTGCTTCATGCATCAAATATTAGCTTGTGTCAAACAGGCAATTATTATTTAGTTCTTGGATACATGCTCAACTGGTTATGTTAGTTATCCGATGGTGTTTCACTGTCTATATTTCTATCTGTTGAACGCTATGATGTCTGCTCTAATATAATAATATG
>Ga0325403_1005843_pt1 | contig 11642 bp, 4 predicted proteins | sample PopdelMetagenome_19_FD_205665 | JGI IMG/M metagenome (GOLD analysis project Ga0325403, IMG submission 205665) | Populus deltoides microbial communities from Bellville, Georgia, United States - Xylem-PdKOR-R4 | ecosystem: Host-associated > Plants > Phyllosphere > Stem > Wood/Secondary xylem...
GCCCCTCAATCGCTCATTTATTCCCACCTCTAGTTACATTCCTTTCATGCTTTCTCAGACACAACTCATCCCTCTCATGGCCATCGTCGCTTTCTTGCTGATGGAATGGAATACATTTCACATGTGATGAGGTGATCGCTACAAAACGCATTCCATTTTTGTCTATTTTACAGTAAGACAAGTGCATATAGTTCATCTTCTAGATTAAGTTCTGGAAAATCTTTTTAATCAGGCCCAAGCACCTCGCAGCTCTCAATTCTTAAAGTTGCGTGCTAGCCAGCGTTATATACTTATAGCCTAGAGCTTTCAAGTGTTTTTTTTTTATTCTTTTATATTAAAATAGTATAGTTTGATAAAAAAAAATAAAAAATAATACATGAGAAAAAAATTTTAAAAAAATTACACAGTTGATAAACCAATTTTATCAATAGCACAACTTTTACTGATTTGTGTGTTCTCATTCTTCAAAACAATATTATCTAGACTCCAATATATCTCGAACCAAAAAGATATATAATAACAAGCAAGCCCATTATTATTATTGAGATCACAAAAATTGGCCGCAACACATTAACTATCATGTAGCAACTATCCAACCTCATATGAAGTAAATAGAAATTATTAATCCATAAATAAAATATTGATTTTGTCAAAGCCTATAAAAACAATAAATACTTATATCATTTTGAATCTGATATACATGTGGCTCATACTTTTCCTTCTGCATTGTAGACATTTGCACAATCTTTTCGCTTAACAAAATAGGGATTAGTCCTAAAAAAATATCAATTGGACTAAAACAGAAATAGGCAAAGCACAATAGAATTGATCAATGTTTTAGGTGATTTGAAGGTTATTTTCTCTTGAGTTTTTTTAGATTCTAGAGTTTTTTTTTCCTCTCTCACGAGCGGCGACCATGAAAAAAAAGAGATGTACTTATACATATACCATAACTGTTATTCTGAATCGCAGTTGGTAAAAAATTATTATTGTAAATAGTAGTTTTTATTTAAATTGTTTTTCTGAATAGCAAATCTTTAACGACTGCTATTCATGATAGTGATTATTTAGAAACTATGCTATTTTCCAGAAGTGTATCATTTCCTCCTAACTTTTTCGAAACTTTGTTAGTTTTCAAAAAGAAATTGTTCTTTTGCCCCACATTAGTTGATTCAATGAAATTGAATATTCGCAATGATTTAAACACTTAATTATAGTCCTCATGCATGCACGTGCTCTCACCAAATTAAATATGGTAGAGAATTGAAAACTATCTTGTGATGCCATTTTGATCGACTAGCGGTGCCTCACGTAAATTATAGCTCTAAAATAAAATTTTATTATTAATTTCGGTATATCAAAATAATATAAAAAAATTAATTTTAAATAAAAAAATCAAAATTTTATAAAGTTTTTGTTTGACCGCGGGGCCACCCAGGCACCCCCATGAAGAGCAACGGGCAAGAATCCGAAACTTGATTGAAATTTTGCACACAGCAAAGTGCACTAAAAGAGCCAGACAAATAGACCTGAGAATCCAGGCCACTCATTGCTCTTTTATTTACCACTTTTTCATGATCCAACTGCTGGAAATGAAAAAGGTCCTCCAAGGTCTTTCAACGGCCACGATTAGCTTACCCTCAGCAACTTACAGTGAAAGTGATGCATCAGGATCAGGCTACATACGCAATCCACACTGTATATGACAAATTTACAGAACTACATATGCAATCCACGCTAGGAGGAGTAGCAGCTGGAAAGAGGAGTAGGTTGGGAGTTAAATCCTGCTTAAAATTCGAGTGAATCTTTTTTTTTTTTAAATTCCAAACAGCATTTTTATAATTTTTTTTTAAAAAATTAATATAATATTATTTTAGATTAGCCTAAATTGATTTCTCAACCCATAATCCAGATTTTAGACTGGAATATGAGCTAAAATAAATTTTATAATTTTATATGGCCGAATTAATTTGTTGTAAGGTTATGTCTTGCTGTAGTTAGAGTAATTTTTTTTTTATTAAAGAGGTAATTTTATTTTTTAAATGGGTAATGATTAATCTCTAAATTAATGTTTTTAAAGTATAAATTTTACCTTTCAAACAATATTAATTTTATATCTCTTTTTTTTTTATCAAAATATATACTAAATTAAATTACACTAATCATTATTAATAGTTAAATTACTCTGATTTTGAGCAAAAAATATATAACCAAACCAAAATTTGTATTTTTTTCAATTATAATTTGAATCAAATTGATCAACCGGTTTAAACTGATCAATTCGGTTCAATCCATTTTAATTTTTTTCCTTTAAAAAAACAGTGAGATCCATGTCCATTTAATTGAGTTTTGTAATGGATGTAGGCTTTTCTAAGCTTGTGTCGAGTTTTATTTTACAATGAATTTTCATTAAGGTGTTTTTCACTTCTTTTTTTTTGTTTCTTTGTTATGAGCATGAGATATTTTTTTAGCATTCACATAATTCTCTTTTTTTCTTGTTTTTTTTTGTTATGAGCCTAGGACTATTTTGTTAACAAACAACTTTAAATTTTTGACATTTAGTGTCACACATTTATATTTTTATATATATTTTGATAATAACAATAAAATAAAAAATAAGCTAATAATATGTCTTGTTGAGAATAAGTTTTTGAACAAGTTTATTCAAATAATACATCGACAAGCATGACGGATTTCATAAAAAAAACAATCAAATAGTCCAAGAAGGAAGCAAAGTGAAGACTTATATCAAGTGTTTATTTTAGTGCTCATGTAAATCTTTATATCATACTTGATAACACAATTAAAATGAATTTGTACACTTCACTCTGCTGCATTAAAGGATTGATAAATAATATGATATAATCTAAGATAAATGATTCTAAAAATTCACCTAGGTTAATCTGTCAAAACTAAAATTCTGCATGAACTGATTGATGCTTGGTATGACTAGATGAATTGGTCGATTGTTTGAGTTGTCATTGAGATTATAATGGTTATAAACAACTATTTTTTTTTTAAAAAAACATATATATAGTTTGTCTAATTTTAAAATTGAAAGGGGGATCCAAACATGTATCATATACAAGTTATTCTAAGAATAAAACAACTTCAAAATCATTAATCCTTGATTATACTCTGATTTATGCTATTAAACTTTCATAATCTAACATAAGAGTATTTAATCTCATTCTCACTATACTTAAACACCTTCAAACCCTATAAGTGCTATCTTGTGAGATATAGAGATATTAGAACTTTTAATTGTATTATCTATTCTATTAAGAGAGTTAATTATGATAACAAAATTATACTTGTAAACCTTTGAAAGTTAGGTAAAAACTCTTGACATTTGTGAGGTAATTTCACTAAGAAAAATATTGAAGATGACATATCTTCAACTGGAAAAAATCTTGAAAATGACATATCTCCAAGTGAAAAAAATATTGAACAGGGAATATCTTAAAGTGTTGTAAAAATCCTAATATGGATTCATCAATTGATTATTATACTCTCGAACTTGAACTATTGAAGGAATACAATACTCAAGTATGGATTGATACTTCAGATGTGGATATAGACTTGTCGAACCATGTTAAAAACGAGTTTGCAAATTCTCTTCTCTTATCTCTTTACTTTAAGCATTTTAATTATATTGTTAGTTATTGTGTTTATTTGAAGTAATTTGTATTATTTATTAATATTAGTGATATACCTAATTCACCATCCCTTTAGGTATTATAATTGCCTTAATCCATGAACAATGAAAGTTTCCTCTAGGCTTAAGCTGCTAATTCAAGTTGTTCATTGTTTTGTTCTTTCCCTTTTATTAATTCATTCCTCTTTTCATATAACAAAAAATGAAGAAAAAACACTTATTTTGCTAAAATTATTCTTCATGGAAGATTTTTGTTTGTTGTAATTGAAAAGTTCTTTATTTTTTTTTGTATTAACCGAATATATGGCAACTAGTTAGGCAAATCAAATCATCATCCCAAAACTAAAATTGTTCTTCAATGATAGGTTTATAAGCCATAACATAATAATAGCATGATAATTATGAAGCAGGAGTTGTCCCAACATCATGAATGTAGATTAATTCTATATTCATGTATATAAAAAGAAAAAGTTCATAGAGCAAACACATACAGAGAAAGCTGTTATGTGGAATGCACATTTCTTTGTAAGTGAATATACTAGTAAAAATCTATTCATATTTTTGATCCAATTATTGAATTGCAATTTTAGCACGCTCAACTCTTTTTATATGATATCAAAAATAGACAAAAAGACAAATCATTAGCTTGACAAATCTCTCAAACATATATAAACCACCACAATGGCATCTATCAAGTAAAAGATTAAATCAAACTTTACAATCATTGTCCAAACATGGAATTGTTATCAACTAACATAACTAAAATTTAGCTTAAAATATGTCTAATTCACATAACTCAAAGCAAACCACTATATAGAAAAGGTATTGAGCTAATTTTCGTAACTGAATTTTTAGTAAGATTATCAAAAAAATGCTAATGAAATATGAAAAATTTTATTAAAAAATAAAAAAATTAAACACAAAAATAAAATTGAAAACAAAAAATTTAATAAATAAATTGAAAAAAACTGCCACAATCAAATTTGAAATACTAGGGGTGGAGCAATGTATTGAGTGTGTTAACATACATTGATATCAATTATTCAACAAACAAGCCGTACATTTTATTGTTTTATGTGATTTTTAGTTTAAAGATTATGGTCTCATAATACTATTATTAGTCAAATTTTTTTTTTTTAAAAAATAGTCACCCTTTACGTGGAGATGGATGTCGTTTGATAAATAAATGACAATTGGACGTAAAAAGAAAAAATAGTCAAAGGAGCTGTTTGACCTCTGCTGACCAAACCCGAAACCAAATAGCCCTTATAAAATTCTTTCGCGAGAAACTGGAGAGATGAGAAGAGGAAAACAAGTCACCAAAGCCGACCGTTGCAAGTAACTATCTAGTTTCTGAATTTCCCACTCTCTCCAGATCGATTTCATTGCACTCAAATTATCGCCCATAACAATCACCCAAATTTAGTCCACCACACGAAACCCACGCGCACTCAGCACATCTCCGATCTCAAAAAAAATATCAAACAACAAAAAGCTAATAGATATTTTTATGATCATAAAAAAAATTTATATTTTAAAATTTTAGTTATAGTTTGAAAACTCATCATTCAATTTTAAAGAAGTGAGTTATACTTGATTTTAACTAATTACAATAATTATAAAATAAATCTTATTTATAAAACTTGACATGTAAACTATATCAAGTTTACGTATAAAATTTATTTTGTCCTCGTTTAATATTGTTGTTGTTGTTAACGTAGTTGAATGTGAAAAGTAAAAATAAAAAAAAATCATGTAAAAACTTCAATTTAAAGTTCTACAATTGAATAATTCTTTCTTAATATCATGGCTTCAAAACAAGGATTACAACCTCTTAAATAAGTTTTATATTGATATTTAAACAATATGAATAATTTAAATTTAAAAATTAAATAAAACTAAAATATTAAGCTAAATTTTAAAATTAATTAGAAAAATAACAAAACTAATAAAGTAACCTCATCTAAGCTAAATATGAAGGCTTTCTTGGCCTCAATTGATTATACAACAAGCAGACTCATCATATAATTGATTTTGTAAAATCTCTTGAAAAAACTTGAGTATAATCCAATAATCAAATAAAAAATTATAAGTATTTTCATAAAATTAATTGTCTAGCATGACCAAATCCCTTCTTGAGCTTGAACTTGCTCATTTGATCGAAATATATTTATGTTGGATTATTCATATGTTTCAAATACAATAAGATCATATTAGATTGATCAGACCTCCGACATTAGTTGTTATAATTGTTTTGAAAAAAATAAAATAAAAATAATATGAGAAAAAATTAGGTTAGAAAATTATCATGATTATAATTAAATGGGTTGTTAAATAAAAAAATTGGTAAAAATATTATGTATTGTTTGCAAAATCCAAAACAAAGAATACAAAATTATTGATTGATATAACATAATTTTTTTTTAAATTAGTATTTCTTACTAAAAATTCATAAAACACAAAAGGAAAGAACGCAAACAGTTTTTTTTTTCTCTCAAGAAAAGAACGCAACCATTCGGGAAATAGACGCGTGCATTATAGTCGTTGACCAAATCGCGTTCGTTTCTTCGTAGCTGCATTTACACATGACACTAACGTCTATTTTTCTGTTAACTTATATAAGTAACCTCAACAAAAATTTTCAAAACTTGGATCCGATAAAAGAAGACCGTTCCTCGACGGTTGTGCCCTAACTTTCTCTCTCTCCTCTGTTTAGTTAAAGTTCAGTTTTTAGTTTCTACTCTTTTAAGTCGCTTCCCTCTCTTGCATTCATCAATCCCTCCCTCTCTCTGTCTCTGTCTCTGTCTCTGTCTCAAAATCCAAGTCTCTCTCTGTCTCTCCCTCCCTCATCTTTCAGACAACACGGAGAGACAACGGCGGCTTTGTTTTCCCTTCATACATTCTACACACATCATAAACCAGCGGACCGTAAAATCAAAACCATATAGAAAAGAAAAAGAAAAACCTAACCCTAATCTTGAAAGCTTGGAATCATGGTAGCCGGCAAGGTAAGGCTGGCAATGGGGTTGCAAAAATCACCGGCAAACAAAACTGAAAATCGTAATAATACGCCACCACCAAAACCTCCGCTTCCTTCTCCCAGTTCCGGCAAAGCCTCTTCTCAAAAGGGGGGTTTTTCTCGCTCTTTCGGTGTTTACTTCCCTCGCTCCTCCGCCCAAGTCCAGCCTCGTCCGCCCGACGTAACAGAGGTTTTAAAACTCGTTGAAGAGCTTCGCGAACGTGAATCTCTCTTAAAGACTGAACTTCTTGAGTATAAGCTCTTAAAAGAGAGTGTTGCTATAATTCCTGTTTTGGAAACTGAGATTACTAATAAGAATCTGGAGATTGAGAAGGCAGTGAAGAAGATAGAATCTCTGGAGCTTGAAAACGAGTGCTTAAAAGCGGACTTGAGTGAAGTGAGAGGGAGATTTGAAGAGGAGAGAAAAGAGGGTGAAAGGAAAGTTAAGGAGCTAGAAGCGGAAATTCAGGAGTTGAAGAAAGCGATGTCGGATCGTGAGAATGAAATAGAGTTTTCTTCTTCCCAGAGGTTTCAAGGGTTAATGGAGGTCACGACCAAGTCTAATTTGATAAGAAGCTTGAAGAAAGGAGTCAAATTTACAGACATTGTGAGTTCATCGAGTCAGATTCAAAATGTCGATCATCATTCAAAGAGAATGGAAGAGAATGTGGAAATCGAGAAGCCGAGGCATTCCAGGTGTAACTCGGAGGAACTCACTGAGTCGACTCTGGCCAACCTCAGATCTCGAGTTCCAAGGGTTCCTAAACCTCCACCAAAACGATCGCTGTCATCGCCAGCAACATCGTCGCCATCAGTTTCACCCACCGGTTCTGACCAATCGGTTTCAGGGCCACCTGTTCCTCCCCCGCCGCCGCCACCTAACCCACCTCCGGTGGCTAAGAAGGTCGCTCCACCTCCACCTCCACCGCCTCCGAAGGGGAGGAGAGTAGGGGCGGAGAAAGTGAGGAGAGTGCCGGAGGTGGTGGAGTTTTATCACTCGTTAATGCGGAAGAATTCAAGGCGGGAGTGCGGTGGAGGAATGGCGGAGACTTTACCGGCATCGGCTAATGCCCGTGATATGATAGGGGAGATAGAGAATAGGTCGACTCACTTGTTAGCTGTAAGTACTGGATTCCCTTTCTTTCAAGTTTCTGAGATATTTACTAGATTTGCCACTGGGGTGATAGCTGACAGGTCTGAGTGACTTTATTGGTTCCTTTCACTCACTGTCTTCTTTGGTTTGGATTTTATTGTTTGCTTCAGAGACAAGACAGTGCTTGTGGAATTTCTTGAAAAAAAGAAAAGAAAAGAAAAGGGATAGATCTTGAAGGGCAATTTATAACATGAAATAATATATTTTTTTATTTTTTAAAATTGTTTTTTTAACACATATATAAATTAATTTGAATTAAAGAAAAAGAAAAAGAAAAAGCAAAAGAAGGGCACTTAGTAAGTCTGGACATGGTGGGAGTCTTCAATGCATATGTTGTTAGATTTTGCTAATGTAAGATTTAGACAAGGTTAATGTCTGTGTTTATCGATCACAAAATTAAGGTTATGTCTTTTCTTTTTCAATTAGAAGGATTTATTTAGCTGCTGGTGTTGGTGTTTTTACAGATAAAAACAGACGTGGAAATACAAGGAGATTTTATTAGGTTTTTGATAAAAGAAGTAGAGAATGCTGCATTTACAGGTATTGAAGATGTGGTCCCTTTTGTTAAATGGCTGGACGATGAGCTATCTTATCTGGTAAATCTTTAATTGTCATTAATTTAGTCGAAATTTGGCGTTCCATTTCATCTTCCGGAGATCACATATATATAAATATATATTTTCCTTGCTTGCTGTGAATCTTTAGGTTGATGAAAGAGCAGTGCTTAAACACTTCGATTGGCCAGAGCAGAAGGCAGATGCATTGCGCGAGGCTGCCTTTGGGTACTGTGATCTCAAGAAGGTAGAATCGGAAGCCTTGTTATTTCGAGACGATCCCCGCCAGCCATGCGGCCCTGCTCTCAAGAAAATGCAGGCTTTGCTTGAAAAGTACGTGCATGATCTCTCTCTTTTACATTACATTACATTACATTACATGCTTTTTTATCTAGTTTCTTAAGCTGTGTGACTGGTACAGATTAGAGCGAGGTGTTTACAATCTATCAAAAATGAGGGAATCGGCAACCATGAGATACAAAGGATTTCAGATTCCAACGGATTGGATGCTCGAAACAGGAATAGTAAGTCAGGTAATTTACCCCTTTCCAACGGCTCTGGACAATTATTGGTCTTTAATTTCTGCCATGTTTGGAAATAGTACAATGACACGCAGACCCACAAATCCCACCTTTTGATAATCTAGAGATAGATTTCAGATGGTCTTGTATTTAATTATAGTCACTGGAGAGAAAACTTGACTTTAATGTTGACACATTCTGCTAGGCATTATAATACAATTTGTAGTTGGAGTAGATGACAAAAGAAAAGTTAGATTTTGCCTTATTTTCTCTGCCCACGCCTGCAAGCGTGCATGTGAATTTCCAGATTTCTAAGTTGTATTTGCTTGTCTGCTTCTAAAATTTGGATTCATTTGTAAAGATTCTCCAAGTTGACCCCATAAACCAGCACATGGTTTCTTTCTTGTAATATAGTAGCTTGAAGGATTTTAAAGTCCTACCAACCCAACAGACACCCTTAAATAATATGTTCTACTCCCAAAAAGAAGAGGAAAAAAGTGAAGTTGCAGCAAGTGAACTAACTGCTAGACTTGATTCAAATTATATGAGATCTTTTATTTATTATTCTTCAGTAGTTGTCATGCAGACTGATGACTGTATCGTTAAACAGTTAATCCAATTGTTAAAGTGGCATTAAGGTTGATTACTTGTTTTGTTTCTTGCTTTGAATCTTCATTAATAGCTCTGATTTATTGAGTTCTGAAATTATGTTGTTAGCTATCTAGCTAAATTAGTCTCCTGGCACATTGTTGCGCAGATCAAGTTGGCATCTGTGAAATTAGCAATGAAGTACATGAAGAGGGTATCTGCAGAGCTTGAAACTGGTGGTGGTGGGGGGCCTGAAGAAGAGGAGCTGATAGTCCAGGGAGTCCGATATGCTTTCCGGGTACATCAGGTGAAGACCCATTACTAGTTTTTTTACCTTTGAACAAACTATATATACTTGGTTGCATTGCGCTAATGCCTCCATTATCTTGTGCCAGTTTGCTGGAGGTTTCGATGTGGAAACAATGAGGGCTTTCCAAGAGTTGAGAGAGAAAGCCGGATCATGTCATGTACAATATCAAAACCAGCAGCAACAAAAACTTGTATGCAGGTCGTCTACACCTTGCTAATCTGTAGCAAACTCAGCTTCAGAATTGCTGCCTGCCTTCTGCTGTAAAGATGTACAACACCATGTTTCTCAGTACCATGACCGTGGCGATCTTGGAATCAAATATTTTTGAATGATTCATTACTTCAATCTATTATTTTATTCATGCCCTTGACTGCTATCTTTAAAGGCGATCTTCGAATAAAAAAGGAAGCTTGAAAATCTCAAATGCCACGCTTTTATGGGGTGCGGTGCTGCCAGTAACACAACACTTAACCTCCCATAGCAACGATAATCATCAACTGAATCTGGGAAAACAAGCGAAACAAAGTGGCATTCAAAACATAAATCAAACAATAACACAACACCGTCCTTGAAAACAAACAAACAGAGCATGAACAAACCTTAATGAGTTTTTAGTGGAGTTGTCATGCTATTGCAGGTGGTGTTTAGACAAACAAATAGGGTAAATAAGAGATGTAAGAGTCACTATCTGATTTTAAAGGTAATTAGGACAATGTAGGAGTCAATTAGAACACCCTGAGACTGTTCTTGTAGTTTCTTACTTTAAGGTACAAGGAATATACGAAACTAATAAAGTGACCCGTGATATGCTTGATTCTTATATGATTTTTACATACCCATACCCTTACTTTAATTTTATACTATTTGTTTAGCTGTAGTTTTTATATTTGTGGTGTAAAAAATATAGTTAGGTGTTTGGTAATATATTAAATTGTGTTTTATATCGTGAGGCCCATTAAAAAATTAAGTTTGAAATGCAGTTTTTATGAACTAGTTTTTACATGTTTTTTTAAATGAGTTTCGTAAAACTCTGTTTGTTTTTGCGTTTCAAAAGTATTTTTTTTAAAATTTAAAATTTTTTTATTTTTTTCTTTACTTCAAATTATTTTTTTTATATATTTTCAGATCATTTTGATGTGCTGATATAAAAAATAATTTTAAAAAAAATAAAAAAAATATTTTGATGCATTTCCAAGTAAAAAACACTTTTGAAAAGCAACCACAACCAAATATTTTATACATGTTTTTTGCTGCACATAAACCTCAACCATAATTTTTACCAAACATATATCTAAATCCAACTAACCATATTTTTTTTAAACTTATTTTTTTAAATTACAATCACAAAAGCTACCTCAAAAATAAACAGGCTTCTATATCTTTATTATGTATAGTTTTATTTATTTATTTTTATTTATATGCATGGATAAATCAATTCATGGAATTATGGGTATTGAAGTGAAAGTTCATTCATCCTTTAATTCTAGCAAACATTAGCCTTAATTGGTTTGAGACTTATGATATTAAAGAAGATCATTTATAAGCCAATTAAATAAGAAAATCTACCTTGAAAAGGTTTGATTGTACACTTTTTGAAAAAGAAAGAATGAGATAAGTGAGATTTTCTATGGTAAAGATAAGAAAATTTCTTCACCATAAATTTCAAAAGTGTATCTTTATAAATTAAGCATAATTTTCTTTATAGATATCCACATTAAACGACATTGATGTCAAATAAAATCTAAGAAGGATAACCATAAATTTCATGTCTATGAGTTTTTTAAAATAAGTTGATCTAATGGAGAAAACAAAGTTAGAAGTTAGTGGTAAGAATTTGTC
>Ga0325403_1005844_pt1 | contig 11640 bp, 7 predicted proteins | sample PopdelMetagenome_19_FD_205665 | JGI IMG/M metagenome (GOLD analysis project Ga0325403, IMG submission 205665) | Populus deltoides microbial communities from Bellville, Georgia, United States - Xylem-PdKOR-R4 | ecosystem: Host-associated > Plants > Phyllosphere > Stem > Wood/Secondary xylem...
AGTATCTAAACCGATATCCAAGTTTTTATTTCAGCAATTTAGCTCCTCTAAGTCAAAGCTTGAAAATTTCATGCAAGGCTATTTCTCTTTTTTTAGGAAAATAGTTATTGAAGTACTTAAATGTAAACAGTCTACTTAAGGAATGACTATTTTGTAAAATAGAAACTAGGGTTTCCTAAGATATAAAAAGAATGAGAGAAGAGAAAAGGGGCAACCAGCCAAGAGGAGAAAAACACCCCCTCCTCTAAGAAACTCGAAATTATGCATTCTTCCTTCTTTTTGATTAGTTGTTCAACAAACATACAAGGCTAAACACTTTTTCTTGGTTGCAAGGACACGGAAACCTTCGGATTTCAAGAACTGTGAGATTTATTTTACCTTTTCTTTTCAGTTTATATGATGAATATGTTTGTTCTCCTATGCTTATTTTTCCTATGATTCTTTATTTTAATTGCTAGAGCGGACTCTAAGTTATTATTGTAGACAATCTATTGCTAAGTTTGATATCAAAACCGGAGTTGTGGTATATGAACTTGTAAAGCAACTGAGTTTAATATTGTGGCGGATCTACGTTATTAATCTTAGAGTGAACATTCAATCAAATCAAACATAGACTGCGGACAGTTTTGTTTTCTTGATTAATCAACTTATCTAGTTCTTAAGGCTGCCATTGAATTAAATTACTAGTGCGGACACTGTGGTTGTTTGATGGTTAGGGTTAGTTATACGGCGGATCCGTTAATTAACCAATGTTAAGAAGAGATAAATATTCAGAATATAAATTGATGTTTTGTTTCCATGATCAATTCTGATTTCTGTAGGTGGATGTATGCTTGTAACCAAGGTTTGTTCTCTTGATAATTTTCTGATTTTATTAAATTTTGTTTGATAGTTTCCTGTTTTCTTTTGCTTTAGCCTAGATAACGTCCAAACCCCCTCCCTCAAATTGCATATCACCTAGCATAAAAATCTGACTTGAATCTTTCTCGTGGGATTGACCACTTACTTGTTTTATACTATCTTGTGTGTTGTGTTTAAAGTTAGTATAATTAATTTGTGCGACCGCAACATCGCAACACATATACATGTGTGTAAATTTATGGTAGCGAAACTTATTGGCTAAATTTATCTGTCATGCTGTCTTCTTCCGGGCTGAGACAGTTTTCTTCACTGCTCCCACCGAGACCAAGAACTGATCAAGAGATGATAAGGTCTTCATGTCATCCGGTGGGAAGTAACTCGCCGCCTTCCTCATAATTGATGTAAATAGAAGCGAAAGTGAAGGCTGAGTAACATATCGCTCTCCCAAGAAGTCATCTAGGAATGCAAACGCCGCTAAAAATTCAGACCTGCCTGTGTTTATTGGAGCAGCAAAATGAGCAGGATTTGTCCTCTTGAATCTCCAATCTCGGACAATACTATCAATCCAATCCCTGATCTGCAATTTTAACAAGCAAGAAAGATGTCATAATATAGAAAAAGCTGATCATATTGAAGTTCAAAAAACTTGGGCTGGCTCTATGCGCTCTAGAAGGTTGATAATTCAGATGTGTTCATCATGTGTTTACCTTTTGGTTTGATAGTACCAATCACGGCATACTATAACCAGGCAGATTGATGGTCTGTAGTTGTTTTCACCTTTTAGGCCTATATAATCACAGCATACCATAACCAGGCAGAGTGATAGTTAGTAGTTCTTTCTTTTTAGGTCTATATAATCATCTCAGCCCAGCTATGAGAGCTCTAACATTCCATCAAAGTCGTTTCTTTACCTTTTCAGGAACTTTGCATCCAACTGTTGGTTTTCATATATGTAGGCAACGTAAACATAGACATAGATGTTACATCTCCTTTAACAGGTTCAACAGGAATAGTCATTTTGCATCTCCTACTTCATGTATCATATGCTGCTGTAGAGTTGAGGACAAAAAAATCAATTATAACTTATGGCAAGGATCCACCATTTTGCTATCTATCGGTAAAAGTGGTGTTATTGGGTCGTCCATAAAAGACTGATCAGTTTTGCCCCTATTACTCGGTGACCCATTACCAGACTTGACAGTGCAATCAATGGCATATGGCACTGTCCTTGAATGCCCTCACAATACTGAACAAAAAGACATTTCTTATGCTACAGAAACAAACTAAAATCCACACACCTCAAATCCTTCATTGCAACAAATAAGACTGACATTATCTTGTTAAAGAGTAAAAAGGTAAACGAGGTAGATCCTGAATACACTCCTTCGTTGGAGCAATGGGTGCGTGGACCCATAATCCTCCAGATTTGAGTGTGATGACTGTCATTCGAACGTTAGTTGACACACTGCTGAAGCCTAATGCTTGCTCTTGTTCGAATAGCCATATACAACCCTTCACAGCCTAAAGGCATAAAACAGAAGACCTTCTAGCTACAGTTTACATTAGCATACAAAAGAATTGTGCCTTTTACAATTCTTACGTTTTCCATGCATATCAAATACACCTCTTTCTCTACTAATTGGAGTAGTTTAATCAGAACAACGAATATTTCATTTTTTTCTAGACTGATGGAATTTCCCCAAGTGGGGTTTAAAATGAGGACCTCATTTTGAAGGAACTGCTGCTCCACGAATTCAGCAAGAGATGCTTCCCATTTTATCAAGGCATATGCCAACGAAACGGAACAATTTGCTCAACATATTTATCCATCTCTTAGGCTGACGTCTTTGGTCTCATGATTCATATTCAGTCATGGAATGGAACTCCAGTATTCAGGGGTTCTATGATCTAGATTGCATTATCCAAATATGTTATTGGTTTCCAATTCCAAATGCAGAATTTAGAAATTCATGAAATTTTATTTGTATTTCAGTTTTCTTGAGGACAGTACAAAGTGATTTCAGGTGTCTGATTTTATATTAATGTTTTTGAAAGAATGAGACAAACTCAAACAGGGTAGAACCCAAAGGCTCTACAAGGAAAAGAAATTGCTTGAAAAAGCATCCTTCTTTGAAGCTGTTAACATACCTGCCATTCTTCTGGGCTATTTCAAAGACAACATTTTCGAAGTTTATCAATAAAGAACTTCCATAATTTTCTAATGGTATGTAAAGAAGTAGGAAAGTTTAACCATAAATTGAAATTGAAACAGCTTTCCTTATAAAGCATTGAATTAAGTAGCTGAGCAAAGTTAAGACGTCCTGTGTTTCTTTATATAAAAGACATTTATTGGAGACCTCCTAAAGTATAAGTTCTTTATATTTTCCTTTACAAAAACTTTCAGTATTAGGAAAACATATTAACTAAGAAGAAGGTTCCATATGCCCAATCTACTTCACTGATTGATGTAAATGTGAAGTGCAAAACACCTGCTAGGATGATGGTTTACCTGATTATAGTTAGCAATGTGCAGCAATGCAGAATAAAGTATAAGCCCGCCTAGCAAGCAAAAACATCAACCACCACTAATTTGCACATCAAGAATTAAAAGGCAGAAACAAGATCATTCATCAAACAGTGACTTTACAGGTACATAAATTCTGTGAGATGGCAAGTACAACAGACTGGGAGTGATAAAACTTGAAAACAGACAAGTTTTGTCAATACACACATCAAAGGACATATGTGCACAAGTATATTAAAGTCATAATTATCAAAACTTGAGCCATTCTCCATTATTCTTGAACAAAATCCTTAACAACCAAGCTGAAGATAGAGAAAGTTACCTCAGTCCTTATAGTGCGCCTATTAAGGAAAGGACCAAGAGGGAAAGGAAACCCTGTAAAGTTCAGATAAAACCTGCCACCGCCGCCACCACTGTTGGTGCAGGTGCTGGTTGAGGTGTTGCTTGGCGCAGCAATCACCAAGCTGAACTTGTCTGTTCTTTCCCTTCCGGGCTTTAACTGAGAAGAAACATCCTTCAGGGGCCCACCAAGAAAACTAGAATTTAAGTCTTTTAAAGAGGATGGTTTCTGCAGGGTTGTGGATTTAGGGCAAGAAATGGTTAAGGCTACTGCCATTTTTGTTGAAACAGTGGAAATTTTTTATCAGGCCATGGTTGTTCTAAAAGGTTGTGGTGGGGTGTCCATAATGTTAAACAGAATCCAGAGTTGGAACTTCCCCGGCCATATCTGCGTTGGATTTTCTGGGGATTTATTGTGGATGGGAAAAGAAAAGGATCAAAATAGTATTTTCTGTAGCAAATTAAGACCTTAATTTAGGAGGGTTACCCCCCAAATAAATCAGAGCTAAGAATGCAGGCAATGCTGTAGCATCGAATCCTGATCAGCCATAATTTGGCACTAGGTTCACCATGTGTTCCCACAAATAGCATCCACTCCACACTAGCATGGCAATTTTTAAGACGACTCTATGCGCACGAAGCATAACCAAGAGCAGATAATCCAGTGACTGGCTTGATGACAACCAATTCTACACTGAAAGCTCATGTTCTACAGTTTCTTTTCAAGCCAAAGCGAACCAAGTTGCTTGCACCAACATGATAGGTAAAGAACCGGTCCACTACAAACAAAACCTTGACCTGTTCAGAAGCAACATCTGGGAAATGGATAAAAACCTATTTCAACTGTATTCCCAGAAGAGCTTCAGATATCCAAAAAGCATTCGGCTGGAATAGTATTTCCACACAGAAGACTGAAATGAAATAACTCTGGTTTTTATCACTTTGTTTCAAAACCCATCATAAAACAAAAAATTCCTAGTTAGACACAAATCGAATAAAACCATAATAAAGATACAACCAAGAAATCAAGCTTTTGGGTGATAGCCCTCACACTTTACTAATATTTCAGATACTTACAAGAGCATTACACATCCATAAGGAAACAATTTTGGTGGGACCCTTATTACCACCGAACCCCATTGTCACTACAAACAGCCCTAACACCAGCAAAATCCTACAAGAGCAGAAGAGCTTCTAACCATGGAAGATATGGGGGATAGTGGGACCGAGGAGCTTTGATGCCAACGAATGCAGTCTTGGAGACTGGAAAGTCGTTGAATTACGAAGTTCACGTCACCAAGAAAAAGATGTGCGACTTTCTAGGTGCAAACTTCTATTCACAATGGTTACAGATTACGACAATAAATTGCATATCAAGTGATGATTTCTCTCACAAGCCAATCCAAACTAGGATAAGCAAAGTAAAGAATGAGAAATGATGGGAGGGCAAACAGAACAGTGATAAGAATGTACAGGGTCAAAATGCTTGCACTGGCAGGTATTACATATAAGATGATCAAAAGGAATATGATGACCAATGGGAACTTTGCTGTCAGACTAACAAAGAAAGCCAGTGATTTCTGAAGGGAAGAATGTATTCTCTCCACATTGAGGTAACTGCTGACATGATTATGATCATGGTGTGTCCCTGATGGTTCAGAGTGATGAATATAGTGTCCTCTCCTGATGTTACCACGGCTTACCCGACTTCCATGAGCTAAATTACTGTCTGATGACCAGTACGGTTGGTGATCTTCACAGAAGGTGCCAGGAGACTTGTCTCTGTCACCATTCTTGCTCTCGACCATCCAAAGTAGAAAATAATTCTTGCGAGGAAATTTGAGGTTCCCTCTATAAACAAAGCGGAAAGATGATAAATTGCACCACGGGCAAGAAATAGAGAGAGGAAGCCGAATAGGTAATGTGGGGAATTTCACTACAGCCCATTGAAGCCCTAGGACGCAATTTTTGCAAAGAGTATGGCCACACCATAAAACATAAGGCACATTTTCCACAATATTGAAGGATTCCCAGCATATTGGGCACTCTAGAGCTTCTTCTCTGCTATCAGACGATGCCTCATCGTCTGAGTATTCTGATGGGACTTGAGTAGGCTTTGTAGAATTGTTCATACTAACACTTCCAGCTAGGCAATTGGATGCAAAATTCAACATTTTGATTGGTGACAAATGACCATGCAAACAACATCACTTTCAATGGTTGTAGAAGCTGAACCATACAAGGAGTGACATTAACCATATATTCATACTGGATTGTCTTCTCTTGCTAATAATTTCCGAGTATTTCACCTGGAAGGAAAAATAAGAATCAGAATGACAACCAAACTAAATTACATGTAATTTAGGCTGCCAGCTTCAGTTTGGCATCCATTTTCTACTTGAACTGCAATCTGATTATGTATAATAGAGAGATCTAGCTTTTAATCTTGTATGTCAAAGCAGATAATATCATGGTTTCATCATAATAAGCTAAAATCTCCAAAAAGCAGAAAGCTAATTAGAAAGAAACACAATAAGGGGTTACTAATCCAAAATGAAAAAGAGGATGATGAAAAATTGACTTCATGGTGTCAGAGCTTCTAAACAGAACACCATCTCTTGTAATCTCAAATGAAAACTAGAAAAGAAAGGCTAAAATGACCCAAAAATGAGCGCATGTTGGACAATATAAAAATTGTCAGGATAGATTACTTGAGCAAACATGCTGCTCTTTCATTGTTTCCCATTTAGACAAATACATTCACTGGTTAACCTTCAATGTTATTTGAGCAAGCTGCATCCTTAAATCAATTTGCATTCTCTGCATGCAATGCCAGCTAGCTAGCAGCTACAGTTCACAAAGCAGAAGCAGAAGTTTGTACAACAAACAGTGACCATGACACATACCAATAAACTGAACAAGATGTATATTTGCAAATTCTAATGCCAAACTATCAATCATTACCCAGAGAAGTTAATCATCCCAAAAATTCTTATCTTAGACCATCAAATCTAGATGTTATCCATTTATTAGATATGTGAACAGCTGAGAACTCACCTTCATGCACAAGCAAATATCCTTTTGCTACCCTAACTGAGCCCTTTACTTTCAATCTCTTCATGATGGATCATGAAACCAATTAAGGTATTAAGTCAAACTTGCAAACAAAGATCACAGTTATGCAGTTGCGAAGATTGAACCATAAAACTTGTCTTCTAGTGTATCTAACAAATACAAATTCTTATCTTCCACCAACTTCAGCGCTGCAAGGGATGTGAATGTAGAGAGAGCTGATTCAATAATTGCAACAACTTTCTACCACACCAGTCCTCATTTTGCATCCAAGTTTGCTTATGAATGTTAACTTGAACGCATATGTGCTTACTTGCGCACGAGCTGGCATGTGGGGACATTTTTTGTTTCCCAGAACCATGCATTTATGTTTGTTCATCTTTGCCAAGAGAACAATCCCTTCAAACGATGATATTTAGAATGAAATAATAGACCAACAATCTGAAATAAATCAAATACTACCCTCCCTTCAGACTCAAGCTCAATCTCAACCTCAAAATCACCCATATAACACAAATTAAAACTCGAATAAATGCTTCATAAGCCTTCGATTCAACAGTGCCAGACTAAATCCACTCCTAACAAAAACCGTAACGAATTTTCAGCTAACGTTAACCCCAAAAACATTAAAAAAAACAACTCTAAATTCTTAGTTCTTTAACCTTTAGTAGATTCAACAAACAACAAGGAGCAATAGATTCAACAACTTATAGTAGATTGAGAGAAAACAAACAAAGCCCACTTCTTTTTTATCCTTAAAGAAACATTCTAGCATTCAAAGAAGTAAAATAAAATAAAATAAACAACTGATCCATGAAAATCCAAGCTTGATGTAATTCTATAATTAAAAAAAAAGAACAACTTTGAACACCAATCAGGAAAAGAAAGAAAGAAAGAAGTTCGGTACGCACCTTACCAGTCTATGAAGAAGGGAATTTTAAGAGAGATTCTTGATAAATGATGAGAGGGAAGGAACAAAAACTAAGAGGGTTCTGTTAAAGACGTGCATTTCTTTCTCCCTGTGTTTTGTTTATTTGAAGGAGAAGAGGAAGCAACAGACAAATTTTTGGAATTTAAGCCGGGTAGAGATCAAACTAGAAGGCCACTACGTCCAGTAAGGTTTTAATCTGCTCTATGTGACTGTGTCGGTCATCTTCGTGACTATATTATTAAGGTTGTTTGTTTTTGTAGCTGAGAAATCAAGTTGAAATTGAGTTGTGATTTTTTTTTTAATTTTTTTATTTAAAATTAATATTTTTAAAATATTTTGATATGTTAATATTAAAAGTAATTTTAAAAATTAAAAAAATATATTATTTTATATATTTTTTATTAAAAAATATTTTAAAAAAGCAATCGTTATTTCAAAATACTAAATTTGTAATGAAAAATGAAATATTTTTTTATTTAAAAATATATCAAAATAATAAATATTTTTTATTTTAAAAAAATTATTTTTGATATTAATATATTAAAATAAATAAAAAATATGAAAAAAATTCAAACTAAAAAAAATAAAAAATATAATGCAATTACAATCTCAAACATAAAAATGAGTATTTAATTTTGTGTTTTTGGAGAGTAAATTTTATCTTCCATAAAATTATTATTATTATTTATGTCCGTGCTGCTGTTTTCTATCTCAAAATATACACTAAATAATTTGTTATTCATCTCTCATCACTCTTAACTATTTTCTTTTTCTATCGTTAACTCTTAACTCTTTAATTTATTAACTAACTTTTATGTTTTTAAAAATTACTTTCGTAAGAATTTATCTCCATTTTCTTAATCCCTTACCAAACGACACCATATTTTAGTAAGTACCCGTGTTCATTCTTGATTTCTTTTTAACCAATTTTTTGTACCTTGCTTTCACAATTAAAACATGATTATTTTATTAATATTAAAAAATTACAACACAAATCATTATTCTCACATTATGTCTCAGAAAAGTCTTGAAGGTAAGATTTATATTTTAGATAATTAGTTAATCTTTTAATTTTGGAATTTTGATCTATTTTCTTCTTAAGATGGTCGGTGCCTGGTGTCTATTACTCGTAAACAATTTTTATTTGGTGAATTTGAAGTTTTTCTAATAATTAAGTTAATGATTTTTGAGAGAAAATACAATAATTTTACAGAGATATACACTAGAAATAAATATCCAGTAAAGAATAGAGATTCTGAATCTTTTATTTAAAGGATTTATGCTTTATTTATAACCCATGAGTCTTTTTATGGACATGAAGGATTAAAGTGTAATATTGCCCAGATAGTATTTGTTGGGTTTCCCTAATATCATACACTAAGCGGAAACTATGAAATAGAATTATTCGCCCCTAGGATCTTATTAGATAGATCTAGAGTTGTTTAGAGATTTATTACCTGAAGATGTGATCTTCTTCGACTTTGAATAATTCTTTAAAGGCTGGGTTGTAGCAAACTATAAGTTGTCTAATTATCCAGCCTCTAACGGTAATCCACACGACCCATCCGTGAAAAATCTCATAAATCTATATTTAGAAGATAGGGATTGTTATGAGAGTGCTAACTCTAATTTTGTATTTACATAGTTTTTCTATCTAATAGACAATCACTCCTCTTTTTTCACTTACAAAATAATAAGCTTAGCTTTATATTTATAAGGAATCTTAGAACCCCTATAAATGATAAAATATTTATTTGCCCCTTAAATAATATCCATATATTATTTAAGGATAATTTTAGAAATTTAATCAATTAAGTCCTTACTTGATTTTTCTAGGTCTAGAAATATAATCCATGTATCAATTATATTCTAATCTTTAATTTCTAAAATATATTTTAATCAAGTCATACTTAATTAATCATCATTGTTTAATTTCCGACTAAAGGTTCTTAATGTGTGTGACCCATTAGGTTTCTAATATGTTAATCCAAATATAAAATATAATTATAATTAAATAGAATTAAATAAATTAAATGATTTAATTTATTATCAATTGATTAATTTATATTTAAAGATCAGGTGCATTGTGCAACATGTCATGACCCCTAAATATTAGAAAAGTCATTAATGGTTTTACTTAACCTTTCAGTGACTAGTTTCTCAATGTAATCAATATCTTTTCATCAATTATGTTTTGATTTAATATAAAGCATGTAGTATACGTACCATGTTAAACCATATTTATTCTCTATATAATAGCCATTGATCGTTTGAATAAGATTTAAAAGTCTTTTCAAATCACATTCCACCTTTGCCAAATATTTCTTAGTTAGTATTATTTGAGAATAAATAGGTCATTTTTCTTAATTCACCTAAGATGATGAATCATCTTTTAATAACTCAAATACCTTCATATAGTGCTACACCCAATGTCTAACCTTTCATTACCTCGATTAAGATAACATGTAGCAGGATCTAAGCATAATATTTTTTATAGAAGATGACTTAGTGATCCTAAGTCTAAGGATCATTTACACAATTCATATGAATCTTTCTATAAATATAGATGATCTCTCCATATGAAATTATCATGCGGGTTAGTTCATTGTATATGTTTTATAACAAGGACTCACATACTAGTTCTAGATATCCCTTATACCTCAACTTATGAGAACAAACTGCTTTTGTCCTTTGAAATTTATCTTACTCTAAATTCATTAATCTAATATTATATGAATATTAAAGATAAATTAAACTTTTATTAATAATAAATATGTATTTACATTAATATAATAATTCCGCATGTAACCAATCGATTGGCTACATGGCATATTAAATTAACAATATCTCACTTGTACTGAAGTTAATCACTCATGTATCCTGTCGTGTGGCGACGTCGAAATGACGCGCTTTAAAGAGCCTCCTAAGAGGTGTTGTGTTGGGAAAAGAAAGAGTTTTTGGTCTAATCATAAAATTATGATTAAGGTTCAGGAGTCGTCACCTAGTATTATAGTTATTAAGAAACTTATAGCATGCGAGAGTCTGGGTAGGGGACTGATTGTGTAAGGGGAAGATGTATCACCCTAGTACACCCTATATGAGATAAGATAGATTGTTGTTTGATTATTTTTCTAAGTTAAATTTCTATTCGTTTGTCTTTTTCTAAGATCTAAGACAAGTTTTTCTTTGTGAGAAAGTCTCTACCTTATTTGGAGAAGTCCTAACCGAACTAAAATTTAAATTTTAGCATTGTATTTATTTTACACTTTGTATCTTTAATACCTGATAGTGTACTCTATTGTATAGTTTTATACCCCCAAATATTAAAGTCTACATTTAAATCCTAATATAAAATATATAAAATGATTGGTAAAGGGTTTTTGATATTTTGGCCAAATCCTAACGGATAACCATAAATTAGTTACGATATCCATTTTTTTTGTATTTTTAAAACATGAGAAAGATGTTTTGTTTTTTGTTTTTAATAAAAATATTCTAGGAAAACTTTTAGTATTTGGTCGTATACATGTAAACAAAATATTTTTTATTTTTTTGAAAGAGGAAATTAATTTAAAAACTTTTGATATTTTTTCAATTTGTTTTGTAATTTTTTTAGAAACATTTCGGAGAAAATCAGGTATTTTAATACCGAATTTGTACCTTATATTGTAAATATATAGCCCAATATTATGCAAAATTAGTAGAAAACATGCGAGAAAATCACAAATTTTTTTTAAAGGACTTAATTTTTTTTGAATTTTTTTATTTTTTTATAATATATAATATTATATTATTATTATTAAATATATGGGCTAGGCCTGACCTAGTCAACTGGACCGCACCCAGCCAAGTCTGGTTGGGTCGACTAACGGCCTAACAAACCTTGCCCTCTTTTTTTTTATCGGGTCCAGCC
>Ga0325403_1005845_pt1 | contig 11640 bp, 8 predicted proteins | sample PopdelMetagenome_19_FD_205665 | JGI IMG/M metagenome (GOLD analysis project Ga0325403, IMG submission 205665) | Populus deltoides microbial communities from Bellville, Georgia, United States - Xylem-PdKOR-R4 | ecosystem: Host-associated > Plants > Phyllosphere > Stem > Wood/Secondary xylem...
TAAAACACATTTATTAAGTTTAGCTAATAAGTAATGGATACAAATAAAATGAACCATATATATCCTCCAAAATAAACTTAAAGAAATCATTTGAAAGAGAAAAAGGCTCAAAAAAATATGAAAGGAACATGGGCGCTACGCTGTCATGTCCGAGCCTAGTGTGTTTAGGTTCAGGCAACGTGCCTTGACTCATATTTCATCTCTAATAGGCTCAGACACCTTTCTTGAGCCCAACACTCGCTAGAGAATTTTTTTCGGACCTCATGCGGGTCTCTTAATATTTTTTACGGATCTAATACATATTATTTTGAGTAGAACACAACTTAAAATATCACAAGGATAAAATTACACTTCAGCTACTACTCTCCGCAAAAGGATAAAATTCATGAGCTATAAATACACCATGAATTCATCAAGTCAAAAGTTTACAATCTCTTCATTCTCAATATTGTTAGCATATATATATTCAGAATTTATCTCTCTGAAATATTATTGCATTTTCTCTCTCTATAAAGTTATTGACTTTAACATCAGAGAGTTCTCACATCCATCAAAGAGAATCTTTTATAGATACCAGCTACCGATCACTTAGCTTTCTAAACACCACCTGTTACTACCATAGTTACCGGCTACCTGCCTTACTAGACATTACCTGTTACCACTTACCAACCTTTTAGGTTTTCCATATCAAGTCATCAGATACTTTGACTATGGAGAATTGACCGAATTGCTTGAACTAAAAGATCAACCAATTATCCAACACATTAGCCTTATTCTTATACATCTTGGATTTTAGGACTCATCAATTGACATCAACTGATAAAAAAGCCATCATTTTTTGTCAAAAGCTTTTGACATTTCCATGTCATTCCATGGTATACAACCAAGACACATATAAGAAAAACATAGGAAAATCCACTCGTTACAACGAACACGTCTACTCAACCAAACCTTTAACGACTCATTAGTCAGGTGCGACTTCTCACTTAAACTGTGTTGACAACCCAAGGTCAAAATCATTACTTGCCACCTCGATAAGTGTTGACTCCCTCGATGACATATAACGCCCTAGTGCCACAACCACTGGCCGCACTGGGCACCTGTAGACGATCACACTACTCCATAGAGACTAAATTTAATGACAATCGTGAGAGTCCCTTAAGGGGTTGCTCACGCCATTGTTATACTCATGTATAAAACCAGTACTTCGAATGTCCTTCCCTTAGCTATCATGAGATGGAAACCAGTTATCGTAACCATCATTCTATGTCAAACTCCTCGGGCTCCCAAGAGCCTAACAAAAAAAAAAAGACTAAGAGAAGATCTATACACGAGGATACCTAGGAGAATGACTACAACCTTTATCAGTTGAGAGGTTCTTGTCCAAATGAGTATTGAATAATTGACTCCTTAAGAACTTCATTTCCACAAAAATGAGTCTAGGAAACTATGATGGTTGACCAACCCAAAATAGCATGTATAGAATGTACAAGGTGACTTAAAGTTGGTCATCCAGGACAATAACTCAATGTGCAAAATCCTCCCTATAACCTTCTGAGGGTTTGCACGTGTATTATACAATAATTTAGAGTCAAGCTCCATTAATGAGTTTAGTGACTTATGTGCTAAGTTAGTGACACGTTTCAGAATTAACATACTTGTTAAGAAAAGCTTGACGAAATTATTTGGTTTTACCTAACAAGAAGGCGAGTCTATATGGATGGTCATCAACATACCCACCAAGAAAAGCTCCATGAAATTATATGATTTTACCCAACAAGAAAGTGAGTCTACATGAATATATTTGAAGAGGTTCAATGAGGAAATGGTTAAGGTGGAAGAATTGCTTAAGTCAATAGCTTTAGAAGTCCTGATAGGGAGGGTAAAGGAACATACTCTCCTGAGAAAATTTTATACTTTACTAGATAAAAGTTTGTTTAAGGTGAAACAAGTTATGAAAAATCACATATGAGTGTAATAAACTGATTTGCTATAACATGGATCCCCTCTTTATTACATGGACAACTAAGAACCTTCTAAGTGAAATCATTCTTCTAGTAGAAATGAATGAATTGTTTGAATTAAAAGATTAACTAATTATACAACATATCAGCTTTATTCCTAAACATTTTAGATTTTGTGACTCATTAATAAAAATATGTCTTTTATTTTTATGATATGAATCAAATTATAGAAAAAATAAATAATTATATAATTTAAATATAATTAATTTCAAATATATGTATCGAATTTCAACAATACGAAACAAAGACACGTGGAACATACAATATATTTACATTCAAGGTACATGAGACAAATGGGGTTTTTTCCCTTAACAAACAAAATCAAACACGCATGTGAAAATGAGGATTTATAATGCATAGCCGAAGCAGCACAAGCCACACAATTACAGAATCCAAGTCGCGAGTACAAATTTAAGGATAGGTAATTGCGAAAATAAAAATATATAATATTATTAAAAGTATTTGCCTGATAAACCGAACTATCCTATGTGAAATCCTAATCTAGCAGGGGTACTAATGTCTTTCTACTATAGCCTTTCAAAAAGTTCCCAACAAAATATGCACGTAGATATAATTAAAATAATGTTTTTTCTAATTTTTTTAACATCAAAATAATTTATTCTCTATAAAACGACAAGCACCGCCTAGTCCGACTAGTTACGACAAATGTCAGCAAACAGCATAATTTGACACGTGGACGGTAGGATTTATTGCTCAGGGCAGCGGGAGAGGCTTGTTGCCCTGGCAAAATGCATAAGCTCTCTTAACTATAATTAAATAAATCCATAAAGTACAGGTTCAAAATCAACCACGGTTAAAATGGCGCCGCTTTAACTCTTTTTTTAAAAAAAAAAAAAAAAAACAAAAATTGCTTTCTCCACGTCATTCAAAATTTCTTCTCTCCTCTCTTCAATGTTATTTGTGTCTCCCTCTGGTCATCTCTCTCCTCTCTCCCCTCTGAAGATGAGCATGGATTCAAGTAGCCGCCTTTTGGGACTATGAAACTCAGGTGTGATGAGTCACTGGCCGAGTGAAAACGGTGCTTCATTTCCCTTCATTGCGAGAGAGTGCTAAAGAAACACACATAATTTTCAAAACATAGTTGTTTTTTTTCTCGTTTTTTCTTCCTTCTTGAATTCTGAAAGAAATCAGAATATCAGTATCCAAACACGAGCTCTAGTGGATTGGTATCCTGGTGATTTAATGTCCAAGAATTCATTTCATTGAGGCTTCTAGTTAGGTGTAACCATCCATTCTCTCTTGTTAGTTGACCTTGTGAATCAAAACCCTCTAGCTAGTATACGATTACTGCCGGCCATCTTTTGCAAGCTTAGAGACTTGGAGAAGTGGAGTTTTTTTATTTTTTATTTTTATGGTAAGTTTTGAACAGGACAAAGCTGAAGTTTTGGAAGGAAAGAGAATGGTGGATGTTGAGAATTCATTAAGAATGAAAGTATCTACAGCTTCAGGAGAGGACACAATTGTCTCTTCATTTGGTAACCAAGACATGCCACTCTCCGTTACAGTGCCACCACCAAAGAAGAAGCGAAATCTCCCTGGAATGCCAGGTAATTTACTTACAAAAACCATTACCAAGAACCCCAAATTTCGAAACTTTTATTTTTTTCAGCTAATTTTTTTAATAAACTCAATTTAATTTCTTCCTTTTCAGATCCAGATGCAGAAGTAGTTGCGTTATCACCAAAGTCTTTATTAGCTACAAACAGATTCGTGTGTGAGATCTGCAACAAGGGCTTTCAAAGAGACCAGAACCTGCAACTTCACAGACGAGGCCATAACTTACCATGGAAGCTAAAGCAACGAACCAACAAAGAGCCAAGGAAACGTGTCTATGTGTGTCCAGAGCCATCTTGTGTACATCACAACCCAGCTAGAGCTCTTGGGGACCTTACTGGCATTAAAAAACACTTCAGCAGGAAGCACGGTGAGAAAAAGTGGAAGTGTGAGAGATGTTCAAAGAAATATGCTGTTCAGTCAGATTGGAAAGCTCACATGAAAACTTGTGGCACTAGAGAGTATAAATGCGATTGTGGCACTTTGTTTTCAAGGTAAGCGTCAAATAACTTTGTTTTTATTACGCACTTTGTTTTGTATGTTATTGATTTTAATTTTAATTTTAATTTTTTTGGTTTTGTTTTTGTTTTTATGTAGGAGGGATAGTCTTATAACACATAGGGCATTCTGTGATGCGTTAACGGAGGAGAGTGCAAGGGCGCAAACCCTAGCGACAACGGGGAATGAAGGGAATGGTTGTAACGTCAAGAGTGTGGTTGCTTCACCACCGCCTCCACCACTTACGCCGTCTACTAGCGTGGTGTCTCCGGGTTTGTCAGTTCAAAGCTCAGGTAATTAATTTGGTCTAGCTTGCTAGCTAGTACGTACTATCATGGGTTGATTATTTATTTATTTATTTATTGTTTTCTTGTGGCTGTGGATAGAATAGAATGGATTGAAGTCTATAGTTTTGTGCTGGGTAAATGGGTGTGTGTTCTGTATCTTGTTGATGTCGTTCTCGTGTCGATGATAGACTGGAGAATATTAACAAATGTGGGTGGGTGGGTCGGTGGGTGTGTGAGAGGGAGAGAAGGATAGTGTTGCGTTTCAATTTCATGGGTAGCCGTAGCTGCTTGCTAGTAAAGCGTTTCTAGTGGGTTGAAATTTTGAGAGAAAGGATTCCATAATAGCTCCTTGCTTTTGCTTTCAATAAAGCTTTTCTAGTTCAAGCTATTACCTTCTTCTGGGTTTTTTTTTTTTTTTTAAATTAATTGTTTTTCTAACTTTAAATTATGTTTTTTTTTATATATATTTTTGGATCCTGACACTTAAATATACTTTAAAAATAAAACTAATATTATTTTAATATATTTTAAAGCAAAAAATCGCTTTAAAACAACACAGATCCTCCAAAACAAAATACCATTTTTTGCTAGCATATCCCTTTCTTTTTGGTTTTTGGGATCGACTGCATTATTCTTCTAGTTCGTTTCTTTCTTACTCTGGGTTAATGTCCTCTCTCTCTCTCTCTGTTTCTTGTCACAGAATTAGCAGAAAATCCAATTGGACTTTCACCACCAACACCAGCAGCTATATGCCTGAATGCCTCAGCTACAAGCACAAGCTCTACTAGCTCAACCAGTAATGTATTTGCTAGTATATTTGCTTCTTCAACAGCATCACCGGCTGCTATCCCCCAACGAGCATCACCATCTGCGTTCCCAATGTTTTGTGGCTTAGCTCGCTCTGATTGCCCCCCTACTATGCCAACACCTAGAGCAATGGATCCCCCATCACTCTCTCTTTCACCATCTGTTTATCTCTCCAACACCACCTCCTCTCTCTTCCCCACAGACCAAGATCGTCGCCATTACACACCGTCTCCGCAACCAGCCATGTCTGCCACTGCATTGCTTCAAAAAGCAGCACAAATGGGTGCAACTACATCAAACCCATCATTTCTCCGTGGTTTAGGCTTTCCCCCTTCAACTAATCAAGACGGCAATGGCAATCAATGGGATATGAAGCCAGAGGACAATACTGCTTTTGCCGCTGGGCTTGGACTTGTACTCCCCACTAGTGATGTTATGATGAATTCATCTTCGTTTTTTGGAAACAAGCCAACAACACTCGACCTTCTTGGGCTCGGCCTGGATGCTGCTAGTTCTGCTTTGCTAAACTACAATGGTACTGGTGGCTTTAATGTTGGAGCAGCAGCAGCCGCTGCATATGGTGGTGGAAGGAGAGGGAATTCTGAAGAAACATGGGATGGTGTTCCTGAGAGAAAACCTAATGGATCCACAGCAACCTCACTTTAGAGCTCTATCTAGCTAGCTTCACTTTTCCCAGGTATTTTTGTCAAGGGTGGAAAAGAAGCTGAGCACTCAGGGGCATCTCTCTGAGCTTTTTATATGTAGATATACGTACACCTTCGTGTCTCCATACCAAAGGTCCAGGGAGGAGGATTTTCTTTTCGTCGTTTCTTAAACATATACTTGTTATCTCGTAGTAGGATGCATATTTTTGGTCTCCATGGATAGTACGTAGTTGCTTTTCGAAGGCAGTTAAAATCGAAATATTTTCATAAAGGAGTGTTGGTGAACTTGTGAATTACTAGCTGCTGCTGCTAATTAATTACTTACCAAACGTTTAAATATTTGTTCCTCCTCCCATCAAATTCTGAGCTGCTCTAGTAAAAAAGAGAAATTTTGGTTCGACTAGAAAAGGTGCTTGAAGTTTGGACGCGCACATTGATTACGAGGCATGAAGCTATGGAGGCACGTTTAAGCTTTCAAGTCTGCTGAGAATGATAGATATCATGAGAAATGAGATAAAAGACGGTGGCCTCTTTAATTGAATAATAGTTGTACTTCGAAGAAGGCCAGTCAACTGGGGGGGTCATGCATTCAACAATGGCAACTCTACTCTGTCTGCTCTTGCCCAGTCTTCCACCGTATATTTAGAGAGTTTTTCATACTGTGGTTCACATAGCTTTTTAGAATAAATTTTTGTTTAAAAACATATTAAAATATTTTTTAAATATTTTATATGTTATTTTTAATATTAGTATATTAAAATTACCAAACATAAAAAAAATATTAATTTAATATTTTTTAAATAAAAAATACTTTTAAAAACTATTTAAAAATAAAAATAAAAACTATATTAAACACCCTTTAGCCTTGTGGGTTTCCAAATTAGGGAGCATGATGATGACGTAAAACTCAGAATGTTTATGTAGATTGTTAGTAATGATTAATTAAAATGTTCGGGTAAATTGTTTTTTTTTTTTTTTATAGCTCAGAAAGCATTAAATTAATGAGAAAGTCCTGTGTACTTGTAATAATAGTTCTAATACTTAAAGATTTTTTTGATGGTAAAATTATTAACTTTATGAGAAAGACAATAAATGATTTTAAAAAATTTTAAATTTAAAAAACAAGTGATGTTTGTTCTTGTATTTCTGAGTGATTAATGCTTTGAAATATGTGCAAGCTATTAAGAATTAAAAAAGTTCAGAACCCTTTATCCAGTTGAGAAGGTATTTATACTCCATGAACTTTGTCGTTTTCAGAAAAAGTAATTAGAGACAAATATCCCTTACATATTATTAATAAGATGATAAGCGTGCTAGGTCTTTTAAGAGATTTTTTGTACATCTATAAGTATAAGGAGATCATCACCTTATATATGGATAATTCATGTAATTGTTTTAAAAGTAAAATTTCTTAGTCTTCGATACTCAAAACATAGGATGTAACCCAACCTAGGTTAAAGGGTATGACAATTTATCAAACCCATAACACTTTCAATTTAGATGTTCATCTATGATCTAAACTATTGCCTTGGGTTTAATTGATTGTTGAACCTAAATATATTGGATCTAGCATCTTGCTAGACCCATGTTTCCTCGAGTCTAGATAACAATTGGATCCAAGTAGGTTGAGTCTAGCATCTCGTCATGTCCATGTTTTCTTAGGTTCAGCTAACGGGTGAACCTAAGCATGTTGAGTCTGACATCTCGTCAGACCCATGTTTCTTTATATTCAGTTGACGGTTGAACCCAAGTTTATTGGATTTGACATATCACCAACCCCAAGATTATCGCCGAACCCAAGTGTTTTGGGCCAGACATAATGTTAGACCCATGTTCTTTTCGGTTTAGTAGATTGCTAAACCAAAATGCATTGGGTTTGACAGTTTACTAGGCCCATATTGTCTTGGGTCAGATACATCATTAGATCTAGTTTACATTAGGTTCGACTAATTATCGAACCCAATTATTTTGAAGTTTAGCATATCGCCACACTTACCTTGTTATAGACCTTTTCAAGTCTTAAAAAGATACGCAATAATTACCTTATGAGTTACCCCAACAAGCCTTTAATGTGTATCACACAAAAAGGCTTAAAAGGTGTCTTGGGAGACAACCAGTCAAGATACGTCTTTTTTTTTCCTTGGAAAGAGATGTTTAAGCCTTGGTTATTTGAAAGGATTTCCTAGGGAATAGGAAGAAAATATCTTGGGAAGATCACCCGACGACATGCAATAAATATTTGTTGGCTTTTAGCCTTTCTAGGGTTATAATAAGATGTCATCTATCCTTCATCTATTGCTAGAAAAAGAGGGTGACTCGTATATAAAAACCTTCCTTAACTTGAAATTGTGTTTTTTTTACTTCTGCTAAATTGTTTTCTCTATTTCCTTAACTTAGGAGGTTTAATACATATGAATAAGACAATTTTATCGCAGAATAATTTTTCTTGTTTAGGTAAACCAAATCTCTATCTTCATCTTTTCTTGTATGCTTTTTATCTTAGTTTTTCTTGTTTTCTTTAAAAGATTCAGAATGATTTTTAGAAAAAGAGAATAAGAAAGTATCATTCGAGGAGGATTTTACCTTAACGTCAGAAACTAAAGACGATCATTAGAGATTGTCGACCATAAGTATTGGCCCATAATCTAGAACAGATACTTCTCCATCTTCCCTTTCTAGATTGAGGGAAGACAGAAGTCCCAAGAGGTTTCAAGACTCAAAGGGAAAGAACATGTGCTCAGGACTCCCATTAATAATGTTTAGAGCACGGTAACTCCAAACCAATTGGACTAGGCCAATCTCCAACAACTAAAAAATTATGTGGTATTGTTACCAGAACCTGGTGACCATGTTTAAAAGATCACCAATAAGCACAATGGGTATAAATTTTTAATTAGAACCCCCATTTTCATGTATGAGTTTGAATACTTGTTTTCTTTACAAGGTTTTATAAAGGAAATATTCAGATATTACAATATGAGTCTAGCTCAATTCCACCCTAATGGATGGACCATTCTACTTGCATTCGACAAGTTCCTCAGAATGCTAGATGAGGAACCATAATCAAGGTTTTTAGGCAGTGCTACACACTGATCAATAACACTGAAAGGGGCCTTCGTTCCTCTGGTTTAATATTTTTAACAGGTCAAAGTGGCCAATGAGGAAGACTTTTAAAAAAAGTCACCGTGCTCGAAAAGCTGGAGAGGACAATAGGTGGTGGTGAGTTATCATGGGACGACGAAGCTGCTAGACAAGTATAGTGCCGCTTGGGGCTGTACCCATTATTAGAGAGCACCCCTAGTGGGTGTGAGTGATAGGTCTTTCCTTAACACTGAGGAGGAAACGGTGTGTGTTAGGCTGGACTTATTACACTCCTGGTTTGAGATCAACTACATGGCCAAATGATTTTATTGCACCGAAGGTAAACTCTTGCTTTGTGACATGACCAAAGAGTTGATTTCTTCTCCCAAGTGTAGGAGTGTCGAAGCAATAAATAACCCGGCAAGACCGGGGTCAAACCACATGGAGGTTAACTGTATAAACTACAAATAAAAAAAATAGATAATAACAGAAAAGGAGTTAAAGAGAGCTTTGAGATGTGATATTGATATAAGGATTAAACAATGATAAAATAATTGTCAAGGTTAGAGTATTCACTAATGGTATTTCAAACAAGTATAGTATAAACTCTTTTTATTACTCAACTGGAAACCACACACAAAGGAGATTCCAATTGATTATAAATTGTTAACATGATTACATTAGTTATCTTATTCGAATAATGCTAGTACTTGTAAATGTTGTCAGGTATTCATGATTATAACTTATGTTAACAACAAATCAAGTTCCTTTCATAGCACTGTGTCTGTTATACCATACGGCTGAGCTATGAAAGTGCAAAGTATTTGTTGTACCAAGGGTTATACAACATAAATCTAGATTAACCATTTAACAAGCAAAGTATTAAAAGTGAACAAGATAACAAATACAAAACATGTTAGTATCAAACATTAAAGTCCATGTTGAGTTTATACTATACTTATTCTTACACCATTAGTGTAACCTTTTCACCTTGACATAATAAACTTAGCTAAACATAGTGAAAGAGAGAAACATAAATAAACAGGATAAGAACATAAATAAGATACACGTTAACTAAGTAAAGGGAAGGAAATTTAAAGCATAAACAAAAGATTAATATAAACAAAACTTAAGCATTTCAAAAATATAAAGAGAGAGAGTAAGAACATGATCTTGATCTGAAAACTAAGATGCCTAAATGCACGGCAAATGCCTCCTTTTATAGGCCAAAATTTGAAACTATTGATTTGATGACTAATTGTTGAGTGGGTGGCCACATCTTGACTTGGTGATAATCTTTATCTTTTTTTTTGAACAAAACGTCTTTGCTAACATCAGAATTTGAATAGATAGTCTTCATGAAAGTTCTGGGAAATTATCTCATCTTTCCAATAAACAAGAATCTGTGTATTCAGACTTCTAGAACTCGAGATATGGGTTGAACATTAAACAGTGTCTGGGCTATAGGACAAATTTCGACTTCTCTGTTGTTGCTACAATTTGAACTTGAAAACAATTTTTTTAAATCTTGGACTCTCATGAAAGTTTTAGGCCTATGTCTTAGCTTTTTATACATATAAACCAAACCTAAGTCCAAGTTCTACAACTTCAGTTATGATTAAATAACCGAATGGTGTTCCAGTTTGGACTGAACCACCATCTCTTTTCTAAGCTTAACCCTCTCTTTATCTTCTTAATTTCAGTAGTTAAACTCATCAATCAATCCTTTGATTTATATGATAGGCCTGCATTTAAGATGAACATTTACCATAAATTAAAGTTATCTTATATTATTAGACATGTTATTATAAAACATGCTCTAGTTAAGGAGTTATTGATACTTCAAGTGCAAAATTATGATATAAAACCTTGATAAAAATGCACTTTTAAGAACTAATCACACCCCCTAACCAGCTTATTACTAGTTCCTAGTAATCAAAGCATTAAAATAGAAAAATAATTTGCAAGTTTCACAAAGCAAGGCATTCATCATTCAGCTTCCATTAATCTATCCAAATAAACAAATTCTCATTAAATTTATATATTTGCTTCATACTATTGAAATAAGATATTAATAAACCTTCTTTTTATGTGCTCAATGTATAAAAACATAGATGATGGGGCTTTTATTGGAAGAAAACAGTATTCAGTTCTAATGTTTTTCTAAGATTAACTTTCTTGGGTTGAGATTATCATCTTTTTTTTTTAATATATATACATATAACTTAAAATGCAATGCATCTTTAACCTATGTAACGAGCTTTTGGCTAATGACTCCTAGACCAGTTGGTCTTAGGACATTAGGTGTTGAGACACCCTTACGAGCTTAGTAACTCGAGTTGCAGATACTGATACGTAGATAATGCAATGTTTGATTCCCTTAAGCTTTTCTCCTTAACCCATGTAACAAGCACTGGGTCAATAGCTCCCAAGTCAGTTGACTTTAGGGTATTAGGTGTTAAAACACCCATTCGGGTTTAATTGCTTAGGTTAGGGAGGCTACGAAACCAAACTTATCTATGTTTTTATTATCATCAATATTTTTTTTGTTTTTTTTTGCAAATTATATACTATCCCTTTCCCTTAGTTGTTACCTTTAACAAAAGAACATAAATAATATAATAATCCAATATGTAACCCATAATCATATGTTAAAGTGTGTGTGAAAATGAAGGTTTAAAAATGCTTGTTAAATGAGTATAT
>Ga0325403_1005851_pt1 | contig 11638 bp, 17 predicted proteins | sample PopdelMetagenome_19_FD_205665 | JGI IMG/M metagenome (GOLD analysis project Ga0325403, IMG submission 205665) | Populus deltoides microbial communities from Bellville, Georgia, United States - Xylem-PdKOR-R4 | ecosystem: Host-associated > Plants > Phyllosphere > Stem > Wood/Secondary xylem...
ATTATATAGGGAGAGAACAAGATTTACAACAATAGAGGAGGAGGAATCATCCTCTCTTTAGCAACTCTCAACCTCACTCTATTTCTCTCTTCTCAGTGCTGCAATGGTAGCTACTGCTGGCTGCCTTGACAGCCCACTCTCTCCTACATTTCTCACATCTTTGGCTCTACTTTCCCTCACTCTCATTCTCATTTTGCTCTCAACCGTATGCCTCTATTTATAGGCATCCATGGTGCTGCTCCACTTGTTCTTTAGTCAATAATGGTGGCCACAGTCTCCAGCTCATTCAATAATGGTGGCTGCCAATAGTCAATGGTTGGTGCCAACCATTTGCTGCATATGCAATGGCAACAACCCAACAATCACCCCATTTGCCATTCATGTGGGGCAATTGTCCTCTTGCTTCTTCAGCACAGGCTTACATTTTGCAACTCTTCCAGGCTTATCATTCTGAGAGCATCTTTGGCATTCCGAGAGCATCTGTGGCCAAGTTTACAGGTACTTGCCAAACCTTTCAATCACCAAAGTCATCCAAGTACCCTTTTGCTCACTCCAAAGGATCACTTCAACCAGATGGTTTGTCATATCTCATCTGAAGAATGTTTAACGCTTGTCTCTGGAACAACATCCCCCTTCAAGCATATCAACCATGCTTGGCCCGGAATGATTTATCAAGCCTTACACCAAGGCTTACAACACCCCCTCAAACGAATATTCCCAAGTGCGACAGTCATCGAGTATTTTAATGTGATCACGAGCTCACCACTCTTCCAAGAGTCTACTCATTCCGGAGTTGCGTCTGCCCTCTATTCCTCCCTAGGAACCACGCCTTACTTCTCCGTGAGTTTCCCGCTCTTAGTCTCAAAAGTCCAGGTAGCTCTCCACCTTTAACCATGGGGACAGCCCATTAAAGGTTGATCCATATCTATCTTCATACTCTAAGTATTACAATGCCATTCCGAGCTCACCACCTTGACAAGAGTCAACTTGTTCCCGAAACCTGCTCATGCCCTCTGCTCCTTCATAGCAGTCGCGTCTTAATGCTCCACAAGTCATCCATTTATTGTCTAAGGCAAATGTTTTCTAGCTCATTAATCTTTAGCATGGGGGTAATATCCATGAAAGTCAATCCTGCATTTGTCTCCATACTCATCATAGCCTCTTTATTGGTTATAGACTTGTCCACTTATATCCAGCCATTACATCGGCTCTAGGGCGTTCTGAACTGGGCTCCTATCATGGTCCTCACACCTTCTCCTGAGGTGTCTCCGTCTGTCATCATGAGACGGTCTGATCTTGGACTCATATCATGGTCCTCACACCTTCCATCCGAGGTGTCTCCGTCTGTCGTCATGAGACGGTCTAAACATGGACTCATATCATGGTCCTCACACCTTCCATCTGAGGTGTCTCCGCCTGTCGTCATGAGACGGTCTGATCTTGGACTCATATCATGGTCCTCACACCTTCCATCCGAGGTGTCTCCGCCTGTCATCATGAGACAGTCTGATCTTGGACTCATATCATGGTCCTCACACCTTCCATCCGAGGTGTCTCCGTCTGTCATCATGAGATGGTCTGAACTTGGACTCATATCATGGTCCTCACACCTTCCATCCGAGGTGTCTCCGCCTGTCATCATGAGACGGTCTGAATATGGACTCATATCATGGTCCTCACACTTTCTCCGGAGGTGTCTCCGCCTGTCATTATGAGACGGTCTGATCTTGGACTCATATCATGGTCCTCACACCTTCCATCCGAGGTGTCTCCGCCTGTCGTCATGAGACGGTCTGAACATGGACTCATATCATAGTCCTCACACCTTCCATCTGAGGTGTCTCCGCCTGTCGTCATGAGACGGTCTGAACTTGGACTTATATCATTGTCCTCACACCTTCTCTTGAGGTGTCTTCGCTTGTTGTCATGCGTCGATTTGTACTTGGGCTCGTTTCATAGCCCACACACCTTCTGCTTGAGGTGTCTCCGTCCGTCATGAAGCGGTCACATCCTCCTTCATCGGGGATGTCTCTAGTGGCTCCAAGATTCTCTACCACCATGTGGACTTGGGAGAGATCACTGCCACTGATCACATAGAAAGAGAGAGTTGCGGTGCACTCTTCGCAACCTTCCATCTCATTTTCTATGTTTGGAGCTTCTATGCCTTTCTGCTTGATAGCTCCACCCACACCAACTCTCTTTGGTGTCTTTGCCTTTCATCGGCGGTCGCACCCCCTTAATTAAGTGCTTCTACAACAGCTCATCTTTCCATCCTTGCATGTATTGGAAAGGTCCTCGCTTGTTGCCTTTATCAAGAGCACAAGAGACTTTCTGTTGTACAACTTTTTTCACACAGTCTCTGCTCTGAGCTTCATCTGGGAACTCTTCTTCTCCTTGCACCTATCATCTCATTACAGTACCTCATTGGATCCTACAGGTACTCCTGCACAATCTCTGTATGCTCTCATGCAATTTCGGTTCTCCAGATTTCTCCCTATTCTTTGCTTTTATATTTGACAGCAGTTCATCCTGTCACAACATTTATCCAAGTCAAAATAGGGTGCCAATCTTAATCCCCTTACTGTATTTCTTTTCCATTATCAGGGTCTTCATCAATTCTCCCTTCGAGAAATTACAGTCACCGAATCTAACTTCTTTGGAGAAATCACCACTCCATCAGATCCTTGAACATACAGAACCCAACTGTTCCTTTATGTCATATCCTGCTAGTCTTCAACAGTTTCATTACAGACTATTACATATACAAAAATAGTACTGTATGGATGATCCTTCAACTAAGCAAGTTCCAAGGAAAGATTTGGAGGGGTCACACTGGTCCCGCTTAAAACCCAATCTCCTAGCCAGAACTTCTTCTGCCATATCTATCCATTGTACTGTCTTTCCGTATATACAACCATTTGCTAGCTTTGTTGCGGCTTTCCTTTACAAGTGACCTGGAATTCTTGGTTTTACACCTGATTTCTCAACATCTAGCGAGACTACCATTTCTTAGATTCGTCAAGATTGGTCTTCGTCAATTTCCACTCTCCACTTCAAATCGTCCACATGATTGGGTGTCCAGAGTATCCCAATTTTGCCTTCCCTCAAGGCAATTAAAATTTCTCCCCACTTAGCAGTTTAACACATGTAATTGGGAAAACATGTGCACTTTCAACTTCTTCATCTCCATCGACCACCATGATGACCTTCAGATGCCTCCTAATCGGGCAATCTCTCTTTAATAATTCACCACCACCACTTTCGGTCTTAATCTCAATGATCGGACCATACCATTGCATCCAGAACGATCAAAGTTGCTAGAAACAAGTCTAAAATCATCCAAATCGCATTTCGGACGGCTAAGATTTGATCAAAACAATTCTGGCCTGATTAACGGCCCAGATTCAATCTCATATTCGGTTTCACATAGGCTTACACACACTGGATCCTATCCCTCAGCTCGCGGCTCGGCTCCAACTCGGCTCGGCTCGCGGCTGATGACGTGGCAAGTGGGTCCCAATGTGCTGACGTGTCAGCTGACTGGTCGCTGACATAGCACACTGACTGTGTATGATGATGTCACACTTGCATCATGCTAACGTCATCCTGGCATGCCTACTGTGCATGCTGATGTCACTATTACGTCAGGTTGACATCATCATTATCTAGGTCAGTCACATGGGTCGGGTCAACTGGTATTCGGGTCGAGTCAGCCCATCCGGGTGAAGAAGACGCGTGGCACGCGTGGGGCGCGTCTGCGCGCGTGGGCAGACGAATCACCGGAGAGTGATGGCGCGTGCGGCCATGCCCGACGTCCGATTTTGACGCCATTTTCACCAGTGGCTTCATCTCTTCCTCCTCTATATGGTGGTATGGTCAAAACACAATTTTGACAACTTTCATTTTTTAGCAAAAATCAAACACCACTTTAAACCATCAGCTCTGATACCAATTGTAGGGAATTCCGACCGATGATGTTCTGATATTTGCCCATTAGAGGCTAAGCACACTGACACAATATTTAACGTGGTTCGGCAAACCGCCTACATCCACGGGAGAAGCCATTTGATTATATAGGGAGAGAACAAGATTTACAACAATAGAGGAGGAGGAATCATCCCCTCTTTAGCAACTCTCAACCTCACTCTATTTCTCTCTTCTCAGTGCTGCAATGGCAGCTACTGCTGGCTGCCTTGACAGCCCACTCTCTCCTACATTTCTCACATCTTTGGCTCTACTTTCCCTCACTCTCATTCTCATTTTGCTCTCAACCGTATGCCTCTATTTATTGGCATCCATGGTGCTGCTCCACTTGTTCTTTGGTCAATAATGGTGGCCACCGTCTCCAGCTCATTCAACAATGGTGGCTGCCAATAGTCAATGGTTGGTGCCAACCATTTGGTGCACATGCAATGGCAATAACCCAACATCTATGACCATGATTACGATTATGATGAGAAGCGCAATAAGAAGCTCTTGAAAATATTCAAGAGCAACCTATTTTCTCAAGAGTTCAAAGATATGGTTGCTTCTTGTCTCGATCAAGACCCTTCAAGGAGGCCTTCTGCTAATCAGCTGTTAGAGTATCCTTTCTTCAAGAACTGCCACGGGTCAAATTTCATTCCGACGTGTTCTTCTTTACGTTGCCTAATATTGAAGAAAGATTCAAAGAACGCAAGGCTTTGCATGATAGGACACCAAGCCAGATTGCTGCTGGTACCGTAACTAACTCGGCTGGTTCAGCTGTGAAGAACAGAAGGATCAATGGTTGGAAATTTAATGAGAGTAAACTCGAGCTAGAGCAAGGATTTTACGCCGACGCAGATGTGAAAACAGTTCATTTTGGAGGTGAAACCATCATCGATAAGGACACCAATATTGAGTTAAGTGAGTCGCCGGGCGGGTCAGGTGACTTGGAGGGATTAGTGGTAGACCATGCTGGCACAAACATAAGTGGAATAGAAGGAGCTATTGAGACCTCTAATCCAGATACAATAGAGTTAAAGGATTTAGTGGAAATAAAGGGGCACGCAGAAGGTATCATTGTTCGGTCATGAATGGGGGTTGATGTGTCACAGATGGTGCAAAAAATAGAGAATCTATTGGAGGAGTTGATCCTTGAGAAGGAAAATAACTTCAAGTTAAAGATGCTACTGGAGACTATCAACGTTGTGTCTTCTAGTGTGTCTACTGATGTTGCTGCTGCTTCAGCTAATTAAGTATTTTTTACAATGGTATTGAGTACTGAATGTGTTGAAGATGGATATTTGGTATGTCAACATTGGCAGTAGCAATGATATGGAGTTTTCTGTTAAATATAATTTGTAACTTTTAATATATTTTATTATCTTTTATGGTCTTTTTTAGTTATCTTTTATTAGCTTTTATGGTCTTTTATTAAGAGGAAGTGTTTCTACTTCTTCATTAATTAAGTTATAGTTTTTTTACTCTTCCTTGTACTATAAAATGTGAGTAGAACAACAAGAAAATATAACAAGATTTGCCTCATGTATTGAGTTGTAGCTCTACCATTTATCCTTCCAATTCCTCCTTCTTTTTTGTTTCCGCTTTTATTTCCAACAGATTTGGTATCAGAGCCATTTGGTTTCTTTTATTGCTTCTTCATCTAGTATTTCTACCTTCTCCTATACAACCACACAGATTCCTATCTTTGATGGATATCATTATGAATACTGGAGTTCTCAAATGGAGACTATCTTCATTTCACAAGACTTATGGACATTAGTTGATGAGGGGTTTGCAGAACCACCCCAGGAAGGATCTTTTGCTTCTTGGTCTGAAGAAGACGCAAAAGATTACAAGCAGAATGTGCAGAGAAATGCAATTGCCTTGAGAATAATACAGCAATGAGTAAGCAAATCAATCTATCCCAGGATCTTCTCTATTAAGAAGGCAAGAGAAGCATGAGAGATATTGAGAAATAAATTTCAAAGCTCTTAGAAAGCCATTTCTATTCGGCTACAGAATTTATGGAGAGAGTTTGAAAATCTTACAATGAAGGATAGTGAGTTGGTTAAAGACTTCTTTTATAGAGCCACTGAAATTATCAATCAAATCAGAAGTTATGGAGACAATATTTCAGATAAAAGAATTACAGAGAAGATTCTTAGGAGTTTGCCACAAAAATTTGAACATATAGTTGTTGTTATTGAAGAAAAAAAGATTTGTCAAAACTTTCAATTCATGAATTGATGGGATCTTTAGAAACACATGAACAAAGGGTGAACCAGTATAGCAAGCAACCAATGGAGCAGGCTTTTCATATCAAAGCCAATTTTTCTGGCAGGAGAGGAGCAAGTTTTTATCATCAGAGAGGAGGAAGATCATTTTACAGAAAAGACTCATATGGAAGAGCAGGAGAAAGTCAGAATCACAGCAGAGGTAGAAGTAGGAGTAGAGGAAGAGGAAGAGCGAATTTTCAACCAAGAATAGGCAGCAATTCCTATTGCTCTATTTGCAAGAGAACTGGTCATGAAACTCAAGATTGTTTCTACAAGTGCACCAGATGTAAAAATTCCACTCACTCTATCAGAAACTGCTGGCTTAAAGATAAGGAAGATGACTATGGAGAGAACAATACTGCAAATTTTTCAAAGGAAGAAGATCAATTGTTCTATTCCTGTATGAATGTAGAACACAAAGAAGAAGAAGTATGGTATCTTGATAGTGGTTGTAGTCATCATATTACTGGTGATCGCTCAAGCTTTGAAACTCTTGATGAAGAGTTTTCTTCTCATATTGAACTTGGCGACAACAAAAGGGTAGAGATCAAAGAAAGAGGTGATGTTGCAATCCACTCAAATAAAGGTAATAAAAAATGCATTCATTATGTGTTTTACTATCCTAGCATTGGTCAGAATCTATTGAGTGTGGGACAAATAATGAGAAGAGGTTATAGACTGATTTTTGATCATGCTCAGTGTGAGATTTATAATAAGAACACAAATCAGAAAGTAGTTGTGGTCAAGATGAGTTCTAATAATATCTTTCCTTTTAACATGAAATCGCTTTATCATGTTGCTACGAGGAGTGAACATCTTGATGATTCTCAACTTTGGTACTTAAGATATGGACACTTAAATTACAATGGGTTGCAGTTATTGAAGAAGAAAGATTTGGTCTCTGGTTTGCCTTCTATCCAGAATCAAGTTGGGATTTGTGAAGGATGTGTGTATGGAAAAATGCATCGATTTCCTTTTCCAAAGACAGTCTGGAGAGCCAAAGCACCACTTGAATTGGTTCATGCAGACATTTGTGGTCCTACGCGTACACCATCTCTAAATAATAAGAGATATTTCCTACTTTTTGTTAATGATTTTTCCAGAATGATCTGGATCTATTTTCTTAACAACAAATCAGATGTTTTCTCTGTCTTTCTGCAATTTAAAGCTCTTATAGAAAAGCAAAGTGGGTGCCAAATAAAGATTCTAAGGACTCTGTGGAGGAGAGTTCATTTACAAGCCTTTTCTTGATTATTGCAAAGAGAATGACATTCAAAGAAAACTTACAGTCAGACATACACCTCAGCAGAATGGAGTTGTAGAGAGGAAGAACAGAACTATTGAAGAAATGGCAAGAAGCATGCTAAAAGGAAAAGGACTTCCTAACAAATTTTGAGCAGAAGCTGTTAATACTGCAGCTTACATTCTCAATCGCTCTCCAACAAAGGCAGTCAGAAATCAAACTCCATTTAAAGCACGACACAAGAGAAAGCCTGATGTCAGCCATCTTAAAGTTTTTGGAAGCATTGCTTATGCTCTTATTCCTTCTCAAAGTAGAGACAAGTTTGATGAGAAAGGGGAGAAATTTATATTCATTGGTTATAGTGATGAATCAAAAGGTTTTCTACTTTTCAACCCTAAAAAGGATCAGTTACTGTTGTCCAGAGATGTTATCTTTGATGAAACTGCTGCTTGGAAATGGGATGATTCTATCAATCCTGAAACGACAATTCTGGAGTTACCTCAAGCTTTAAAGCAGCATGATGTTTCCAATTCTCAAAACAGAACTGGTTCAATTTTGCAGAATAGAGGAAGCTCATCAAGTTCTATTGATGAATCAGACTCAGAAACTTCTCCCAAAAGAGTTCGTTCATTAACTGACATATACAACTATTGTCATGTTGCATTCTTTTCAGGTGAACCTCAGAATTTTAAAGAAGCAGTAAAAAAAGAAGAATGGAGGAAAGCTATGAATGAAGAGATGATAAGTATTGAAAAGAATCAGACATGGAAGTTGGTTAATCTGCCAAAGAAGAAGAAAGCAGTGGGATTAAAATGGGTGTTCAAGATTAAATACAATGAAGATGGCAGCATTCAGAAGCATAAGGCTAGAATTGTTGCTAAAGGCTATTCTCAGCAGTATGGAGTTGATTTACAGAAACCTTTGCACCTGTTGCAAGGATGGAAACTATCAGAATTGTTCTTGCTTTATCCGCACAACTTCAGTTGCATGTGTTTCAGCCTGATGTTAAGTTAGCGTTTCTTAATGGTGAATTGCAAAAGGAAGTCTATGTTCAGCAGCCTCCTGGATATGAATTAAAAGGAGAAAAAGATAAAGTCAACATACTTTATAAGGCCCTATATGGATTAAAACAGGCTCCAAGAGCGTGGAATCATAAAATTGATCTTTATCTTCATCAGAATGGTTTCAGCAGAAGTCAATCCGAACCATCACTCTATATAAAGAAGAAAGGAGAAGATTTTCTAATGGTTTGTCTCTATGTTGATAATCTGATTTATGCAGGAACAAGTAAGAATATGGTTGCAGAATTCAAGACTACTATGATGAAAGAATTCAAAATTTCAGATCTTGGTTTAATGAGATATTTTCTTGGTATTCAAGTGAAGCAATCTCCAGGAAAAATCTTTATTTCACAAGAGAAGTATGTTACAGATCTCTTAAAAAAATTCCACATGTCAAAGTGTAAACCAGTAACATCTCCAATGGCAGCAAATGAGAAATTACTGCAAGATGATGGTGCAGCAAAGATTGATTCAAAGTATTTCAGAAGCCTTGTTGGGTCCTTAATCTACCTCACAAATTCAAGACCTGATATTCTTTATTCTGTCAATATTATCTCTAGATTTATGGAGAATCCCAGCAAACTTCACCTTGAAGCAGCTTAGAGGATCTTGCGATATCTTCAAGGAACTAAGAATCATGGAATCTTGTATAAACAACAAGATGAAAACATGTTGATCGGCTATTCTGATAGTGATTGGGCAGGAAGCTATGATGATAGGAAGAGTACATCTGGATATGTGTTTTGTCTTGGAACAAATGTAATCTCTTGGTGTTCAAGGAAGCAGAGTTCTATAGCCTTATCTTCTGCAGAGGCAGAGTATATTGCAGCAAATGAAGCCGTTTTTCTGTCAGTTTGGTTGAGAAGAATCCTTTGTGATCTGTAGCAAAATATTCTTGATCCTACCACTATTTTCTGTGATAATATGTCAACCATTGTTGTGACCAAGAATCTTGTTTTTCATGCAAGATCAAAACACATAGAGTTAAGACATCATTTCATTAGAGAGATGGTCAACAAGAAGGAGATCCAGCTAAAATTTATCAACACTTATGATCAACCTGCAGACGTTCTCACCAAAGCTGTTCCGGCTGAGAAGTTTCAACAATTCAAGGAATTTTTTAAGATTACAAATTAAAAGGGGGAGTTAAATATAATTTGTAACTTTCAATATCTTTTATTAGCTTTTATGGTCTTTTTCAGTAATCTTTTATTAAGAGGAAGTGTTTCTACTTCTTCATTAATTAAGTTGTAGTTTTTTTACTCTTCCTTGTACTATAAAAGGTGAGTAGAACAACAAGAAAATATAACAAGATTTGCCTCAGGTATTTAGCTGTAGCTCTACCATTTATCCTTCCAATTCCTCCTTCTTCTTTGTTTTCGCTTTTATTTCCAACATTTTCGAGCTGTGCAGTAAAAACTGTGTCTGTGCCTTTTTTTCTTTTTTTGTTTGTCTTGTTATAGCAGCAGCAAAGAACAAATTGGTCTTGGGGTTTTGATCTGCTTTTCGATCTTTCTTTTCAGGCACAACACAATTCTATTGTAGATTTCTAATAATTGGTGATGAAGTGTGACCCTCTAATTCTGTCAATCTTTTTTGTTTTTCAAGTTTGATGGAATGCTTTTATGTGTTGCATACTTGCATCCGGATGCTGGGTTCGGCTCAGCCTCTCGAAGGAGCTAGGTTACTATCAGGATAGAAAACTATAAAACGCAGATTTTTGAGTTAGTATTATACTTGAGCAGATGTAGTTATTTTGTGCTCTTGGTAGAAGTCAGTGATGAAGAATTGAGCATAAATTAAGAGTTCATTGTGCAAGGTTATAGCAGGCTGCGATATTAACCTGAGCAGTGTTCATGTTTTCTCAAGTTAGTCTTGCTAAATTACAGATGAATTAGGAACAATGGTTTCAAGACTAATGTTGTTGATGTATTGTTATTCCTGAATCTGTAATGCTCTTCAACCTGGGAGTGGAATGAGCAATAACACTTTTATCTTGTTTTGACCGAGTTTTGATTGGGTTTTCTTGGGTCACAGGTCAACTTGGATTCTTGACCGGGTCATACTAGGTTCATTCTTCCTCTATTTTTTTTGAAACCTGACCCAACCAAGACCTCAGGACACCAGGTTAATCTATCGGATCGGGCCGACTTTTAAAACAATGAGTCGAACTGTAATGAACTAAGAGAGGGTCGGTGTTTGAAAATCTAACGAAACCAAAAACAAAGGGCTGGAAGCTTGTGGCTTGATGCGAAATAGCTTCTTCAATAATAGCATTCCAGCAACCCTTTTCGCCACCAGCATTGTCGATAGCATGTTATCACCATTCAAGCTCTCAAGACTGGTCTTAATTACAACGAAGCCTTGAAAATAAGCGTCATTAAGATTCTCTTTGTTGTTATTCCTCTTAAATTTTATTTTCCTTCTATTTTTTTTTTTCCATCTTTTCATTAAATAATTGCCAAAATTGTCCAGGAGGCCTGTGCATATCGTTCATTTGTTCCTTGCATAGAAATCATGGTTGTCCACCCCAGCTAGGAGCCCAGGTCACCGAGTCAATCTCAAAGTGATATTATTTGTGATTTTTTAAAAAACAAAACTGAAACAAAGTCGCTTAAGACAAATTAAAAAAAATGATAACATTTTTAAAAAAATAATCATTGGAGTTCATGATGTTGCTAATCATCACAACGTGAAGAATTACATCTATGTTCTCTGAAGTTACTTATGTTCAATGGAATAATGCACAGAAACCCTGCTGAACATTTGCTTATCTTCTTCATGCGTTCTTGCAATGACACAAGGCTTGATTGTTCTCTAATGTATTCTAAAGAAGTTTCCTTGCTGTCAAAATCCAAACTCCACAAAATCTCCTAGACCACTTGGTTGTTGTTGCTGTAATCTCCTTAGGAATTGTAAACATCTTAGCCTCAACATACTAGAAACTACCACCTCAATCCATACTCAGCAACATCGACAGGTGGATAACATCTAGATATGATTTCTATTGCAGATGCATGATGAACTGGTTTATATGTATGATTATTGTTTGGAAAGGATTTTAATCCATAACATCACCTCTTCTCAGGAAT
>Ga0325403_1005854_pt1 | contig 11637 bp, 4 predicted proteins | sample PopdelMetagenome_19_FD_205665 | JGI IMG/M metagenome (GOLD analysis project Ga0325403, IMG submission 205665) | Populus deltoides microbial communities from Bellville, Georgia, United States - Xylem-PdKOR-R4 | ecosystem: Host-associated > Plants > Phyllosphere > Stem > Wood/Secondary xylem...
AAAAAAAATACAGCTTCAAATGTATTCACTGGTCACACAAGAGATGGACCTAGTTCTTGCAGACAGGACTGTGATAGGGTAGAGACTAGACGACTTTCCCATAAGTAGGTAAGTGAGGTGAAATTTGGAGATTTAAAACCTAGACATGGACACCAAGAGTTGCTACGAAAATAAGCAAGGTTTAATTATTACTCATTTTTATTCTAGACTTGAAACTATGGTTTAATATACTTTCGGACAGCCAAGCACCGTGCCCATTCCATTCCATTCCATGTCCTTCCCCACCTGCATGCAAGTTTCGAACTCCATTTAGGCTGGGCTTGAAATAATATATTTGTTTTTGGTAGCTGTAAAAACAAGTTTAGAAAAAAATATAAATTATAATAACAAGTTTAGGAAAAATATAAATTTTTACCACAATTTAAGATGGAAAACAAATTTAAATAATAAAAAATAAATATTTTTTAAAGTTTGGATCCGTAATTAAAAATATATTCAATTACACTGCATGGTACTATCATGTGGAGTCTAGGATGAGACGTTAAGGACGAAATTATTAGTTGGACAACATATTCCTATCCTAAGGTGCCAGAAATGCATAAAATTAACAAGTTGGTTCCTTACAGAGGCTTTATAGATCGAGCAAGCAGATCGAAACCATTTTATGTAATTGTTAATTATTTCTTGAAAAATACATGTAACCAACCTTACCTAATTAATTGACATCGAGGGAGTTAAATGTGCTATATAGAGTAATCGTGTGGTCACAGGCACGTAGAAGGTGATTTATGGATTGATTAATTTGCATTCATGACCATCCATGTCTTTATTGCTCAATGCCGATTTCCAAAATCAATATATATATATATATTCAAATTCAAGATTCAAAACACACTCGGTTTCGTAGGTATATATGATTGGATTTATGTTAAATAAATAAATATATATATATATATATTTCTAGGTTTCACCAGAGGAAATCTAGAAAATAAGATCATAAATTCTATAATATTTATCGATCAAAGAATACTAAAAAATAAGTTCATGGACAAATCAAGGAGAGAAAAAACAGAAGAATGCGTGATATATATATATTTCTAGGTTTCACCAGAGGAAATCTAGAAAATAAGATCATAAATTCTATAATATTTATCGATCAAAGAATACTAAAAAATAAGTTCATGGACAAATCAAGGAGAGAAAAAACACAAGAATGCGTGATATTTTTTATTTTTTTTTGTCTAGTAAACATTCTTATTTGTAATAGATTAATGATATCGAATATATTTCTTAATTAACTATAATCAGCTCATAATTCAACTCTGACTTTTAAGATCAAAAAATGTGATTCCTCGAAAACTTAGAAAAAATTGATGCCAATTACTCCTAGTTTGGTGGCACTATTTCTTCCTTGTCCAAAAAAATAACCTAATCCATTTCATTTTTTCTTATTTTATGGTTTGGTTATTGTTTCATAAAAAAAAACTTGAATTCTCAACTTTTGTATATAAAATTAATTTATTTTAACTTTAATAGATGTAACTTAATTGATCAGATATTGAATTTATTTTTTGGTTCGAGTACCATAAATTTTTAGATTACTGGAAACTTACATGGTCGTTAACTTTAAAACCTCGAGGGATTAATCGAAGTGTATATAAACAGACCCGAACACCATAATTACTTTAAAAAAATTAGATGACCTTTAGATAAACCATTATACCTTTTTAAAAGTGTATTAAAATTTTTTATAAACTTGGGAGCAACCGGCCGAGTGAAATAATCTACCTGAACATCGAATCGACAGTGTCTTGCAGCCGAGTAGATTGCCACGATCAAGCTGGGCCCATTGCATGAGGCTCTCTTGAGATGTCCATCTCCATCATCTTAGTCGTGGACAGCAACCAGGCAGCCTGCTAATCGCTGCTCCTCTATGTTTTTTGTCTGTTCAAATTTCGTGTTTCACGTCAACTTTCCATTTTGCTTGAAGGGCAAGGAGGCCAAGAGGGGGACCGGACCGTATCTAGAATGCTTGTGAAAAGAAGAATGGTGCATCTTCATGTTGAAATGGCATCTAAGTTAGACAATGGATAAGAGCTAAAAGATTAATTTAATCAGTTGGGATTGAGACATTTAGTGCGGTTATACATTCCATTACATAAATAATTATTAAACTCATCTTGATGATCCATATGATGTAATGTATAGTTATTAAATTTGTTTCGACGGTCATAAATTGATTGAATTAATCTAAATTAATAAAAAATATATATATTTTTAAGAAAATCAGTAAGCTTTTTATTGAGTCACGAGTCAACTTGAATTTTTAACTAGATTATACCTTATCAATTTTGAGATAATTTTTTAAAACTATTTCCGGGTTAATTCTAAATTAACCCAATAAACCGAGGCATGTTTAATAATTAAGACTACAAGTCCTATCCAATATGCCCTGCATGAATCTCTAATAAAAGAAAAGGTGCCCAAAAGTATTATATCAGCAACCTGACCATTAAAAAGATGTGGTCCATGGACCATCATGGTCAGTTGTTGAGTCCAACTGAGAAAAGGCATGATTCTCCTAATTATTTCTCATTTCACTTGATTTCAATTCCAAACTTCACATCAATATATATTTTTTTATTTTCAGCAATTCTTATGGCCACTCTGGTTTTTAATGCTTGATTGACCTCCATTACCATTCTGTAAAAAACTGGGAAGTTGAAAAGGGCCTAACTTGAATTAATCCAGGCCGGCCCAACTGACAGAACAATTTATGATATGAAGTCACTTGCGAAACGAGATCGAGTGGGTCAACTCCAAGTCGGATACGAATTATCCCCAAAAAAAATTAAATAGCCTTGGTAATTTTATCTTTTGCTGTATTATTGTATATTATTATTCATTATAATAGTATAGTTACTATTTTATCTCATTATTATTATTATTATTATTACTTTGTCTTTTGCTTCCAGGTAAACATAAATGTCCTTTAAGGATTAACGGATGTTATTTTAAAAATTATATTTTTTAATACATAATAAAATTATCACCATCGAATAAAATAATTCAATACCTTTTACATGATTATCACGTTACCCTTATCATTTAATTTTTTTAACCTTAACTTCAGGGGCTTGATTGTAATTTCATCATAGGTTGTTTGTTATTATCATTTAATCCTAATGGCATTTTAAATTTTATACAAATAATAAAACAAAAAAGATGCTAAAGAGTGCCTCACACGCGTCCGCTGTTTTGCTGTCTTCTAGTGGCGCGTGCGGCTGGTTCTGGTGGTTGTAACCGTGATTCCACCGCATCATTTGATTCGTCTCGATGTTATCTTTCTTTCTAAGTGGCGCGTGTATGGTGGTTCAGCGTGGTTTGACTTGAAATTGCTTTTCATTTAATCTCTCTTCTCTTATTTGCAATAATTGTTTTTACATTGATTATTTCTATTTGGAATTCATTTCCAATTTCATCCATGGTTATTTAATTTTTTGGATTTATTTTTAAATTTGATTTTCATTCTTTTAATTTTTATTTGTTTTGTTTTGAAATATTTTCTTGATTGATTTGGTTTTTTTTTTCAATTCCACCCCTAGGAATTTATTTTTATTTAATTTTTATGTCAAATTTGATCATAATTATTTTAATTGCTATTTTTTAAGTCATTTTCTTAATAGATTTATTTTTTACAATCTCACTCCTGAACATTTAATTTCATTTGATTTTTCTCTAACATTTGATTTCATTTAATTTTTATGTTGAATTTATTCCTAATTCATGTAATTGCTATTTTTTTGTTCTACATTGTTTTTTTTATTAATTTTTTTCTCAATGGTATCCCATAATATTTGTTTGATTAAGAATCTCGCTTCTTGTTTTTTTGAATTTGCCTTTAATGGAATCACCCAAATCTCATGACCCGGGCAATGAATCTGAAGAATTAGCCCGAGTCAACTTTCATATTGTTTTAATTTTTTTTGCGGTATTTTTTTTCTTTCCTGTTTAGAGGTCATCCCGATTTCATATTTTAAGTCATGTGTTTGATTTGTTGACTCAGGTTGGCTATCAGGTTCACTCCAGACTATTTTTTAAAAATTATTTTGATTTGACAAGTTTTAAAAATTTAAACTTTTAAATTTACTTATAATAACCTTTTTGATAAGACCCGAATACAAGGTTTTATAGGTTGCGAGCTTTTTAAGATTTGACTATATTTAAGATTTTTGTTTGGGTTTGCTTTGTTTTTATATATATTTTTAATTTCACCCCTTATGATTTTTTTAATCTTTGGTCATGTTTGTTTTAATTGATATTTATTTTATTTGCGATTGTTTTTTATTTTTTTTTATTAAATTGCATTCTTCTTAGGTTTTTTTTTTATCAAATTTCATCCTCATTTTTTTTTTGTTTGTGCAAGTTTTTTATTGATATTTTTCTATCAATCCTATCATTTGAAATTAAATTGGTTGAAAATTATGTTTCTTGATTTAATACAGGTAAAACATTTTACGAGATATGGCTTTTAGGTTTAATAAACTTGCCTTGTTTTTTTTACCTTTTTCTAAATTGATGTTGTTTTAATTTTTATTCCTTTTTTTAACTTTTGTTCTGTTATTTTTTTTGGTTTAGTTCTATTTTTTTAACTTTTTATTTTATTTTTTTTAGCTTGATTCTATTAGGTTAGCCTTCAACAATTTTTTTTTCTATTTCACCCTTACTATTTTTTAGTCTATAAATAATCTATCATATTGCAAATGATTTTCATCTTCATCCCCTATGATTTTTTAATCTTTCAAGTTTTGTCCTAATTATTTTAATTGTAATTTTTTTGTTTGCAATATTTGTTTTAGATTTCATTCACATTGAGTTTTTTCCTGTCAAATTTTAGCCCAATTTTTTTTATTATTCATTTTTTTTGCAAGTTTTTTTATTAATAATTTTTTAAACAATTCTATCATTTAAAATTAAATTTGATGATATTTAAGTTTCTTAATTGAACTTGGATTCATGATTTAACAAGTTACAAGTCTTTTAAATTATACTAGGTTTGTTTGGTTTTTCCCCTTTTTTTTAAACTGGTGTTTTATTTCTTTTTTTATTTGAAGTTTGACTTTCTTTTTTCTTGTTTTTCTTCGGTTAGGTTAGCATTGAGTTGTTTGATAATCCGAACAAGTTTTGATGTTTTTTTTAGTTATTTTTTTATTATTTTATTTATTATTGTTGCTTTTTTATTTTTGTAAATATCTAAATTATCAATTTAACCAGTGACTTGATTTTGTTTTTGACCTATCACTTTTTCTACATTAAAAAAAGTATGACTTTTTTATTTATTATTTTTGCTTTTTTATTTTTGTAAATATCTAAATTACCAATTTCATTCCTTATAATGTGATTTTTATATCAACTTTGTTTCTTGTTTTTTTTATTGTTATTTGCTTTTTTCCTATTATTTGTAATTGAATTTCTTTATCTATCAGTATATCAAAACCATCAAAAAACATTAAAAAAAACATTAATTTAATATTTTTTAAAGTAAAACATAATAAAAAAATAAAAACCATCACATTCTCAAACACTAGAAACAAAATGACAGCACATTTATACCATCCCAATAGATGTCAATAAAAAATTAATTCACTTACTATGAATGCATTTTTACGAAAACTACTTTCTAAAAAAAAATTTCCTTTCAGCCAACAAATATATAGTTTTAGTTTTACAATTACATTTGAAGATGTAAAAAATTATATTAAAATACATAGGCCAATGCTGCCTCTAGACAAAGGCATGTTGACATCAATTTGGTTATTTACTTTGCCAAGCCAATAATGCTGGCGTATTTGATGTTTGGTATTATGTAATTTAAAAATATTTTTTGTTTAAAAATATATTAAAATATTTTTTTCATATATATTTTTTATTTTTAACATAAATATATCAAAACCATTAAAAAATATTTTTTAAAAAATCAATTTAATATTTTTTACAAGTAAAACATACCTAAAAAAAAAAAAAAAACCTATCAGACTCTCAAACTAGGAACAAAATGGCAACACAACCCAATAGATGTCAATAACAATTGAGCATCCGAAAATAAGAGATCTATGATTATTTGCACTCGTTGGATTTGGATAAAATGATCAAGGAAAACCTTGATAGATAACATCTAATGGCTCAATGCTTAAACTGGCATTGTATCGATAATGGTATTGTAGTAACTTCTTACCATATAGTGAGATCCCAGTAGATAAGCTTATTTCAATGGCCCAGAAATGTTACAAAGATCATAGATGCTGGTGTGTTTCCTGTATGCACAATAAGCTTTTAGTACATTCTAAGATGATGAAAATATGGTGGTGATCTCTAATCAGCTTTCTATAGCACAGAGCAGAGGAGATGGCTAACCCCAATATACAAGAAGAAAATTTTACAGCAATGAAGTCCATGTTACCACAAAATTATTAGAATTAGGTTTTGCTTTTATTCATTCAAGAACATTATAGCCTAGACTTCAGTGCATGCGCACCCAGATAAATCTAAAGGGCGAGGAGCCTTGGGGCTGACTGTGGAGGATTGGTGAGCATGTGAACCACTTCCCTCATGGTAGGCCGGTCCGAGCTCTCATCTTTTACACACAACATAGCTATCTTAAACAGGTGAATGGCACCTGTTAGAGGGTACCCACTAAGCCTGGGGTCCACAACTGCCAAGACTGAAGCTGCATCGGATGGCTGAGATAGTTCTGACGTGGTCTTCCTGACCCATCTCACTATGTCCACCCCGTCTCCAAACTCCCCTACTGGCTTCCTCCCTGCTATCAGCTCCAGCAGCACAACACCGAAGCTGTAAACATCACTTTTTTCGTCCACTTTCAATGTGTAAGCGTATTCTGCAGCACATCACACCAATCAGAGAACGTAATCACTAGAAAGGCTTCAATTTTTTAGGTAGCTGCATTGAATTCAAAAGGCTTCTCTAAAAGTAGTGACTAGAAAGCCATTACTCGGAAAGTAATTTCAAAAAGATCTTTTACCTCAGAAAATTAGGCATAAAACCAAGCGTGTAAAGTAACCAAATTACCTCAATATGGACCTCAAACGAGGCAATTAATGTATAACACCCAATTCATAAAGTTAATGGATTAAACGAGCATACAAGCTTATATACTATGGTGTCGGAGCATATATTCACATCATGCTGCTGACACGGTCTGTAATAATTAGCTAATAAAGGAAGATAATTAGTGATTTAGTCAAGAAAATCACAGACCTGGAGCAATGTAACCATAGGAGCCAGCAATAGAGGACATGCACTCTGATGCACCTGCATCTTGCAAGAACTTGGCCAGCCCAAAATCAGCAACATGAGCCTCAAAATCCGAATCAAGTAATATGTTATTGGACTTCACATCCCTATGTATAATCAATGGAGAGCAATCATGGTGAAGATAACAGAGTCCCTTGGCAGACTCCACAGCAATTCTGTACCTGGTTTCCCACTGCAAATGGCCTCCCTTTGAACCATGCAAAAGCTCTCCTAAGCTCCCATTTGGCATGTACTCATACAACAGCAAGTTGGTATCCTTATTTGATACGTACCCCAGCAGCCTTACAATATTTCGGTGCCTGATCCTTCCAAGTGTTTGGATCTCGGCTGAGAAGCCATGATCGTTTCGTCCGGTGCCTCTACCAACAAGTCGTTTGATAGCTACATGATCAATACCCTCTGGCATTGACCCACGGTAGACAATCCCAGCGCCACCTTTGCCTATAATGTTTTCCTCTTTCAAGCACTCGAGCACATCCTCTGCTTTGAAATCGAGCCTTTGGAATGCAGTGAGCTTCCAGGCCCGTGATTTCTGCAGATTCTTCTTTCTCAATCTGTAAACTGTCACTGCTATTAACAGCAACGCAGTGACAAGAGCAATTACAGTGATCATTAGCTTTGAAGTATTAAAGGACCTTCTATGGCCATGACCACCAAATGAGCAAGAGTCATTTCTTGCTACACAGAGATTTGGATTTCCAAGAAATGAGCTGTCATTGAACGCCAGGAATTGGCCGACAGAAGGGATCCGGCCAAATAAATTGTTGTAGGAGAGGTTTAGAGTTGTAAGACTTGTCATGTATCGAATTTCACTTGGTAGTTGACCAGTAAGCTGATTTCGAGAGAGATCAAGAATACTCAAATCCTTCAGTTTAGTAATCTCCTTTGGAATCTCCCCACTGATGCTGTTTTGACTGAAATCAACGGATGTAAGTGAAGTGCAATGGAACATGGAAGCTGGGATTTCACCGCTAATGTTGTTGGCACGGATGCTGATCTTGGAGAGGATCTCCAGACTGAAGATTTCATCAGGAATTTCACCAGAAAGTCTGTTCATTTCCAGAGATAGAAACTGCAAACTCTTCAAATTCCCAATAGCCCGGGGGATTCTACCAGTAATCCGATTGTCAGAAACCGAAAGAGAGCCAAGTCCATCTCCTGAAATCTCCGGTGGAAGCTCGCCGGAGAAATAGTTATGGCTCAACTCAATTTGGGTCACCAAAGGTAAATTAAAGATCCCAGCAGGGATAGTGCCTGTAAAGAGATTACAAATGATTCTGATTTTGAGCAAGGACTTGCACTGGCCAATTTCTTCAGGAAGTGATCCAATGAAGAAATTATTCATGAGAATCAACGTCTTCAATTTCCCTCCCTTGCATAAGTCCCGAGGAACCAATCCTGTCAAGTGATTATATGACACGTCCAGATACATCAGCTTCCCATTCCGGCCGAGCTGTTTGGGAAGCTCAAATGTGAAGTTGTTTCCCCAAACCTGAAGCACCTCAAGGTTTGGAAAATCACCAACAAAGTCTGGGATTGGACCGTGCAGCTTGTTTTGAAAGAGATTGATGAGTGTTAAGTTTTTCAAAGCTGAAAAACTCTCGGGTATCTCCCCAGTGAGGTTGTTGATTGAAAGATCAAGTGATTTCAAGCTAATTAGACCAGATAATTCCGAAGGGATATATCCAGTGAGATTATTGAATTGAAGAAACAGCGAATGCAGATGGGATAATTGGCCTAGAGTAGAAGGAATCTCACCATTAAGGTTGCAAGAACCCATGTCAAGAAGTTCAAGATTACTCAATAATCCAAATTCAGGTGGAATACCTCCTTCGTAATGGTTATAGTACCCAATGCACAAGCTCTTGAGATTCTTCAGCTTAGACAAGCTAGAAGGAACTTTGCCTGAAAGGTCATTACCATTCAAGCCTAAGAACTCCAAGCTCATAATCTCCGAGTACTCCTCTGGTATTTTACCAGAAAAGAAATTCCCTCCCAGGTGAAGATGCTTGAGTTTTTTCAGGTTTGCAATTTCAATTGGCAGTGGACCCGAGCAATTATTGTTGTAAATATCAAGAACCTCAAGCTGTGTCATGCCAGGAGTGATCTTTCCAGAGAAATTCCCACCAATAGCATTGCCAGAAATGTTCAAAATCCTGAGAGATTTAAGCATGGCTATCTCCGCAGGAAGTTCCCCCGTGAGATTATCATTGGCCAAAGTAAGATTCACAAGCTTGTTCAACAACCCAATCTCTGGAGGAATTGAACCAGGAAGATGTCTGAACGACAAATTAAGTGACACCACACGTGAGCTCTCATCACACGTGACTCCAGAGAAGAAACAATGAGCTGAAGGAGATGTAGGAGAAGCCACCCAATCTTCAAGGCCAGTGCCATTATGTCCGTACATGGAAGATTTCAGCTTCAAGAGGACCTCAAGTTCACTGTATCCACTGCAAGCAGTGAAAAGTAGTACAAGAAAAGGAAGAAGAAAACACAGAAGAGTTCCCATTTTTTCCCAAGTTTTTTCTCTTCGAGGAGAAAATGTTAGACGATAACGTAGAAGTGAATACTATGCTAGTGTACTTGTACTTTGGTTCTTTCTGTTCAATCACGTCGGGGTATGGCACGCTATAAGAAGTATAGTTTGGTTGAAGGACTGTGAGCGCTGACTCGCAGTATCAAGCCTGAAATTGAATTAAATAAAAATCAAGAGAGCTGGGTTCACAAAAGGAGTAGCGGTTGCGTTGCATCTTGCATGGGGTTTTGTGCCTTGGACTGGCCATGGCTAGGGTCCCACTTTGTACGTTGTAGGTTTCACAGTAACAGTAGTTTAGCTTCCATTGGTGGATTTTTGTGCAAGGTCTACAAATGGACGTACGTTTATTAAAGGGATTAGACTTTGAGATTTTCTTTGCTCTTCCATGGAGGGAATTGGAATCTGAGAAAAAGCCTTGACACAAATTAACAGAGTAATGGGGCTGGGGATTGTCGTTTTAAACCTGACGTTTGTGTTTGACGGTGTGAAGTGGCGGTTTGGAAAACAGGCCCCCGATAATGCTGTCGTGTCCTCTATCTCGTGTCAACAACGCCAGTTAAACGTGTTAAGTTTTCCTGCATCTTTTAAATTATTTTTCATTTATAAATATTTTTAGATATTATTTTTTTATTTTAAAAAAATTATTTATTATATTATCATATCAAAATAATTTATAAATATAAAACAAAGTTATTTAAAAAAAAAAATTTTTCAAAAACACTTTTAAAATATAAAAAAAACGAGTTTCAGGTAGTATTTATAATTGTGATAACAGTTGTTTTTAAAGTTATTTTTATTTAGAAATATATTAAAATATTTTTTTAAAAAAAATTTAAAACAACAAAATCAAAAATCTCAAAAGCCCATTTTAAATACAAAATCAAACATATTTTTCATTAATGTCTTACGCTCTTCTGGATAAAGTAGTTTAACATATTTTTCAAATTATATTTTGATTAAAAAATATTAAATTGATAATTTTTAAGTAATTTTTATAATCTTAATATTAAAAAGGAAATAAATAAATAAAATTATATTTTTAATTAAAAAATATTTTTATAAAAACATCAAACAATACATTTCCAAACACATTACTAGCCACAGATATAAATTTCTATGCGATACGTGGAATCAAGTCATTGATTTGGAATTTAAAAAATCCTATATTTATGCTGAACGGATTTTTTATATAGAAAACAATCTTATTTTCATTTTTCTTAAATCATAACTTGAGTTAATTTATTGGTTATAGACTAACCCTTAGATAACCCTTGAGCCAGGGAATGTGGATTGGTTACTGTAACTATACTCTTCTGAACTAGACGCCGATCCAAGAACCTAAGTCCTAACGTTAGTGTTGAACGGCATTCGTTCTCAAAGGTAAAAAACAATCTAGTTTCTAACCTTTCGTTTTTCCTGCCTCCTGGGTCTACAAGTATCCACGTGGATTGTGTCCTTTTCAGAAGGGCTGCTGATGAAGTGGGCTTTGGGAAATTTTGACGGGCCCATTGCAAAGTCTGTCTGTGTCTTTTCCTCAGTAAGTCACCTTTCGAATCTGACTCTCCTTGGATGTTAGCTAAAAAGTCCACTCTTCTTGCTCCTTTCTCGTCCTACACTAATCTTGACCGTCCATTGGTGGGCCCTTACATTGAATGCCCTGTACTGGCCTTTCATTTTGTCTACTTCCTCACACAAATTTCATTACCCTCTTACGCAACACATCTACTTGGACTCTGTCACGGGATTAAATTTTTTGCATTGAA
>Ga0325403_1005860_pt1 | contig 11632 bp, 9 predicted proteins | sample PopdelMetagenome_19_FD_205665 | JGI IMG/M metagenome (GOLD analysis project Ga0325403, IMG submission 205665) | Populus deltoides microbial communities from Bellville, Georgia, United States - Xylem-PdKOR-R4 | ecosystem: Host-associated > Plants > Phyllosphere > Stem > Wood/Secondary xylem...
TAATTTTTTTAAAATATTATTTTAATTAATAAATATTTTTAAAAACGTTTCTACAACACTAAAAAAAAAACACGTCGCTATAAACAGTATTAAAGTTAGCAGTTGAGACAGCTGACAACATCCAACATACCACCTCCACTTCTCTCTCCACAAACAGTGCAGCATTGCATTTCTCCACAAAGATCTAGGCAGCAAGCCAGCCCCTAGAAAAGAGTGTGTCTGTGTGTGTATATATATTTAACAAAGATCCTTTTATTTTTCTCACTCCAACTTCTACTACTCTATTTATTCATGGACCGGCAAAGAACTGAAAGTCCGCTCTACACGCGCCAATGGACCAGCGACTCAGGCGCTTCTCCGACGGCGGCAATGCTGCCAAATGCGCGTCACGGTCACCACGCGCGATCCTCTTCCGCTTCCGGATTCTCCACTATCAAGCGAAACCAGAATGTAGCGGCTAAAGCTGCGGCTCAGCGGCTAGCTCAAGTCATGGCTTCTCAAACGGCTGACGACGACGACGACGACGAAGGCGATGATCTAGGGTTTCGTTACAGTGCTCCTCCGCCTCTGTCTCTCTCGAGGAATGCTAATAGTAACAGTAATAATGTTATTACTACTAGTAAAGCTTCGGTTACCACTGCGTCTTCAAGGATCAATAGATCTCCTTCACCTGCGGTAACTTCCTTTTCTTACTCTTTTTTTTTTTGGTTAATTTCTTTTTCACTGCAGAGAATATGTTTCGATTCTGATTGAAAAAAAATGAAGTGTTGATTTTAAACGAATTGAGGAATGATTTAATTGTTTGCTATAAGTAAAGGTGGCATTTAGCGGCGGGAGTTAAGTCGAGAATTATGGATGTTAGATTCGTATTAACTTCAACTTTCTGTAATTAGAGCTCTATAACTTGGAAATTAAGGTGATACTTAATTCTTTTTTGATACTGTGGTTCTTTCTTATACAAGAATGCATGATGTGTAAAAATGTGTAGGAAAAGTATATGCTAATTGGATTTTTTTTTTGTGGCGGGTTCTGAATTTAGTTAGCTAAGAATTTTGAAGAGACTGCGGCGGGTCGGTCGACATCAGCTGGAAGGCCAGCAATGTCCCTTAGAACTGCAGCAGCAGCACCACCAGTGCCATTGAGCAAAGGATCATTGAGGACCGCGGTATCTTTACCGCCAATAGATCCTCCGAGAAATGGGCATAGAGATGGTAAAAGGTAAAATGAGAGAACTAAAACATTTATTCTGCTTTAACAGTGGATGTTCAAATTCTATCAGAATGACCTTTTTCTTTTTTGGAAAAGAATTATGGAATTCGTTGTATCAATTATCAACTATGTGATGCTATTAAGCTTTTTTCCATGTTTTTCTACCTAACCTGTAACTTAAGTTGTGGGAGTTTCTCGTAATTATGAAAACATGATGCCATTAATGGAAATGCAACACTTTTGTATGGGTTAAGGTAGAGATACAAGGTCGTGGTTTTATGCAGTCTAGTCATGCAGCTTCCTGGTCTGGCTCTGAATTAAAGGAATATCTTGGTCTTAAGGTGTGGCTAAGGAACTGGACTCGTTTAGTCTCTGCAATGCCTAGCTTTGAAGAGGGGTTGCCAACAAAAAGACAATGTCTTTTTCCCCCCCCAACAACCAAGCTCTATCTAGCTTGAGTAATGTCCTCCTTGGTTCTGAAACATGCATCACCTAGCAGGACCAATATTTAGATAAACTAGTGTTTGACTTTTCACTAAAGGATGCATGATTTTATGGTATGACAATTTGGAGGTGTGAATTGTCATGACTGCAGATTCTTGTCAGAAGCGGTAAATTTTAACTCAAAAGACACAGGAGATCAACACGAGGCTTCTGCACTCCGTGATGAAGTATGTACTTACACCAGATTCTTATTATTTGTTTTTTTCCCCTTTATGCGCAACAATCAATAAGTATTCTCTTAGAGACATAAAATGGATTTTGTTTACTATAATGAAGATTCCATGATAAGATTGATTCATTTTGCAGCTTGATATGCTACAAGAAGAGAATGGAAACATCCTTGAGAAGGTACAGTTATTTTGATTTTTATCTTTTTCCAAACTAGTAATGAAGCCACATATGGTACAATTAAACCTGTATTTATTGTACAGCTCAGGCTTGAGGAAGAGAGATGCAAGGAAGCGGATGCCAGAGTCAAGGAGCTTGAGAAACAGGTGCTAATTAGTTTCCATATTTTTAAGCACGTCTTAAAGCCTCAGCATATTGGCATCTTTTTGCTTGACTTGCATATAGCCTAAGGGTGCGTTTCTTACATATACTTCTGTGTTAATAATTATAAGAGTTTTCCCAATGTGTGCTTGAGGGCACACACATTGAAGGTTTTAAATTTCATTCCTGGTAAAAATGTCAATAAACAATGTGTTGTTGTTGATTATGACAATTTTTCATTACAGAGAAAGAGTGACCTATAACTTCTAAAGCCCGTGGAAGATAGAAAAAGAAAGAAGACGACCTTCACTCCTCTGCAACCAATTCACCACTGCCCATTTTCAACCAAAAAAGTTTAAATAACCAACTGCCAATAAAAAACTACCCTTTTTTACCCATATGAAACCTACCCTTAAGGCAGCACTCATTCTAAACTTCATGCTGAACAGTATTTTTCTTCCTAAACCTTGCTCTTTTACTTGATATTGGGTTTTTCAGGTGTTGCTTTGAATTTGAAAGCCTCACAGGTAATTCTTTCAGGTTCCCAACCTCCAATTTCATTAACACATGCACTTTGCTGCTTGTCCTGGGTCCGCAGGTTGCTGCTCTTGGAGAAGGAGTATCTTTAGAAGCTAAGTTGCTGAGCAGGTTAGTTGTTCTGACAAATCAGGTGGTTCTTTATCTTTGTTAATATTCATGTAATGACATCTTTTGCTGTCATCTGCAGAAAGGAAGCTGCATTGCAGCAAAGAGAGGTAATGGGGATGTATCCTTATGCTAGACTTGTCAATTTAGGTCACTGTTGCTATTTTAGCTTACTGAGTAGGACAAACTAAGACTTTTATATGGACCATTAAATCACTGGAACTCCTGTGTTTAGACTTTTGATTTTGAGGTTCGAATGGTAGCAGGGAGGGGTATTTTGTCCATTTGTTTTAGGACCATGATGGTTTTCTTGTTGTATTAGCTTTAACAATGTTAAAGGCCCAAAGATCATACTCATTTTCTTTAAATTTTGTTCTGTTCTTCAGGCTGCACTTAAGGATGCAAAACAAAATAATATGGTGGATAAGGAAATTGCATCTATTCGATCTGAAATAGAGGTACATCATGTGGTCCTTCAACGCCTCATAGATATTTTTCTGTGTTGCTAGGTTCCTAACTCATCATAACTTTATGTGTACATTTCTTGCTTAAATCAGAATGCAAAAGATGAGGCAACAGTCGTCGTGCGACAGCTGCGGGGAGCTGAATCTGAAGTAAAAGCCCTTCGTTCAATGACACAAAGAATGATATTGACCCAGAAAGAAATGGTTTGTATCGGAATAGATTCAAATGGCTCCTTAATAATATATTAGAAACCATTAATTGTGTATCTGCATTTTAGGAAGAGGTTGTCCTTAAGAGGTGTTGGCTTGCTCGATACTGGGGCTTAGCTGCAAAATATGGTAATCTACTGGTCAATGTTTTCTTTTCTTATGTCGTATTGGAAATGACCCTTTGTTTTTAAATTTTTATTGGTCTTTTTTTTTCTGCATGAATTATGAGGCAATATTGTAGTTTAACGAACTTTTCCCACAGTTTTCTGATGTGCTATGACTTATTTTAATTTACTATATACAATGGCTTGTTTAATATACTTTGTGCCTGACACCGAGCAGTTCATCCATCACATCTACCTGTTTCATGTAATTCTTTTCATATTTATAGGTATCTGTGGGGATGTTGCTGTGTCAAAGCATGAATACTGGTCATCCTTAGCACCGCTTCCATTTGAGGTTGTTGTCTCTGCTGGACAAAAGGCCAAGGAGGAATGTTGGGAAAAAGGCTAGTACTTGCTATTTGGCTTTTGCAGTTGCTACTGTGTTTTCACTGGATAACAGTTTTAATGGGATCAATGTGTTGGCTTGAACTGCTCTATTGTTTGTATCAAACTGTCTTTGGTATCTAATACTAGTAACTTTGAGTAGGTGAGGAGGACAGTGAGAAGAGAAGCACACTTGCTCATGACTTGAGTGATCTAACTGGAGACGGAAATATTGAGAGTATGCTTTCAGTTGAAATGGGTTTGAAGGAGCTTGCTTCCTTGAAGGTTTATGTTATTCATTACTTGTCTTTCAACCATATGCTTCCATCTTATGTTTATTTTTGAGTTTCAATATGATGCACAACAAGCATTGTTTTTCATTCAGCCCCCTTCCATCTTTATTAACTGTAATCTTTGAACTATTTAAGGTTTCTGGTTTTGCAAAGTGTTTTGGTGTTCTGATATTATATGTATTGTGTTGCTTTCAAGGTTGAGGTTGCTATTGTGCTTGCACTGGCCCAACAGCGGCGAGCAAACGCTCTTAGACTGTCCATCTCAGGTATGAGTTGGCCTGTTGACATGCTGCTGACGCTGGCTTAAATTGTTAGATTTTTATTCCTTATCACAGTGTTGTTTATGCTATTGTATCTTGCTGACATGCCTTTGCTGTTTCATTCAGATGTCAAATCACATGGTGATCCGAAGTATATGGAAGCATTCGGTGAGTAGTATTTGGGCTACTTCTTGCATTTACCTTATAATCTACTTGGCTGAGATAAGTAGTGCTATTGCCACACTTAAAGTTGACGAGCACTACCTTTCACTTGCTTTTTTTTTACTATCTTTTTTGGTCAGATCCATCATTTGCTGTTTCGTGATCACTGTTGTATATAAGTCAAATCCATCATTTTTCTTGCAGAATTGAGTCCAGAGGAGTCTGAAGACGTTCTTTTCAAGGAGGTCTGGCTTTATTTATCATTTAACCACTGTTGTAATTTATTTTCTAGAATTATATACTTTATTTGGTTGATGGAACTGCATGGTGAAATATGCAAGTTTCCAATATTTCTGCGATTGATTCAGTTTCCTGATGTTGCGATTAAATCTTTTGGTGTATTGCTGTTGTTACTGGCCTATTCTAAACAGTGGTATATTATAGAGTTTGGTGTCTGGTTGAAAATCTCAATTGGTGATTGACATTCTTCAGGTGCAGATCTGTAGAGAGAATTGATTAGTATCTGTGTGCCCCTTTGGAATCTTAACAAATAAGCTGGTGTATTTCTTTATTCTTTCTTATCTGTTCAGTTTTTTCCTGTGGAAAAACCTACCTGTGAATGGCCCACGGTATCGAATCATTGACAGCTTCAAAAATTGTTAGTTTCTGCACAGTAATGTCCATGCATTTTCTGTCCCGATTTAACACCAACACAGATAAGGGAGGAGCAAATATTTGTGTTGTGCTGAATCTGATTAAGTTATACAATATACTTGCACAGGCATGGCTTACATATTTTTGGAGAAGAGCCAAAGCCCATGGTATAGAGGAGGACACTGCTAAAGAACGACTTCAGTTTTGGATTAGCCGCAGTGTACACTCGCCAAGTTCACATGATGCTGTTGATGGTAAGCTTCCCCTGTCCTTGATAGTTTGGTGCTCGCATGTAGTTGTTGTACAGTTCTATGATAAGCATGCAGAGAAGATTGTATAACCGTGGCACTTTTACTGGACTCACTAGAAGGCATTGTAAAATCACCAACTGCCAAATTCTTTCATTTTTCCATATCATTGACTCGGTGCTTTGATCTCATGTATGATCACTTATCTTGAGTATTCCATCTCAGTGGAGCAAGGCCTAACGGAGCTCAGGAAGTTGGGAATAGAGCATCAACTGTGGGAAGCATCTCGTAAAGAAATAGATCAGGGCTCTTAACACAGAAATCTTCCGGGTAACTAAAGGGTTCTGGTTGATGATGGCTTAACCTCATGCCATCAATTTTCTTCTCGATTTGTTTTACTGAGTTTTTCTTCTGTTTGTTGAAGCATCTACACATGTTGCAAAGAATTTACATATGTTGCGTGGCTCTGGTCCTCACCTGCTAAATGCTATATAAAGTGGTTCATCTGTTTAGATGTTGTATATATACACGCATACATCTACATACAGGGATGGCATTTACATGAAAAAGTTAAATACAGTTTGGTTCAAATTGTAGCGAGTTTGCCATGGAAGCTTTGGAATTTTCAATCTTGTTTGTGTACCTAATAATGCACACGGCTTAATTAAAGCTGAAAGGAACTTGCTATGCTCATTTTGATCAATCATCTTCTTGTCACAAGACTAACAGTAATAACAAGAGTTGAAATTTTCATTTTGCTTTGCCTTTCCTCGTCAGCAACCAAAAGGAGAACCTTCATGAAATAGAATTGGTAAGGTTTGGACGAATATTTGTCTGCACTGCAGTGGGGTCTCAAAAGTTTTGCTGGGTTCTATCGCAAAATCTGACTATTTAAGAGACAAGTTTAAATTTCGGAGGAAACTTGTGTAGGATAGGGGAGGAGTTAAACTAGAAGGGAGCTGCGCTGTTTGGTTTGAGGACAGCTGAAACAATGGGGCTTTTAACGGAGGGTTGGGTCCCCGGTTATAGTTCCAAGTATCAGATGAGTGGGTTGGGATTCTATTCCTAAGAAGGGGAGGGGTTATTTGCATTGAATCATTCTGAGATCCAAAAACGGCAAGAAAATAACTCATCTTTTGCTCTTCCAGGTCAAAATTTGTTGACATCGGGAAGATAAAAAAAAGAAGAGAGAAATGCGAAGCTGATATGACGCTTGGGTGATGAACAAGCTGATGCACATAAATTGCTTTGTGACAAAATGGTGGTGGTGATTGTGACTGGAAAAAATAAATAAATAAAACTAGAAAGTGAATAGCAGAATGAGTCTCCTTTATGAAGTGGGCTGAGCATGAATAAAGAAATTCTAGATCATTGGCAGCCATATGCTGCACATTGGATCAATTTTAATAGTGAATGGTAATTTTTTTTAAAGTATTTATATGGTCATATACGGAAAGAGGTTTTTTTAAAAAAATAATATGGAGATGATGATATATTGAATTGATTTGTGTTAATTTGTTAAATCTATTATCTAAGTTATAAAACTGTGATAACTCTATAAAAAACAAATCAAAATAAATTATGAAGATTGTTTCTTAATCAACTCAATATTCAAGAATTAAATTGAAAAATAAAATAAAAAAGACAAGAAGAACTACTTGATTTGACCCAGGATAACCTGTCAAACTCGTAACTCGGATCATGAGATCGAGATAATTTCATAGAAAAAAATAAAAAAAATTACAAAGCCCCATTTATAACCAATCCAGTGTTGGAGGATGAAATCGAAAAAAAATCAATTAAAAAAATGAAAAAAAAACTCAAGTCAATCCGGGTTAATATGTTAAACCCATTATTAGATCATGAGACCAAGATAAATTCATAAAAAGAAAACAAAAAAAATTATAGAATTCCATTTCTATCGTATCCAAATTGGAAGGTTGAAATTGAGAAAACAAACCTAATCCATGAGATTAGGATAACTCCATATAAAACAAATTAAAAAAATTATAAAGTTTATTTTCAAAAATTATGAAATTAAAATTGACAAAAAAAAAGTTAATAAAAAAAGAACATTGAGTTATTGGTAGGTGGTGAAATAAAAAAAAATATTAAGTTAAGAAAACTAAAGAAATGAACAAAGTTAATTTGTAAAACTTGTGATTAGAGTCAGCTTAATTGATGATAATCACATGGAAAGAAAATGAAAAAAAATTATAAAGTCCAATTAAAAAAATAGTCAATTAAAAAAGAAATAAAAAAATAAATAGATTCAACGCTGGTCAATTTGCCAAACTTATGATTTTGGTCATGAGATCGGGATAACCTCATAAAAATAAAAAAATTATAAACCTCAATTTTCAATCAGCTCAACATTGAAAGATAAAATTAAAAAATTAATTAGAAAAATAGTTAAAAAATGTATAAGTCTACCTAAGTTAACATGTTAAATCTGTAATCTATATCATGAGATTATAAAGTTTTACTTTAACATATCTATTGTTGTTGGTTAAAATCGAAAAAGAAAACTAAATTAATGAAACGGTTATATAACCTAATAGAAAATAAAAATAAAATAATAATAACCAAAACAGTAAGAAAAACATTGAAAAAAAAAATTCATTTTAGTAAACAATGTTTTGTGAGTACAGTGATGTTTTGTTAATAGACGGCCCTTGATCCTTTTGACGATACACTTCAGTTGTTGGTTATATAAATAGGTTTTAAACTATCCTGTTGATATAGATAAGAACAGAGAAAGAGCATAATGATCATGTTCTCCATCGAGAGCTCCTTTTTGTAGCCCCAGATGTGAATATTTTGTCAATTAAAATATCAACTTAGATTAAATCCCAAAAAGCAAGTTTATGTGGAGCCACTTGGGTTTTGTCACTTCTCTTGTGTACCGTTGTAAAATGGCAGTCTGGGTGGCTTGGAATCGTTTCGATTTGGAATTCGATAATGAGCCTTTTTTTTTTTTATTATTATTATTATTATATTTTATAATAAACCTTTTAATATAATTTCTCACGCTCTATATTTCTCTCGTGTGAGCCTCTCTCCACTTCTTCTCTGCCCCTGTAGCTAAAGTATAAAGCAAGCTCACACCATACCCTAACCTTATACTAAAAAGTGTAGAGGCAGATTTGTGTTTCGAGATGGTCATGTGCGCCTCAATATAATATAGGCATTACCTTCTTGATGGACACTTTAGGCAGAGAAAAATAAGCTTTTTTTGGTTAAAAGGTGCGCATGGGGAAAGAAGCGAGAAAGACTAAAAATTCTAAAAAAGGTTATTTTGACCTAATCCTCTCCTATCCACCATTTCTTCACTTTCTACCTAGTGACATGGTTAATCCATTTTGTTTCCATTAAAATCCTTTTCCATTGGCCGAAGTTTACCGACTCCATGTTCAATTTGAGGTGAGGCAAATCAGCTAGAAACATCCCACCAAGTTGTTTTCCCCCACATTTCTTAGAGTGAAATGATTGCGAGAGATTATTCTAAATGCACTTTAACGTCGAGAAAGTTTGTATGGAATTTAGTTCAGGCTGAGATGGGCCATCATGATGGACAAATGGAGCTTGGTTGAGGAGGTTCCAAGAGATGAATGTGAGGTCTGTGCCATACCTTCCCTTCCGAGGGTTTTGCCTTTTGTCTCTATAAATGGCTGTTCTCTGGCTAGGTGGAAAATTGTCATATACTATAAGCATGCGTGGCATGGATGGAAACATCTTCTCCAACAAGCTCAAGTGGAAATCACCCTGACCTCATCATCACCTCAGACATAGAGAGGCAAGGTGAATATATATATATATTCACCTTGCCTCTCTATGTCTGAGGTGATGATGAGGTCAAGGTGTGTGTATGAATTCAGTGTATCCTGGACATATTTATTGAAGTTATCGTTTTGTCCTTCCAGGCACAATATTGCATAGACTAATAGGGTATATAGTCTTTTTATTAAATTCTATTAGTTATTATAAGATTAATTTGAGATAATGCACAATAAAATAATTAAATTACCATTAAAAACATAATTTATTAAACTAGAATCTAGAGTCTTTTTTTATTTTTTATTTTTTTAAGTACAATAAAATAACTCAATTACCCTTAAAGTAAAAAAAATTTAACTTGCATCCAATTGTTTTTTTTTTGTATTTTTATCATGTTTTTTTTAACCATTAAAAACACAATTCTTTTTATAAATTAACCCATGTTAACTTGATGTATATCTTTTATTTGATTTATCTATTATTTTTTTATTATATTATTAAATTATTCGAGTTTATTGGATTTTATCAAAGTCAATGACCTAACTCTCATATTTTTCTTGTTTTTTTAAAAAACCCCTACTATTTTCTGAGTATTTTTTTTAACATTAAAAAAAATTTGATTCAACCCGCAACATAGCGTGAGTAACCAATCTAATTACTTATAGCCCACCAGTTCACCTTGTAAATATAATTTCAATAAAAGTCCTTTATTTGCATTATCCTCCCCAAGATTTTGAAGATTTTGAGGAGTTTTTAGCTTCAACAAATGCTCAAAAGAAAGAAGCAAGTGGAGGTGCAAATTTTAGAATTCTCAAAAGGCTGAGAGTTTTCTCAACTTTTAGAGAAAAATACCTTTCTTCGTACTCACAACCACGATGAAACTTATGGTACATTACAAACTCATGATTTTGAATTGATGCCACGATATCCTATGCTCGCAAACAAATGTCTGATACGTGATAAACTTCGAATATTTTTCACTTTTGACCAGATGGGCAAATTATAAATGATAGTTACATTGATTTTTGGCTCATTTCTGAAACTTTTATAACTTTTACGTACTAATCATGTCTGTGGAGCTAAATTTAATTGCATTCTGGAGGAATTTATGGACTTGACTTGGTGCATCGTCCCTTTGAAAAGCAGAGGCATGTGTTTGTCATCTGCGGTTTTAGATAGAAAAGAGTAGAAAAAAAGCTATGGCATATCAGCCATAATTATGATCCGAAGATTGAAGTCTCAGATATCTTTGTTGCAGCACTACATGCGTGCCTGTACGAGGGAAAAAGAAATATAGGAAAGGAGAGTTACAATATTCATTAAGAAAGTAACTCGGCTTTCTCCCTGTATGAAATTACAATAGAATCATCTAAAGGCCATGCATCGCCATGAGGAAAATATAAAAAAGCTGGAAAAAATAAATAAAAGTGAAACTATGCTTACATTACAAGCCTCTCAAAAGCTTACTCGGAGCACATTTCCCAACCATGCCTGCCAGCCGACCACTTCTCATTCCTCCCTTTATTTTTCTCATTTTCTTTTTAAAAAAGTTCAAACGGCCACCAAAAACAAGTTGCTAGGTACAAGATCACCTACGCCCCATAAGAGAAAGGGGGTAGAATTCATGTGTATGCACGTTGACACCTTCTCATTTCTTTTAAAAATAATAATTGATTTTGTTTTTTAATTGGCTGTAAACAATAGCTTGGTGAAAGCAAGCAACCAAAACAGGCAGTCAATGGATTTCTAGCTCAATGTGGTGAGCATAATATTTAATTAATTATATATTGTAATCTTTTTTATTTGAAAAAAACTATATAAGATTTATAACTAGACTTCGCAGAGAACATTAATTATATAGTAGCTATACCAAACAATTCCTATAGAGTACTCTTTTTATCCTTAAGTATGGTTAATTATAGTGATTAGTACAAGGTTAAACAATTTGGATGATTTTATCTCACTTGTCAAGATCTTTACTTGGACTGTAAGTTCGGCTTTTCGTATTAAATATTCAATCTACCAGGCTTTACCATATCTAATGAAATCCTTTTTTCTCTCTCTCATTGATTGATTTAATTTAATTTTTAAATTAAATTAAAAAAAAAACTAAAATGAGAATGACCATTCACTATGCAGGGATAAGTGGATTGCACTGTTCATCTATAATGCAATTTTTACCTTTCCTAAAGCACATAAATGTACACTTGGGCCCTATACTTTTTTTTT
>Ga0325403_1005861_pt1 | contig 11631 bp, 5 predicted proteins | sample PopdelMetagenome_19_FD_205665 | JGI IMG/M metagenome (GOLD analysis project Ga0325403, IMG submission 205665) | Populus deltoides microbial communities from Bellville, Georgia, United States - Xylem-PdKOR-R4 | ecosystem: Host-associated > Plants > Phyllosphere > Stem > Wood/Secondary xylem...
GAGTTTTTTGACTTTTATCTTGAATAGTAAAATAGATTTGGAATTTGGAAGTGTTTTTAAAATTTGGGTTGATTTTTTGTTTCTTTAACCAATTTCTAGGTAATTTCAAGCCACGAATATATTTATTTAGGTTTCTACGGTATTTTTTTAGGTGTTTTAACTCAAAAATAAGTTAAAAAATAATCTCTTAGATGTAACTTTTTGATAACCCTCCAATCATTTGATTCTAGGTCAGAGGACAACACATTGTTTGTTGTTATAGATGACAAGCTATTTGTGTTTCTTTTTAAAATTGAAGTGCGAATGACGTGAATATATATAAAAAAGAGGTTTGGCTCACGGGTCAAGCCTTTTTTATAGGATAGATGTGCAAGCCCACATTGTTTGTCATGTTTTGTTTTTTTTTTTTAAATATCCTTCATTTTACATTTCAATCCATTCAAAAAAATTAGTTCAAAATTAATTTGATTTATTTTTAATTTGATACCATTGAATTTTAATTTTATTTTATAAGAACATGGGTCGTTTTTATTATATTGGTGATATTTTTTACAACAACTTATTATATTTTTCATTTTGAAAAAAATTCTTTGATCGCAAAGGTTTTTGATATTGTTTGATTAAATATCTTTTTATTTTTATTTTTCTTTTCAAGAAAGTTTATAACATTATTTTTGTTATAATATTAGTTAATGTTTTTCTTATACAACCCTTCATAATGGTTTTCTTTTCTTAAATTTTATATGGTGGCTATCCTATGAATGTCAAATTTTATTATAGTATAGTTAGATAAAAAAATAATCCCCAAAACAATAAGTTATTAAACTCATCCGACTTCATAATTCAATTTATAGGTTTGGAAAATTAATTTGACATTACCTGAATGATAAAAAAAAAAACATCATTATCTTAGTATATAAAAAGAAAAAATTAAAATAACGTCATCTTGAAAAAAGAATTCTTAATATTAAATTGAGTTTATTCCAAGTTACATCTAAGAGTTTAGCAAACGCACACGCGTGGGTACTGTAGCATATGAGTGCTTTCACTATGGACTACACTGTTTGAGTTTTCTCCTTGCTAAAAGCATTGTGGGTTGGAGAGACTTAATGGCAGGGCTGCCATTGCCACAAAGAATTGCAAAGGCTGCAGGGGATAGGGTTGTCTTTTTGGATGAGAAGAAAATGGCCAGTTGGGATTTTGGTTGGGTTGCACGACCCTGGAAGTAGCTTGTCTACAAGCCAGGATGTCAGGACCAGCCAATTGCGCGCGGCCAGGGGAGGTTGCTCTGCTGTGTTTTGAGTCAACAATTACGGTTGGGGGCATTGCATTCTCTGTCAAGAGCTATTGAGTCTAGCTTGACAAGTGGACCTAACGTTGTTGGGCAGCCCTCAGCACACACGTGATGCTTGACTTGTTTGCATGTGTGCTGCCAGACCAAACGCACACGTGGTGCTTGGGCTCCTGCCTTAGTGCTTGGCGCATCACTAAGCACACGTGGCACTAGGGCTCACTGCCTGGGGAATGGGCACCCCCAGCACACACGTGGCACTTGAGTTGTTCCTGGGGACACCTGACGCTTGGGTTTTGCGCTGGACCCACGATTCGTGAGTCCTAGGATTCTAAATATTATTATTTGTTATAAAAATATTATTATTTTTAGTATAATTAATGTTATTAATAAAATAATTAATAAATTTGAAAGAAAATATTATTATTAATATTGAAAACATATTATTATTTATATTATCAATTTTTATGATTTTTTTATAAAAATAAAAAGTGAACCCGTGGCACATTATCATTAAAAATATTCAATAATTCTAAGTATTAATATAAAAAAATATTATAATTTGTGTTGTAAATATTATTATTTTTCTTATAATACAAAGTATTCATATAAAAAAATATTATTATTTGTTTTTTAAATATTATTATTTTTCTTATAATTCAAAGTATTCATATCAAAATATTATTATTTGTGCTCTAAATATTATTATTTTTCTTATAATTGAATGTATTCATATCAAAATATTATTATTTGTGTTGTAATATTATTATTTTTATAAGAATTCAAAGTTTTAATATAAAAAATATTATTATTTGTGTTTTAAATATTCTTAAAATTAAAAATAGTATTATTTGTGTTATGAATATTATTTTTTTTACTATAATCAAAAGTATTAATATTAAAAATATCATCTTTTGTGTTATGAATATTATTATTTTTATAATAATTAATATTATTAATAAAATAATTACTAAATTAGAAAAAAAATTATTTTTAATATTAAAAAACAACCATAGATTTGATTTGAAAGGTAAAATTAAAAACTATTATTATTATTACTTACATCATTATTAATAAATTTTAAAAAATTGTTATTAGTATAGAAGAAAAACCATGCGGGGACATGTGGCGCTTGGGCTACTGTCTGTTTGGTGGGCAGACACCAGCGCACGCGTGGGGCTTGGGCTCCTACCTCCATGCTTGGCACATCAGTGCGCACACGTGGCTTTTGGACTTCCTGCCTAAGGGCTGGGTACCCCCAACGCACACGTGGTGCTTGGGCTCTTGTCTTAGTGATTGTCACACCACTGCGTACACGTGGCGCTTGGACTCCCTACTTGGGGGTTGGGCACCCCTAGCGCACATATGGTGCTTGGGCTCCTGCCTTAGTGCTTGGCACTCCACTGCGAACAAATGGTGTTTGGGCTCCCTGCATGGGGGCTGGGCGCCCCCATCGCATACGTGGCGCTTGGGTTGCGCTGCGAGTGAGCTATGCCCGTGCCACACTTTGGATCGTGGTGCTAGATCCAAGGTTCCTGAGTCCTAGGATTCTAAATATTATTATTTGTTTTAGAAATATTATTATTTTTATTATAATTAATTTGATTAATAAAATAATTAATAAATTTGAAAGAAAATATTATTATTAATATTGAAAACATATTATTATTTATATTATAATTTTTTTATTATATTTTTATAAAAATAAAAATTCAGCCCGCAGTGAAGTATTGTTAAAAATATTCAACAATTCTAAGTATTAATATAAAAAATATTATAATGTGCGTTGTAAATATTATTATTTTTCTTATAATACAAAGTATTCATATCAAAATATTATTATTTGTGTTCTAATTATGATTGTTATTTTTTTATAATTCAATATATTCATATCAAAGAAATTATTATTTGTGTTGTAATATTATTATTTTTATAATAATTCAAAGTTTTAATATAAAAAAATATTATTATTTGTGTTCTAAATATTCTTGGAATTAAAAATCATATTATTTGTGTTATTAATATTATTATTTTTACTATAATCAAAAGTATTAATATTAAAAATATTATTTTTTGTGTTATAAATATTATTATTTTTATAATAATTAATATTGATATTGCATGAGTTTTTTTCTCTCCTGCAGTTGATATTGCAAGTTTGCCAATATTGCTGCTGCGTCTTGGATTTTTGTTCTTCGTCAAACTTATAAGTTTTTTGTTTCTGGTGGGATTTATGGTTGCTGGTCTAGGAAGGATTCTAGTTTCTTGATCTCTAGCTCTGATCAAGGTGTCCTAATTTACTTCGGACAAGGTTATGATCATGAACATACGGAAAAGAAGAAACTACGTGCAAGGACGAGGTATTTTAAGCTTATTAGAATATTTGTTTTTATATTTTAAAAATGTTTTTGAAAAGAATTAATTTTTATTTATTTAAATTAATATTATTTTAATATTTTTAAATAATTTTAATGTGATAATATTAAAAATTAATTATTTTAATATATTTTAAAATAAAAAACACTTTAAAAATAATAATATAATCTATAACCCTTACTGAATATCTGTCTTAAACGGCAACAGCTGCGCAAGCATTTTCGAACTGGCGCTCTTACCAGCTAATATTACGGGTAAAATTAAAACTTTACTGCAAGGGTGATATTGTAAATTTAAAACTCAGGCGGTGGAGGTGGAACAGTGGTTGATATGAGTTTGTGCCTCCTCCTTCCCTTTTCTCATCTAAAGTGAAAAGACCAAAAAGCCGCTCGGCAAAACTGTTTTACGAAATTAAAGCACACGCGTACGACTGAGATAAATTTAACCGTGAATGCAGATGTAGCCCATTTCTAATTCCCTTTCACGGGAAAAAATCGAGTGCTCCTCAGACACAAACACCAAAAACTCCCCTCCCCCTCAACTCAATAAATAAGTTTTACTACTACTAGTATTATTTTTTTCAATTTTCATCGCCGATTAATTCAGCGGACCGCAAGTCAACGTTCCGGTCAGATTGCCGACCATCGTAAAATTTTAAGGTTGTCAAAAACTTCAATCTCGCTTTTTTTAGGGTTAGGTTATCTTATTTAATTGGGGTTTTCATATCTGTGACTGAGAACTTGAAGCGACTTTTTTTGTCATTTTTTTTTTATTTTATGCTAAAAGGTTGAAGATGATCGGTTGAGGAAAGAAGAGTAAAAATTCGGAGAGGCACAGGAAAATGGTATGTATAGTAATTCTGGTGTATTATTCCCCACTCGCATAAAAATGGGGCCCTTTAGTAGTTATCATCGTGATGCTTCCAGTAGAGGAACATGAAAGTGGAAGTACTGAATAGTTTCCCTGTATTTGATGAATTGTTAGCATGCATGCATGCAATGCTAGTATTAGCAGTGTAAAGATTTTGTGTTTTTTATCAACTGCAATTTTATCAAGTTTAGAGTATAGAGGTTTGCATACATGTGTTGCTTTATCAGATCAATTGCTTGCTTGATGATGCTCCAAATAGAAACAAATGAGTTGCTAAATTTGCTCTTCCCCTAGAGTTATTTGTTGTCATTGCTGTCACCCTGTCTTCCACTTTGTGAAAAAAATGAAATTGTTGATGATTTCATGTTTCTCAGGAGTAAATTTTATTTATTTATTTTTTTGTAAATTTTTTCAAGGGACAAAATTCCCGAATTGTGTGTGGAGTTTTATGGTTGTTAGTCAAAGACAATGATATGGATGCTCTTGAGAGTTGTAAAGATATATTGGGATAATATTTTGGTGCTGAATATGAATTTCTTTTCCCCTTGGAATAATTTTCCCATTGTGGGTTTACCAGAACAAGGGATTTTGGATGTCAAAGGGTACAGATGGAGATCCAGCATTTGAGAATCCTCCCAGGCTTGAATCTAAACGATCTCATCAGTGGTTTATAGATGATACTGAGCCTGAGTTGTTCCCTAACAAGAAGCAAGCAGTGCAAACTCCAAACAGCACCACAACTTCTGGAATTCCCAGTGCAAATTCTCCTTCTTGGCATAACACCTCTGGTTTTCAGTCTGTCCCAAACCAATTTATTCATCGTTTATTTGGGGCTGAAGCTGCAAGATCTGTCAATTTTGCTGAAAGGAATTTATATCCTGCTGGAACAGTTGAATCAAATGCATCTGAAGCCTGCCTTAACTACGGTGGTATTAGAAAAGTCAAAATAAATCAGGTTAAGGTCTTTGACAGTGGTGTGCATGCTCCAAAGGGACATGGTTTCACAATTGAAAGTGACAGTAACAATTCTACAGGTCAGGCCTTCCATAGGGAAAGCCAAAGTAGCTTTATATCAACGGGACATGCATTTGATAAAGAAGATAACAGTGTCACAATGATGGGTCACACCTACAATGGAGATGAAGTCCATGTTGGTCCAACAAGTTCCACTTACATCAAAGTTGATGATAGTGCTATTCCAATAAGCGATGCATATAGCAAGGAAGACACCAATTTATTATCTTTTGGGGGATTTGATGATGCACATGATATTATACCTGTTGATAGGCCACTCAGCAGCTATGACCACTCTTATGATCAATCTTCTATTCGAACACGAGAAGCAGTTGATGAAAAGGAGCTGAGGGTTACAACTGCCAAGGCAGTTGCAAGCAATACGCAGGCGACTAAATCCAAAACTGAACCTGTTTCCAAGAACAGACCAGAGTTGAAAACTACCAGAAAAGAAGCTCCAAACAGCTTTCCTTCAAATGTCAGAAGTTTGATATCAACTGGTATGCTTGATGGGGTCCCTGTAAAGTATGTTTCCTTGTCACGCGAGGTAAATCTTTTTTAAATTTGGCCCCTTTTCCTGATAAAGAAACTGCTCCATTTCTTTCTGTTGTATTTTCAATCTAGTGACCTTGTTGTACTCTGCATTGAACAAGGAGCTTCGTGGCATTATAAAAGGTTCTGGCTATCTTTGTGGGTGCCAATCATGTAATTATTCCAAGGTAAGCTTCTTATTGGCTATAGTCTTTGCCTGGATGAATTTATTCAAACACCACTGATCTGCTTTATAATTTGGGTGTAAGGTGCTCAATGCTTATGAGTTTGAACGTCATGCTGGTTGCAAGACAAAACACCCGAACAATCATATATATTTTGAAAATGGAAAAACTATCTATCAGATAGTACAAGAATTAAGGAGCACTCCTGAGAGCATGTTATTTGACGTGATTCAAACTGTTTTTGGCGCACCTATTAATCAGAAATCCTTCCGCATCTGGAAAGGTAAGGGGTATATTTGTTTGACTCTTTGCCTTTTATATGTTTAGAATTCTTTAAAGACTTGAACACTCTTACTAATTGTGCATACAAGCAAGGTTGTAAAATATGATTATCCATTTATTTATGGTGTTTCTGAGGAACTTTTGAGGCAGTCATCCCCTACTAGATATTTGCATGAAATAACTTTCTCAATCTATCTCGTGATTGCAAGTGCAAGGCTTTTAGCATTGCTGTAGTTGAGAACCAGGACCCATGGTGCAAAGTGCAACCACACTTTTGCTTGTGGAATTTTAGTTCTTACTCTGTTTTCTTAGAAATAGAAGGCGGGAGAGTAAAAAACTTTGAGGCATTTTGCATTCAATAATTTTGCTAACACTTGCATTCTAACTCCCTTCTATTTTCACCTCTCCCGCTTTTCCTCAGAATCGTTCCAAGCTGCAACTCGTGAGCTCCAGCGTATCTATGGGAAGGAAGAACTAAATCTGTAAAGCATTATTTTGCTTGAAGTGTAAAATAGAACAGCCTTTTTCTTTGCATTGAAACTAGCATGACTGTAGAGAATTATGCAGCAAGGAATGCCTTGCAGAGAAAGTTCAAGCGATGCTTTCTGTTAAGATGATGCAGAACTAATTCATCTAAAACTTGGTATGTTGATTATGAATCAGTGAGACGAGGTGCTCATGTACAGTGTGATTAAGAAACCAAATGAAGATGAGACATGTTTTAATATAATTAGTTCTCATTTATTTGCAGGAAAATAGGTTTTTTTTAGTGTATTTCTATGAAGTGAATTTTTTTTTTAATATTTAACAATTTCATAAAAAAATAAATTGAAAAACTAAGCTGGATATATATATAAAAGAATGGGACTAAAATTGACAAATTATAAAAAGCTGAAGAAAGATGAAATTAAAAAAATAAAATTCTCAAATTAAAAAAACTGAGAAACAACTTGAAGCTTTTCCAACTGCCAACAACTCGCGTTGCGTTTCCTTACTGCTGCCATTAACTGATCAAGTTTTCCACAGTGCTGGACTCTAATTTCTACGTTTCTCAGATAAGAATTCTCCCGAGTGTTTCTTTTTCAAGCAATCAAGACTGACGTTAATCCTGGTCTTCTGTTGTTGATGGTATTATTATTATTATTATTATCATCATCATCTAGAATTTAAGTTTTTGGAGCCTTCACCCAGAAGGGTCTGATGACAACGCAAGAAACTCAAACGGGCACCAGATCCATCTTGAACGCATATGCTGGAATCCATTCGCAATTGTATTTTTACATCATTAACAAACTAACCAAAGCTACTACAAATTTGATGTGAGGAAGAAAAGCGCACACAAAACAAAAGAGAGAAGAAAAGGTGAGAAAAACAAAGAAGAAAAGCATTGCCACACGAGAACCACAAATAATATTCTATAATGATAAACTGCAATATCATACGCTAAAACAAGATTGAAAAGAATGGCCATAAGATAAATTACATGCCCCCCTTTTCCGTCATCAGAATTAGTCCTCGTCCTTCTCTTTCCCTTTTCTTTTTCAACAAAAGTGTCACCGGTAATTCATGCTCCCACTAGGAAATCACTTGCGTTTAAGAACCACAGCAAGAAGATTTCTGGGCAGCTTGACCACCTCCGCCTGCCTGGTCTGTTGGAGTGATCTTCAACGTCGTAGGCTGCAATACACAACGCAAGCAAAATGCTCAAACACTTAAAGAGCGTTCTCACAAAGACGGTCCTCACTCTTTTCAACTTCAAAATAGTAGTTCATAAAATTCAAATACCTCAGCCCTTGTGTCGGTGTCAGCAAGCCTTTGCTTTATATCCCTTGCTATTGAAAAGAAAACTTGCTCCACGTTTAGATTTGTCTTTGCACTCTGTAATACACATATTTTTCAATAAATACCAACGCTAGTTCAATTAGCTTCAAGTTCTGCAAGTTTTACTTACAGTTTCAAAGAATTTGATCCCATATTCATCAGCAAGTGCTTGGCCCTTGGATGTTGGCACAGCCTAAAAGAAAAGAAATAATAAGGATTGCGAATCACAGAGTGATTCACATTTTGAAGAGCATCCATGCCCAAGTGAGGGAAACAGAGAGATGAATTGCTAGAACTATGAAGTATAAACTACGGCAATTTAATTTTTTCCTGTCATGGATATGCCCAGTCAAAAAAATAAATTCTCGGTGTGCTAAAATCTATGGATCAATAAACAGCCGTGCTAGTGGAACTAAGATATAATCAAGCAAGCAGGACTTGTGAAATGGCAATCAAAAGCAATTTCACAAATGGTATTAGTTGATTAAGGAACTGCCTAACATACCCGTTTGCTTTCATCCATGTCAGCCTTGTTCCCTACCAATATCTTGTTAACATTATCAGAAGCATGTTGCTCGATGTTGCGAATCCAATTCCTAATGTCTGAAAATGGTAATAAAGCCTGGTTAATGAGAACACAGTCGAAAACGGAAAAGGTGAAATATGAAAGGAAACAGTTTGGTAAAATAAAAAATCAAAGCAGCTTCCCTACTAATACAGTGTCACCAAAAAAATAGCCAGCACATGTGAGAAGGTGCTAGTAGAGATGTAGGGAAATCCAAACAACACATTCAGAGAAGCAAGATTTGTTCCACATAAAATCTACTAAGTGAGTTAGCAATCTGAAGATTTGATCAATTGAGAACATAAAAAACTTACTGTTGAAAGATGATTCATCGGTGACATCATACACCAGCAAAATACCCATAGCTCCGCGATAGTAAGCTGAAATGGAAAAAGTTTCCAGACTTCACAAATACTGTCTCCCTTTCTATCACTGAAATATCAGTACCTAAAATAAATAAATAAAACATACCAGTTGTGATTGTTCGAAAACGCTCCTGACCAGCTGTATCCCAAATTTGAAGCTTGATCCTTTTGCCATCAAGCTCAATGGTTCTTATTTTAAAGTCAATACTGCATGATGGAGAATAAACTTGGGGAAGTCAGAGAATTTCTTCAAGATAGAGAAACCAGATAATTCAGTTGAAGTCCAGAACGCAAGGAATACACACCCAATAGTGGTGATAAAACTAGTAGTGAAGGAACCATCAGAGAAACGCAAAAGAAGGCAACTCTTGCCCACACCTGTGACGGCAAACAACAACAAAAAAATCAAATCTCAAGCACAATATTAGTTGCAGAATAAATTTAAACTTTAGCAGTTATGCAAATCTAGTGAAGGATGTAACATTTCCCACCCACCCACTAAAAAAAAAAAAGAAAAAAGACAAGCATAATGACATCAATTAAAACACAAGAATAAAGAAACATGGGATAAAGTAGGCAACATGTTTAGATCTATATCCTTTCTTCGGATATTTATGGGAAGGGGAGGTAGACAAAGAGCTTAACTGCCGACAATCTATTTAGGCAGCAAGCATGTTCTCTCCCTCCTCCTACATAGTACCGAATCCTGACAGATACAACATCACAGTGACAAAAAACTAAAAAATCTAAAAATCAGCAAATTCATGTCAGATTGAATGTTGCTGTCTCTCCTCTGTCAGGGATTCCAATTTACATGGGAAAAACTAAAAAATCTGCCACACAACAGGTCAACTTTGCATCAAGTGGAAGCATACATTAGGAAATTGGAAAGGAAAAAAAAAACAAAAAATGGGTTGCAGGGATTGAAACCATAAGATCCTTAGAAAAGAAAACAAGAAGATAAAAGAGCCATACCGCTATCGCCGATCAAGAGAAGCTTAATGAGACAATCATAATCGGCTCGAGCTCTAGCGGGAGGAGCAGCCATTGAAAACGGGAAAAAAATCCGAAAAAATATAAGCCCTCTCTGCACAACAAAAAGAAAAAGAAAAAAGAAGAATCAGTAGGTACCAAATCAATAAACAAAAAAGAATGAGAGTAGATCTAAGCATTTGAAGAAAGAGAGGGGGGGAAGGAACCTTTGAGATCAGGATTCTTAAAAAACAATAGAATTGAGAGAGAGAGACGGGGGAGATCGGCAAGCAGGTCTCCAAGTGGTCAGATGTTAGAGGCCATGGGGATTTCTACACGCATACCCCTAGGAGACAAGGTGGGAGATGGAATTTTCCTCTCTGTTTTTTAGCAAATACTGGGGAGAGAAGACAGCCTTTTTTATGCTCTTTGTTATTATTATTTGTGAATTCGCCATTCCAATTTACAAATTGAGAGCTCAGCTCCGCTCCGACTCCGATGGCATGGGTTTGCTTCCTACAAACATATTAATCATACCTGACCGACCCGTGGTTTGACTCGGACTCCAAACATATTAATCGTACTTGACCGACCTGTGGTTTGACTCGGACTACAAACATATTAATCATACTTGACCGACCCGTGGTTTGACTCGGACTCCAATTGGATCGATTTAAAAAGAATGTTATTTTGATTTAATTAATAGAATGATTTCTTAATAAAAATAAATAAAGTTGACTCGGCAAAGTTAGAATAGGTTAATCGGATAAACATCCAAATGAAATTTGATTTATATTCATCTTTTTATATTAATGGGCTATAAGTCAACTTATGGAGCTGGGCCCGTTTAATAATTTATTTATCGCTGAAGTTAAAAGACAGCATGCGCCAGTAATAAACAGAGGCCTCACAATTAATAGCATGAGGGACTGCAATGAAACAATCAAAAGATCAGGGACTGAAGTTAAATGCAAAGCCAGTAATAAATAGAGGCCTCACATGCATCGACTACTGTATGTATATTAATCGCGATCCCCTAAACCAGGTGGTTCTGCTAATGGCAATTAAGACATGTATTAGTGGCAATTAAGACACTAACTGTAAAGTCTCATATGAAACGAATCGTTTAACTAAATCAATCATTTGACGGCAGAAAAGATTTGAAAACGAGAGTTTCAGATTCCATCAGCAAGAAAACAGAACAAGACAATCTCGTAATGCAAAGCGGATAGTAGCTGTCTTAAAAACAAAGGCTGAGATGCCATGTTCTAATATTCGGACTTTACGGGTGAGATGCGCCTGCAAAGTCATTGCCATCTCGGGTCAAAGTCGTAGTGAAAAATTACAAAGCAACCCGCT
>Ga0325403_1005862_pt1 | contig 11630 bp, 5 predicted proteins | sample PopdelMetagenome_19_FD_205665 | JGI IMG/M metagenome (GOLD analysis project Ga0325403, IMG submission 205665) | Populus deltoides microbial communities from Bellville, Georgia, United States - Xylem-PdKOR-R4 | ecosystem: Host-associated > Plants > Phyllosphere > Stem > Wood/Secondary xylem...
TATTTAATGATGAAATTACCCCTGCCAAAATACCTTTCAACTTTATATTGGAATTATATGATGTTTTTATCATCACACAATTATTTTTTTTACAGGAGGTTAGATTGATCATTTATATTTTTTGACACCATAAAATTAGTAATTTAATCTTATAATAAAATAATATAATATCTATTGCTCAAGGGTGTTTTAGTCTTTTTTAAAATAATATAATTACTTTAATGTCTTATTAACAAAATCAACATAATCATCTCACAAGGGTTTTTTTAATAATTTTTATTGATTTTATTATAAATTTAAAGGTTACTCAAGAATATTATATATATAATATTATTTCAAAATTTCTTGACACATGCACCAATGTGTCAATAACCCTTACTATGTTTGGACAATGTGTGCATGTGGGGTTGTTCGGTCGCCAAACACCGTCTTTCACGATGATGTTTAAAATATCTCGGTGCCCTTGATAAGATAAGGTGGTACGTGTCCTGAATGCTTCTCAAGTTTGGTGTCAACGATCGTTTTTTTTTTCCTTCTCTCTTTCTCTTCACCTAGAATTCTATGACAACCCCTTAAAAAACTTCAAATCAATTCTTACAATTTATTTTTCCTTCACATTTGGTATTTGTTTTTTTATTACTATTTTTTTAAAATTTTGAATAGTTTATCAAATTACAAATATTTTTCAATTTCACCCTCTATAATTTTTAATCTTTCAAATTTAGTCTCTATTCTTTTGATTGTTATTTGTTTTATTGGGGTCCATTTATAAAATTGTTTTTTATATATAATTTCATCCTCTTTGGTTTTTTTTTAATCAAATTTTATCATTGTTATTTTTTTTTATTTTTGCTTTTGCAAGGTTTTTTACTAATATTTTTCAAGATTTCATCTTCAACATTAAACTAGTTAATAATTAAGTTTCTTAATTGAACTCGGATCAAGTATTTCACAGGTTGCGAGTTTTAGAGATAAGACTAGGTTTATAGGGTTTACCTGGGTTTGCTTTTTTTTTTTTTAAGTTGATGTTTTCTTATTTTTTTTAGTTTTACTTTGTTCTTTTTTATAGTTTACCTTCTATGGAGTTAGCCTTAGGGTCATGACCATGATCACCGGTTTTGAAGGTTAATACGAGTTGAATTTTTGTATTTTTTTGTCATTTTCAAATTAATTTATTTCAATTTCATCATTCAAATTTTTTTCCTACTTTTCTTTCTATGAGATTATCCCAATCTTATGCTTATGATCGTGGATTATGTGAGTTCACTTGGTTTAACATGGTTCTTTTGTTGTTTTTTAAAAATTGTTTTTTTTTACAGTTTTATTCTTCAATATTTGTTTGTTTGGTAATCCAGATAATCTCAAGTCTGGTTCTTTTACTAATTTTTCATTGTTTTTTTTTTGTCAATTTATTTATTGTTGTTGTTTTTTTTTGTTCATATTATTTAAATTATTGATTGAACCAATGACTCAGCTCTCAAACTTTTTTACCATATCAGTCTTTTTTTACTTAAAAAAAATTTGCATGGCTCACGACAAAGCATGGAAAACAAATCTAGTATATTTTTAAATTAGTATATGTTAACCAAAATTAAGTTTTTTTACAAATAATTTTATTTAATAGATATTTTTAAATATTAATTTTAAAGTAGAAAAGGATATCTTCAAATAAATGTGTTTTTGTTTTTTTTTTATATATATATCAAGGGCTTAATTGTGAAAAAAGATAAAGAGTTTGAAGGCCATTTAAGGATTTAATTGTAGATTCTCAAGACTAAGGACCAACCTATAAGTGACACATAATTTTGGGGGTAGAAATTAGTTAAATCAGGGGTCAAGTTGAAAGAAATTGAAATTTTAGTGGTCAATTAAGAATGAAATTGAACAAATTGAAAACCAATGACTCGTCTATAAAGGCACTAAACTCTAGAGTTGATATTTGAATTTGAAAGGGGTGCAATTGCATATAATTAAAAGTTGAGAGACAATTATGGGTGCAATTAAAAGGAATTGAAAGAATAGGGAACAAATTGAAATTGACCAAATCCCAAATTAAAAAAACCCCAAGTCCTAGGGTTTGACCTGGACGTCGTGTCATTCACTCATTGTTCATATCTTTTCTCAGAAATTTTGGATGATTAAGTAAGTATGTTTAGGCAAATGAATGTGGTGTCTCCGACCACTTCAGGGGTTGTAACCACTACCATTCAACTGAGAAACACACCCTATATAACCTCATGTCCATAAAATTAGACATTTACACCCCAATTCTTCCACAGAAGCCTTCAACATCTTATCCGCGATTAACTTCCTTGCATTTTCAGATTCTAGATTGATCAAGTTGGCACATTGAAATGAATGAATGTGAAGCTGAGAACCTTCAAATTAAGTAAGGTTGGATTTAAATGAAATGTGTGCACCTTTTCTACCAACTTCATGTGGTTCCTGATGACGTTTACATCAAAGTTGCTTCGAAGAAACCTCAAAATGGTCAACCCAATCAGCCTGGATAGTGACATTTATTTTTCAAAAACCATGTATTTTTTCGTGTGTTCATACTTAAAGCTTCTCAAAGGGTTCTTATTAATGGCTTTAAAGCTTTTTTTTTTAAAAAAAATCAAAAGGCCATAAATAACTTTTTGCCCTCCAAGTCTAGCAAAACCACCAAGTACCCCTAAAACCAAGACCACTATTGCAAGACCAACCTAATACAAGAGCTTCCAAATGTTAGCTGTTATCCAGAACCCTCTCACTTTGATTAAAGGGGTAAGTTTTGATCAATCTTTGAAGGAATCCACCAAGAAAACCTAGAAAAACCCTTAAATACCCTTGGAAATCAGATGAGAAAGAAAAGAGATGAAAAACATGGGGAAATACTTTATTAATAGACCTAAAATAAAAGGTCTAACAAACTTTGGAAGAAAGAGAGTGAAAGGGAAAGAAGAAAAGAAAAGAGTAGAAAAAACAACAGTTTATAGTCAGGAAGTTTAGAGAAGGTATAACAATGTAAAAACTCAAGGGTGGAGTCCATGTGGCCTTTCCATTCATGCTTTCTTAATGTTTAAACATTTTTTTTATGTTTTTTTTTAACTTGTTTTAGTGTTATGATATTTTCTAGTTTTGTTTTGATTAATATGTAAAAATATTGTTTTTATTTTTTAAATCTAGTTTGGTGTTGTTGTTGATGTTACTGAGTGTCAAGACAATCTGTTTGTGACTGATTTTGATAAAATAGGGTAGTTTTGGATTCTACCAAAGGGTGATAGTGGGTGTTTGATGCCTTTTATGTTTTGTTAGTGTATATTTTTGGTTTTTAAGCATAATTTGGGTTCCAAGTGTTCAAAAAGTCAATTTTGAATTGAAATTTGATGTTTTTATTGACTGTCATTGGGGCTATAATTATGAAGTTAGAATTTAATACATGTTTATGATGATTTGATATTTTTTGTTAGTTTTTTGGATTCAACTATGCTTGGTATTGGTAACGTGGTTTGTGAGGACAAAAAACAGTGTATTTAAAGGCCTAGAAGGCCAAATCTAGGTTTCGACATTAGTTCTTCAATTTTTGGATTTTTTTTAGATTCCAGGTTCATGTTCTTTGCATGAACTTTGCCTTAACCTCTTGTTTTCAAATTGTTTTGGGTTAATTGCTAGCATAGACATGTTAGCCTGTCATCTTTACCAAATAATATAGGGTTAAAATGCATCAATAACTTGTATTCATGCATTTAGATTCTAGAGTTCTTTCAACTGCTCAAACACATTTTGATCAAATCGTAGCTTATGATTGTTAATAAAATAAAATGGATGCTTGATTCTTGATCTATGCATGATTACGAATAAAATCTTATCCTTGATTGCATAGAAACTTGTCTTGTTTGTGATATCTATTTGCTGAGTTTCAGTTTGAATGTTCATCATGTTCTTGGTGTTTGATCTATTTTTGTTAGAAATTTTTATGTTTTTATGTGTTTTTTTTTGTTTTTGGTTTAATTGTATGTTTTACTTTAGTTTCGGGTCAAACCATGGTTTTCAGTTTGGTTCAGGGTTGAACCAATGTTTTTGAGTCAACCTCATTGGTATTTTTGGGCTAGGCACTAAGGCTTTGTTTGGTTTGTTACTTTTTTTTAAAGGAATTTTTGGCCTAAGAGATTATTTGGCAAATACACCTTTAGACCTATTTTGATAGTTTTGTTTTGAAAAAAAATGGTTTTTTTCCCAAACAAAGCCCAAATAAAATCGAAAAAATTTCAAGGACCAATTGAAAATGGGTCCTTTGCGTGTTTTTTCCAGCAATTTTATTTAATATCAAAGCTATATACTTATACTATAAGATGCTGATCCAGTATTAAAATTTCAAAAATTTCTATAAAATTCTCTTATTTCGAAAAAATACAAAAAATGTGTGTTTATTTGGTGTGCATACAACCAAGTCTCTTAAAAAATAAAAAATATATTTTGGCTTAAAACAAGGTATAAAAAATACATGATATGATTTAGCATTTTTTTTATATACAAAAAATTATCTTTGCATATATTTTTTGGATTTAATAACCAGTTTATTGAATTCATTAGAACTTGATCAATATTTCAAAAAATCAATTTTTTTTCTTCTGAGAATTAATTGTCAACATTTTATATGAATATTATACTTACAAATAGGTTGATATTTAAATACCAGGAGTTGATTAGAACATTCTCAGAGTTATTTTAGATATTCACCAATTTTAATTGAAAGTATTTTCACCATGATATACGAGTTGTGGAAAACCCTTGTCAGGGCTTCTACATGGATTTTTTCCCACAAGAATTTACTTGGGTACACGAGTCAATAATAAATTTAAAATACTAGATTTATTCACGAGGATAAATCTTTGTTTTAAGCCATGGATGGACCATCGATTAGGAACCCATCACTACCTTTAGATCATATTTAGATTATACAATGCAACTTACCTCAAGTAAGGTGCGCTAGGGGTGCTAATACATTCTTTACCTATAACCAGTCCCCTACCCTAGAATTTCATATAAGACAAGTCCACATGAGTCTTTTGGTAACCCTAAACCAAACAACTAGATGGTAACTTCTCGATCCTGGCATCTCGCCATGCCGTGTGTGCACGTGCGATAACACTTTACATCTTTCCACACAAAAAAAAGTCATTAAAAGAGGTTTAATTATTTACAAGATCACCATTATATCTCATTTAATAACTAAAAAACCCCTAATGCAATAAAATAACAAAAAATGCAACTAAATGAAAAATGACAATCTAGTGATTATAACATGCTTTCAAAGCTTGAACTTTCATGAAGCATTTTAACCAACGTGATATATTTATGCATTCCTTCAAAGGCAACAATGCATAATCAAACAAAAAAATAAACGTATAACATACCCTTTTGGCAAGATTTTCCAGTTTTTGTTGGAATTAACAAGGAATTCTTGAGAATTATAAGAAATAAAAGAGAAAGAGGTGCAAAACGATCACTCAGACAATGGTGTCCAGATTGGGGCTCCAAAGGGGTTCATTGGTGGTATCGGTGGATGCAGGGTTGATGTTATTTGATAGCGAATGAATTTCATTATTAGTATCATCAGTAAATGAAGATGAGCAAGGAACCATGACTGCAATTACAAACATTAATAGGACAACTTATTCTAATGCAGTCTCAATTAATTGCTTCGAACATTAAAAGTACAACCATTCTTCTCCGATGCAACGAGCTTACTTCGTATCTTCTTATTCTCCAATGCAGTCTCGATTAATTGCTTGTTTTCCCGTGTCCATTTGCTTTAGAAACAAAAGCCGGTGAAGTGAAAGATTTGATTCAGCATTGCTGAGAGTCAAAAAGCATAGAGAAAAATATGGTCACCAATCAGCCATGTAACCTTTAATAAATAAATAAATAAAAAATAACCTTTTTTTATATATATATAAAAAAACTAATAGAATTGTTCTTCGAGTTTCTCAACTATCGGAGTAACTTGATATGATACGAAGTAAAACTTTTGGAGAGACATCACAAAATGTTTTATGAGAAATACTGATTGAATCCAAGTAAAAACAGAAATAATAAAAACAGTCATAATAAACTCTTTTTGAATAATTTAATTGATTAGGTGTTGGGTTTGTTTCCTAATAGTTATGAGTTTGAGTTCTTTTAGGACCACTGAAGACTTATATGATTGTTAATTTTAAGGCCTGTGAGATTAGTCGAGGTACACGCAAACTAACCCGGACACTCACAATAATTAAAAAAAAGAAACAAACATAATATACATTGATTTAATGAGCTCTTTTATATATTTTTTTTTATAATTATAATAATAGATATCACTCCAACTTTTTTTAAAGTGGCTAAATTCGACTCCTCCTTTGACTTTTTTTTTTGGATTTTAAATTCAAATTCTTTTCAAGAAAGTCTTATAACTGGAAAACCATATACAAATACAATGCTATATTATGAATTATTCTCTTAATTTTTAGGATTATGTTAAATTATGTTTCATTTTTATTTTTCCCATGTTTTTAGAAAATATTATTATTAGCCTTGCTAAATATGATACGAATTATAAAATTTTATTATCATTATAGAACATTAATTATTTATATATCATATTACATGTAATATTATTTATCTAGTCCACTTCATGATATCATGAATTTTGGAATTTATGTTTTTTTAAGATTAAAAATTTCACAAATAATTTGTAATGGTTTTTATTAGGATTGCATGATAGAAAGAGAGACTAGTTTGGTAATTTGGTCACATACGAGATGACGGAGAAGGAATAATAATGTTCTCGAAAAGTAATGAATAATGGAAGAAAGAGACTAGATTTTTTTATTTTTTTTGGGATAGAACTAAATTGGAAATGACAAACTACAATTTTGTTTTTATGTTTGATGTGTTTTAGGCTACACTACACAATTTGTTTTTGTTCAAAATAAAATTGTTTGTTTTTTTTTTTTAATTTGAGTTAACTCGGATTGATCATTGACCCATGGCTTAGGCCTTATCCCAGGTTAATTCTCTAGGTTTTAAAACTATGGTAATAATCAATTTTATCCTTACGTTGACCCTCTCGACCTGTGACCCGAGCCTTAACCCTGGTCGACTTCCGAGTTAGATTTTAAAACTATGATACTAATCATTTTTATTCTTACATTTCCTCGAGTCAGCCTGACCTAGATCTTATCCTGGATTGACATCCTAGTCGGGTTTTAAAACTATAAGAATAATCATTTTTATCATTACATTGACCTAGGTCAATGATCAACCCAACTCGTGACCCAGACCCAGCCTCAGGTCGACTCCTGAGTTGAGTTTACTTTTATCCTTACATTAACCCGGGTTAATGGTTAACTCGACCCGTGACCTAAATCTTGCCCTGAGTCGACCACTGAGTCGAGTTTTAAACTATGATAATAAATATTTTTATCGTAATGTTGATCCTGGTCAATATCAACCCGATCCATAATCTAGGCTTTACTCTTGATCGACTTTGTAGTTGAGTTTTAAAATTTTAATAATAATTATTTTTATTATTTTATTGACACAGATCAACTCAGGTTAATTCTTTAAAGAATTAGACAAGATTATTCAATCATTTTAAATGAAAATTTCTTCACTAAAATAGATTTTCACATGAAAAAAAAATAATTTTTATACCATCCAAATATACTTTAAACAACTTCACACAAAACTATCATCGTAGGTCCTTCAATCCAATATATCAAACACCACCTCAATGATTTTCAGGCGAAGTTATGGATCATGATGATGCATTTCACTATCAAGAATCCCATCCTCTATAGTACTGAATGGCTTGGTTCCACTATCCCCATTGGCTACACGCACCAAAATATCTACGATCGCCTGCTCCTAGTCAATGTTGTCTGGAAAAGCCTAATTCGGCTCTTCCACAATCATATATATGAGCCAACTTTCGACCTTGCTTCCCAGCCATATAGCTTTAAAAATAGTGCAAAGTTCAATTTATTTATTTTAGCTTTGCACACGAGGATTTTTTTTTTCTCTAACATGTTTTTTAGTTTTTTAAAATATCAAATTAATATTTGTTTATATTTTTTTATGATTTTAATTTGTTAATATAAAAAAATATAGAAAAATATTATTTTAATAAATTTTCAATTAATATATATATATATATATATATATTTATTTATTTAAAACTCTCTCTGCTATATTGCTGAACATGCACTTATATTTATTTTTTCTGTTTTTTAACATATTTTTTAAAATATTATTTTGATTGAAAAAATATCAAATTAATATTTATTTATGTGTTTTTTTTTTTATGATTTTGATTGATTAATACAAAAAAATAATAGAAAAATATTATTACTAAAAACTTTTAGTGAAAAACATTTGTTTTTATAAAATACTATGCTGATCACTTTGATGGGCTTTAAATATTATTCGAAAAAGGCATTTCCAAATTTGAGTAATGCTAAACATTCAGAAATTTTTTTTTAAATGCATATCAACTATTTGATCATAATCTTAGAAGTAGGATCCAACTATAAATCTCACTAATCTTAAAAGAAGAAATTTTTATTCTATTCAATTTTTATGAATAGTAAAAGGATGAAATTATTCTTTGAAGTAAAAAAAATAAAAAAGAGTGTGCAAGGACATTTTTGTATTTTCATTTTGGCTTTTCAATTATAATCTATCTGACAGAGAGACAATTAAGTTTGGTCGGTTAAACTATATATATTTTTTAAGGTTATCATGTTTTTATTTGATTTTTTATGAATTGGTTTTCAAACTTTTTTTTCTTACATTTCTTTCTATGATATTATCTCAATCTTATACTATGGTCACAAAGTTTGTGAGTTAATCCGGTTTAACTAGGGTTTTTTTTTTGTTTTTGTTTTTTTAATTTTACCTTTCAACATTGAATTGTTTCATAATCTAGGTAGACTTAGAGCATGTTCTTTTTATCTTTTTTTTTTGTCAGTTTATTTATTGTTCATGTATTTTTTAATCATATTATTTAAATTACTAATTGAACCAATCACTTAATTCTTATATTTTTTTCTTATCATTTTTCTTTTTACATTGAAAAAAGTTTTGCCCACCTTGGTGGAGCACAAGGCATAAATCTAGTTACAACAAAAAACTAAAAGGCATATGCATTTTACTGTAGCAAAAAATACCATGCACTCTCTCATAATTTACTGTGGATTAGAACAATGTATTTTTTTTGATAATTTTCACTTTGGTCCTCGAACTTTTATTTTACATGATTTGACCATTTTGAGTCCAAATTAACCCCCCAATTACATATTTTTTTAGGATGGAAGATTGAATTGAAAGCTAAGGGATTAAAGTAAAACTTTCGGGCAACATGGGTGGCGGGTTGAAAGTTTTATTGAAATATTTATTTTAATCTCATATTTTTTAGATATCAGGTGACCAATCCCTTGAATTTTAAGATAATATATTTTGATGGCTTACTTTATTTTCCTCTTTTTTCAGTCCTTTTCTGTTGGGAGGAGAGAGGGGGAGTTGCCTGATTCCAATCTAGAGAGAGAAAGTCATTGGTAAAGATTCCGACTACTAAAATGAAGGATTTTTGTGTTAAGAGGTTTCATATGATGAGGGGGGTTACATTTAGGTATTTGTTTTTACCTTGAAAACACCTAAAGCAATAGATTTGAGCTCGGGAAGAATTTTTGTTTTGGGTGGATTTTGGGTTATGGGGCTTTTTTTTGGTGATCATGGATTGGTTTAATAAGGTCTCTAGGGTGTTTTGGGTCAAAATTGGGTTGAAAATGAGATTTTGGGTGAAAAAACAAAGGGCTCTATTTTTCCGGCCACCATAGTGGTCAGATTCTGGGTTTTCTAGGCAACCCGTCGTCTACTGACATAGATGAAGTGACATTTTTTTAACACTTGGGCCTGGCATTGTAGGCCTGCATGCGGGTCGTTGTTTTATTGGGTCAGGTGCTGGGCCTGACTTACCAGGCTCAACAATGCCTGACTTGGTTTTTTTTTTATTCTTTATTTTTTTATTTTTAGTTTCTTATAAAATAATGCATTATTTATGTATGTTTTTTAAATAAATTTTTGGTTTATGTGTTAATTAGATTGTGATTATTTTTAAATGATATTGAGTGTGTTTAATTTTTAGAGAGGTATGTATGATTCATTTGTGATTTTTTTAAAAAATTTTATATAGATTATTTTTTTAATATTGATTTTTTATAAGATTTTTCATATATGCAGCCTTGCATTGTTTTTTTTTTTTTAATTATTGTTCAATAAATTTTATATGTTATGAACAACCTTGCATTACTTTGTTTTTTATATAATTATTGTTCAATAAATTTTATGTGTGTGTCGATTTCTATTATAGATTTTATGTGTTTTTCTATTATAAATTTATTTTGATAAAGGAATTTATTAAATATAATCAGGTAAATTACCTATGTAGCGATATTAGATACCTTGATCTTCATTTTTTGCTTAATGCATTATTTGTGTATAATTTTTCAAATAAAATTTTGGTTTATGTTTTAATTAGATTGTGATATTTTTAAATGATATTAAGTATGTTTAATTTTTAAAGAAGTAAGTATGATTCATATGTGATTTTTTCTTAATTTTATATAGATTAATGTTTTTTCGAATATTGATTTTTTTATAAGATTTTTCACATGTGTAGCCTTGCATTGTTTTTTTTATATATAATTATTGTTCAATAAATTTTATGTGTGTGTCAGTTTCTATTATAAATTTTATATGTTTTTCTATTAAAAATGATAAAGAAATTCATTAAATATAACTAGATAAATTACTTGTTTTGCGATGCTAGATATTTTAATCTTTATTTTTTGCTTGGTTTTCTTAATTTTATTTTTGTTTATTGTTGATTAATTGTTTTTATTACTTTACACAATGGTTATTGGGTTGTTTAATTAGATGCGTGCATAAGTTTTTCAATTATATATATATATATATATATATATATATATATATATATATATGCCGAATCTGATGGAGGGAAGTATTTGACCAATATTTGCCCAAAAAGTTTAAAAGCTTTAGGTATTTTTAAGTTATTTTTTCTTGGAAGAAAAATTTATTATACTCATTTTATACATTGGCTGCAGACACAGATGGATATATAAAATGTTTTTGCATACACTTAACTAAGTTATTTAGGTTTTTGTAATAACAAGAAGTTAACAAATATTTGTTACTCTTTAATTGCTAATAATTGTTGAGACTTCACTTCTCACTTAAAAACTGGGCTTTCATGTTTTTTTTGTTCATCATGCTATTTTTTATTTTAAGTTGTTCAAATAATATTTATGTTAAATTGATGTCTTTTTATATTTTATAATTTAATTTTTATATAAAATTTAAAATAATTTAAGCGAGTTTTTATATGGTACTTATCTTTTGATTGAAAGCTAAATTATATATCTTTAAATGTTATCTGCTTGTTGCATGTTTAGAAATCTTTTTTTTAATTGTTTCATAATTAAAAGTATCACGCGTAAAAGTAGCACGTTAGCAACTTATCTAGTAACTACCTAAAGCTCTACCACAAATCAGCCAAGCCAATCTTCCAAAACTAAGCTCAGGAG
>Ga0325403_1005866_pt1 | contig 11628 bp, 9 predicted proteins | sample PopdelMetagenome_19_FD_205665 | JGI IMG/M metagenome (GOLD analysis project Ga0325403, IMG submission 205665) | Populus deltoides microbial communities from Bellville, Georgia, United States - Xylem-PdKOR-R4 | ecosystem: Host-associated > Plants > Phyllosphere > Stem > Wood/Secondary xylem...
GCAGTAATAATTGTAACCATCCGATTAGCCCATGGAAACAAGCACTGCTATTCATATTAATTAACAAAATCATTACCTTAATTCAAATAAAGAAATGAAAATTCAAGTTTTTAGTTAATCCATTTTATATAAAAAAAAATTGATAAGATTGATAAAGTCCAGTAGATATTATCTAGATAATTTCTCGCGTTATCATATAAAAAAATAATACCCAGAATAAAAGAAATTATTTGAAAGTTTCATTAAACTCAACTTAGTGGGTTAAATATAAAACTTTCCAACCATACTCCTTGTCTTACTTGAGCTTTAAATTAAATTGTACAACAGCTGCATTGATGTGACCTGGTTGACTTGATCAGTTGAAGAAAACTTGGGTGATTGGTAAAAATATAGTTTGATTAGTAAAAATATTTTCAAGATGATTTTATTTTTCTTTAAAAAATATTGAAACGGTGACATATATTTATTAATGTGGATCAATTTAGATTAACCTGACAAACTAGTGACCTGAGTCATGAACTACATTGAGTTTAATAACTTTATTTTTAAAATTATTTTCTATTTAATTATATGATAAAAAATAGGTGCTTGCAAAACCGTGCACCAACTTAATACTAGAATACTTTTTTGATATCATGATAACCTCATAAAAAATAAATCAAAATAAATCATGAAACCTAATTCTAAATATTTTTTTCTAAAATCATTTTTTATTTAATAATATTATAAAAATATATATGTTAAAAAACTGAGCACCAACCCAATGCTGATAAGTTTTTCTAAGATCGCGAAAACCTCATAAAAATAAATTCAAATAAATTATAAAACTTAATTTATAATAATTATATTTTTTCTAGAAATATTTTTTTATTTAATAATATGATATAAAAAATTAAAAAAATCATAAAACCAAGTACGTCGGAATATTTTTTTTTAAGACCATAATAACCTTGTATGAAAGAAATCGAAATAAATAAAAATATATAATTCTCAATTAATTTAATATTTAAATATGAAAATAAAAAAAAATATTATTATCATATAAACAGTAACTTACGAGGAATGGATGAGTAATTTCTCCTCCTTAATTGGTTGCCCGTTACCCCCTCTGTGTGTGTGTGTGTGTGTAGAAGTTATTTATTGGGATGACACCATTTGCAACCACATAAATTGATAGAAACTAAAAATGAAATTGATGATTGTTTTGGACCATGCCAGCTCTGACCGCAAGAAAAAAAAGATATTTGGACCGTAGAAAGTTTTTTATTTTTTTTTAAATAATGTGTTAAATTACTTTTGACTCATTTAGTTGAAAAATAAAAAATCACAGAAACTATATTATTTTTTTTGACTCATTATGTTAAAAGTTATTTATTTTTGTTTTTGAATTATTTTGATGTTTTGTTATAAAAAAATATTTTTTAAAAAATATATTATTTTAATGTATTTCTAAATAAAAAATATCTTGAAAAATAATTATTATTACACCCTAAAACACTCGAAGAAATGACCAACAAAAATAAATTATGGAGAAGAAATTATTTTAAATTAGGGACAGGAGCTTTGATAAATAAATGGAAATAAAAAAAATATTAGAAATTGATCCAATTTGTAATATATGGTGAAATAAATATTGATTTTTCTTAATAACAATCTTTGTTTTTTAATTTTCCAAAGAAGAGGAAAACCAAAAGGAAGGCCGGAAAACCAATGCCTGAATCACCAGTTTATAGTCCAAAAGAAAGAAACGTTTCCTGGCCCACAATTAGGCCCAATACCCCAAATCCTCCACCTTCCTCTCTCTTCTTTCTGGCTTTCACAACGCTTTGTCTACGCTCTCTCATGCCGTGACATGGAGAGAGCACTTCCTCTACTGTCGAAAGAAAGAGAAGGGTTTTTTTGAGAAAAAGAAACTCGGGGGCTTCTCGAGAGAGAAAGAGAAGGGTTTCTAGTATGATTCGCAAGGCATTGAGAGAAATTTGTTTCAAAGGAGGAAATCAGAAGATATGATCTCATACACATAGACAAGCCTTGGGATTAGCAACATCATTTAGAAGGTGGAAAAGCAGGAGGATGGATGGATTCTAACAATATCTTTTCAGGTATAATCTCTAAACCCATGAGATTGATCTGGGTTCAAAGCTAGATTACATTTTAGTTACAGGCGTCATTTTGGATTAATGTCATCTGTTAATATGAGTGTTTGAAATCCTAGTATGCCTTGACTTGATTAGCCACTTGTGGTTGACACTTGCTCTGCTGCCTTGATTTCTTTTGATTTGCATTAGCTTCTGTATGCATGCTTGTGTTAGTGTCTAAATTGATTCATCACTTTACCCCTTTACATGATTTGACTTGTTCAGTTTTTAGAGTATTTCAACTGAAATGTAGAAGTCAATCTTGCGTGAGTTGTTTGTAATTTAAGCGTTAAGTTTTGGTTCAAACCAATTCAAATGAGCTAAAAACACTTTACCAGTGATATATGATGGACATTCTGATGTCTCTAGAGTGGTATCAGTCTGCAGTGAATGAATTCGCTGTCCTGTTGTTTTCTGTGTGCTGATTTATAGAGCTGAGCTTGATAATGATAAAAAGTTAGTGTAGTTGTCCCTTGTTAGATTGATTGCACTATCATCTGAGTTAATTTTAGCTCTTGATTTATTTTCGTTGTTCTTTTGGGATGGGCATGGTGTATAGGGCATCAAATAGTAGCTTCATCTTGAGGTTTTTACATATAAAGGTGCATAAAATACATTTCCCTCTCTGCCATGGAATCTTGTTATGATTGGTTGCTGCCTTGTCTTTCCTCGAAATTTATGCTGCTCTGAAATGCAAGTTCAGCTTGTCTTTTGAATTCTAACAAGAGCTTTGTTTTGGCTTTATTGGGAGCTCTGTTAGTGTCAAGTTGAGGTGTATAGTGGTGAGGTTTAACAGCATTTTTGCAGTTTCTTTCAAATAAAGTTTTATTCTTTTTCCTTCATTTTTTTTTTCAAGAATTAAAATTTCTTTTCCCAAAACGGGTAGAGTCATCATAATTTGTCAAAGGAAAAGAGGGAAAAACATTTCTCTTGAAAAGTTTTCCAAGTCCTTTTAACTCAAGTTTTTTATATTGTTTTTGGCAAAGTCCGTGAGAACTAATTTCACCTTCTCAAACAATTCAACTTCTAAAATCAATTTTTTTTTTTTTTTGCATAATGGAGAATTCCCTGAATAGAAAAATTAATGAATAAAATAAAACGTGTTCCATTTGAATGATTTTTAAACCCATTTTTTCTTTAAAAAATAAATATCTTTTCCATACAATATTGGCTCGATCCACCCACATAAACCTTCAAGAGGATACTCATGTCTCTTGATTGGAGAAACAGGACATTCAAAAATCTTTCGAATATTTTTCTCTTTTTCTACTTCATTGATGTTCAGAAAATTATCCATTTAAATAATTAACCCCTGAATCATAGGAACTAAGAATGACAACCTTTCTTGGAAATGATGTTGAAGATTGGCATTAGGTCTTCCCTTCACATAATTGTAGAGTTTTTTTGGGATTGCGCAGGAGTAATTTTGGGCTCGTTTAATGAGGTTTGAGATTTGGGTTCCAGAGAAACTGTGTTTTTTGAAGAAAGAAATAACAGACTCAGGTTTGTCTGGGGTATCCAAAAATTGACAGGCTTGGAAGCAGATACAGCAGAGCTCATTGGGGACAACCCGCATGAATTTTTAAGATATGATAGAAAATGAGATTTCTTTGTACTCTTATTATTTGATGAGACGTGTCTGAGAGATGACAATAATTATGGGTTTTGAAGAAAATAAAGTTCATACTGAATTCATGAATATCTAACAACAAAACTTTAGAATCTTACTGAGAAATCCATACATTGGAAGCTGAAATTTGAAATGAACTTGCCTCCTTTATTGAGATGGATTGTTTTAGGCACTGATGTAGCAATTTTAGGACTTCAGTGAAAGCTGAACCCACAAAAGCAAACCTTTAGCTTGTCTTGCAAGGTTTTAACTTCTAAAGAACTAATGAGCCTGAAATTTAGAAAAGTACTTGCTGATTTAGGAAGTTAGGGTTTCTCCAATTGAGAAGGAGAGCTTATAGAAAGGGAAGAAGAGGTAAACGAGTTTTGTTTGTAAGGATCCTTCTCAAACCATACGGTCACATTGAAAATCTGAATATCTATAGAATATTTATTTATTTCACATAAACAAATCAAGCACTAGATGGTATAGTCTCAAACAATCCATTATGGAGTAGTAGCAAACCAGACTACCTCATACTCTATTTTCAGACTCTAACAAATGCTTGTATACACTCTCACATAAATTAATCCTGCTAATTGCTAAGGAAAATGGATTCCCTTAAAAATTCAGGTTGCCTATATATAACTTTACCTAATAAGCTAATGGCGTGATAGGGGTTGGGAAATCATAACAACCACACAAGTCAATACACCAATAGTAAATTGGGCCGAGATCAACATGTATCATGATCTGACTGAGGCCGGTTGCTTGATGGCTTGCCAATCTGTAGACAGCTAATTGGAGGCTTGGTAGGAGTGTTCAACTCTCCAAAAGTCTGCCAGCAGAATGGATCGTAGAGGTGATACTGTTCTTTTAGTGGTTGTAGCTCTATGGTAGTTAGACTTACATCCATGCATGGTAGGGCATCACTGCAGGCAAAGTGTACGGGTTTTACGGTGTATGTCCCTCTTATTTTTTCATAGGTGATTCCTGATAGAGCCACTGCTGATGTTTGGTTTTTGCATATGCTCTTGTCACAATAGAATTGATCAATCACAATTGGAAGTTGAACCTCGGAAACTTGAATGTTTGAGAACAATACCCCCTGCACGGAGCCTGATCCACCCTGCAGATGTTACAGATGAAATTGTATGTATGTCACACCATGAGAAACTTGGTTGAATTGAAAACACTACATTTTGGTTTATAAAAACCTTGCAAGCTACATAAGAAATGGCACGTGCTTGGGGATGTCATGCATATGAAAAGACAGAATTGTATGTTTTGCTGTTGGAAGAACTCTTTCTGAGTTCGATGCTTCAGTTAGAATGTTCATTCTATTCTCAAAAGAGAAAAAGCATGTGAAATGTTCTCAATCTGAAATATTTAATAGACAAAGGGTGTGTGCAAGAGCATTAAAATAGCGTGGACCTTTTGAAACTGGAAAGCTTCATTTCATCTCGTATCTTTGTTAATTATGTAATATACTATTTTTTGCTCGCACTGTGTTTGGCTTAAAATGTGTTTTGCTTAAAATGTGTTTTGCTTTAAAACCCCCACAAATCAACTAGATTGCTGGTTGCGCTTAACAAATTTTGAATAATATGGTATTTGCGGATATGAAGAATACCTGCCATGTCTTAATTCTGACACCTGTCATTGTGCCATGTATAACAACATCTCGAACGGTGATGTTTGAGACACAGGCTTTGGTATTATCCTTTCCCAGACCTCCGATGCTGATTCCATGTCCTGGTCCGCAATTAACATTGTGTATGTATACATTTGAGCATCCAGTTTGTATAGAAACACAGTCATCTCCTGCATAAATCATGACATTTAAACATTTCATTTTGGAATAATTATGACATATGGACCTCTTAGGTCTGCAATGTAGTTCAAATTAATTGACTTTGAGTTTGAAACTCCATTGCCTACTTGGTTTCCAAGTCGTTTATCTATATTTGAGGTACTGTCATCTTATATTAATGCTGTCATTTCTGGATTTTAAAAGCTTGTTTCGTACTTACTTGACATATTGACCTGTTTAATTATTATTTTTATGTATATGTTATGCTATATGTTGTGAGGCCTTTTCTTAGAAAGCATGGTAGTAGATAAGGGATGGAAGCAGATGTTCTAATCACTGATAAGGACAAAAGAAAAATTGATGGCATGCAACAAAAGGTGTATTCTTGTGTCTCTGGGGCCAAATCTAATCCTATATTGGACCCTGATAATGATTTAGGGCATGGCACGTGTCAAACGACTAATAGCCAAAATACTAAGAATGTGAGGGTGGTTGCTACATGTCAAATAAACAGTGGTTGTTGAATGTCTGAACGAGAAGTTCATGAAAAGGATAAGATTGTACCAATTTGTAATCAGAATCCTACACCAGATATCTAAATTATGTGGTGTTCTTTTGTCTGTAATTCCAACAGTAGCATCCGGGTGCTGTGTCTTTTTGTGGTGGTTATGCCTCTATTAATTATTCTATTTGACTCATCAGATTTATGTTTGTTTTTCAAGTTCACCCTGCGGACCACATTTTATAATTAAATATGATATTTATCTTCAACGAATGTAATTACCGCAAGCTAGATCAGTGCTATGAATAAGCACATCTTTGGAGTTCTGTAGGTGGATTCCATCTGTATTTGGACTGTCTCCGGGAGATGAGGTTCTCATATCATGCACCACAACTCCTATGCAATTGTCAAACTTGAGATGGCATTGTGGACTGTTTTGAATTGTTATGCCTGTGACCGTCACATTGAAACTTCCATAAAATCTTAGTGCCTGAAAAAAGAAAGAATGCCAATCATGTTATGAAGTGCATGCTCGTGAATTGCAATAGAAATCTTTATAGTTTTCATGTATTTCTTACGGTGGGCTTGATGCTCGGCATTTTCCCGCTAAGTTCACTTCTTATCTACAACACAATTCGGAAAAGAGGCATGATCAGATTGAGATCAATACGGCAGAAAATAATTGCAGTGGAAGTTACAAACAAATTGAAGGTAATTACTGGCATCGGTGGGTGTTGTTGTGCCGTGTTGTTCAGTGGAACAATGAATTCCGATTCATTGTCTATAGGATCTTCAAATGGGTAATCTTGCCACCATACTGAGCCGCTTCCATCTATGGTGCCGTCTCCCTGAATTGTGATTCCTACAAGCTTTGTGAATTCAAGCCACTGAAAGAGACCTCTACCCCAAACATTGGAGTTCGTTGGGGCAATAATTGTGCCATCCAGCTGAGGAAAAAATTCGTTATACCATCACTCATCAATATGAATTGCATGAATTGCATATTCTATATCTGATACTTACTTGAAATACGATGTTTGCTTGACAGTACGGACCAGAGAAAGAAATAGGCCCCACAAGGAATACATATTCCGCCGGAACGATCATCGTTGATGCTGCCACTTTACAAGCTTCTGCCCATGCAGCTTGGAATGCCTGCATAGCACCGGAACACCATGTCAACTAGCTGTATAGTAAGTAACAATAACAGTAACTGTACTCTGAGGATCACGGTTAGTGTTGGTGTGTGCATAACTGTAAGCAATTATTATTATTCATTTTTCAGGGGAAAAAAAACACTAAGAATGTAGCTATGATGTGCTCTTGGAATTCATGTGAAAGATGAAGGAGTCATTATCTGTTGATTATTAATTGAGTCTACCTTAAATTGCATGTACTTTTTTAAATGCAAATCATGTTTCCAGAAGAATTGAGACATGATGTTCTCTATGCATGTGAAATGAGGGCCTATGAAGGTGACATTTTGTGTACCAAAAAGATATTCCAGTTGAAAAAAAAATAATAAAACCTGCATTTACCATCTTAATATTACATATAACAAGCAATTATGAAATGTTGAGCAACATTAAACATTTCGATATAAAAAGAGTGAAATGAATACCTTTGTATCGTCGCTCTTTCCATCACCTTTGGCCCCAAAATCAAGGACATTAAAGGTGGTGGAGCTTTTCTGTGGTGGACTTGGTGCTGGCGCTTCTTTCGGAGGAGGAGGCAATGATGGAGCTTTTTGTGGAGGAGGTTTTGGTTTTGAAGCTCCATTATGGTGTTTCTGGTGGCTGTTGCCCTGGTTTTTTCCTTTCTTTTTGGCCAGAGAAGCCGAGTTTCCCCTGCTTTCCCTCCAATGCTTGCCTCTTCTAGCAATGCAGGTATGAAAACTTGAAGACCAAACTAGAAAAGCAATGAAGAGCATGAATGTGAGGCATCTAAAACTAAACCCACTCATGTTTACCATTATGCGGCTCGGAGAGAGAGAGAGAGAGAGAGAGCTGTGTGTATTTCAGAACAGGGGAGCTCTTGAGACTGTCAGGTAACAATTGATGGTAGTAGGGTTTATATAGGTGGAGCAGGCCTAAGCTCATGAAACCTGTATAAAGATTATTCCGAATCTTTTGATAACTCTTAATTATTAAGTATTAACTAATAGTGTTCATTCTTCTTTCTCTTTTTTCCCTCTTTAATTAATTACTCTGTGAATTTTGGTTGGGACAAAATTCGGTTGGGCAACACGTGTCAAAGTTTTGTTGCATGTGACTCGTCCAATTGTATGTGCGCGAACTCATTCTTCATTTGTTATCATTACAAGTTATAATTTAGCATTTCGTTAATTTCAAAGCATAAAAGAGACGGAGATAACGGTGAAATAGATGATTTCTTTCCCTCTACCTTTCATTTTGAAAAAACACAAAATTATTTTAAAAAAACATGTTTATTTTATATTTTTATTTTTTTTTATTAATGTAGATATCCGGATCAGTTTGCGTGCACCTAAAACTACAGGGAAAACAAGTTCTTTAGTCCCAAACTCTTACCACTAAACTACCTCCTAGATAATTTTATATCTTTGTTTTTGTATATTTCAGATATATATTTCTTGTGTCCGGAAACATTAACTACATACAATCTTATACTATAGTTTTAACTAAATACAATCTTATACTATAGTTTTAACCTCGCTGTAATGACTTGAATTTCTTGTTTCTTAATGATGTTTTGGAACCCATTTGGGTTTTTACCCAGTTAAGGAAATTTCCTGGAGTCATTTGTGCCAAAGCTAAAAGATTAGCAAGAAAATGGACGTCTTTTCTGTCTGAAAAGGCCCTAGAAAAAACACAATAGAAGCCGATGCATAGAATGACATATTATTTCATGTAAAGGCCAAAAGGACACACGTGAGTGCTTCTACAAGGTGTCAAGGGCACTGATTATAACAGTTCTTTATGGTCACATGCAATGATCACGGGCTTAGAGTTTTGTTCTGTCCTCAGCTTGAGTCTCTGGTCTAGACCAATCAACCATGGCCACAAACTTCAAGCTAGCCTCCAATTTAGCTTCTTCTTATTTCCCTTTCTTATTTCCCTTTCTTATTTCCCTTTAAACAATGGCTCCAATTCCCTTTAATCCAAGGAGAGAGAGCTGGAGATTTCAATTTTTTTCTCTTGAAAGAAGGAGATTGTCTCAGAAGAGAACAGATGGCCTCTCTTGACTTTAGTTTTGGCCACATCGTTTTTTATCCTCCCCGCTGGCCTTCCCCTTCTTGAAGAGAAAGGGAAAGCAGGGATTACAGAACCCATATAATTCCAATGCATCAAGTACTAGCAGGAACTGTAAGAAGGAAACATCCAGTACGCCCATGGTTTTGCTTTTTCTTGGAAGATTATGATGTGTACGATCTGGGCTCTGTTTATGGAATAATATTAGAGTGTCCAGCCAACAATACTTTGGCACATCAGCAAACAAACTGCCAGATCAAGGAAATTTTTTCTTTGACGTCACATGTTTAATCTCACCTTAGAAATGAAGCAGAATCTAATGAAAGAAAAAAGAATTTATTTAATATGTCATCCATTGTAGTATATTTCTAAACTACGTACAGCTTCCGAAGACAGCTCAACTGTTAAAGAATTTTTTTTAATTACATGAATGTTAGGCTGAACTTCGTATATTTAAAATTAATTACACTCAATTTCTAAGATCTTAATCCTAATATCTTATTTTAAAGAATTGGATGTGGTTTAGATACCAGGGAGGGTTATCCTCTCGAGAAAACAAAAAAAAAAAAACTGATGAGATGTCTCCTCCCCATGCAGATCATTATTTATAAAAAAAAAAACAAATTGTTTGAGAAAACAATTTAATTTCGATGATTGATGTCCGAATTAATCTAAAAATACACTCTAACTTTCGAACTAAAGAGGAAAGAATTCGTTGCTAGGTAACATCATGGGTTCATCATGGGTTCTTTTTTCTTTTCTTGCCTACAAGAAATATCTAATTCCAAAATGCTGATAAAAAAAAAAAGGCTAGACTTAAGAAACTACCCTTCATGGTAGAAACTGACCAAGTCACTAGGTGATTTATCAAGTTATTTGGATTTTACAAAAACTCAACTCGGTTTATGTTTTTAGTGGGCTGGTCAATGACTTGATCTACCGAGACAACGGGTTAATATATTTCAATTTATAAAGAGAGATAATGTTGATGATATTCAATATATAGAGAGAATTTGAATATCCCTTCTGTAAAATGTCAGATATAATTGAACAAATTAAATGGATATTATGTGTTCTCTAGACATAAAAGCTAGAGATAATTCAACTGATCAGGTTTTGAGTTTGCTTCTCAATGGTTACGAGTTCGAGTCCCCTCAAGGCCACTAGAGGCTTATATGATCGTTAACTTCAGAACCTCAGGAAATCAGTTCAGGTGCGCGTAAACAAACCCTCATTCACGATCACAAAAAAAAAAAGATGAACATGAGCAGAGCCACACTGGGATATAAGGGGGCAACTGCCCCCTTAACTTTTTTTTTCTTTAAAAAAAATAATTTTTACATTAAAATATTAATATAATAGCTTAAGTCATATTTTTCAAAAGGTAAAGAGTCAAGAGACAACGTATGAATGTGCTCTATTGCGATTGTCTGCATTCTCTCCTCGCAAAGCTCAAAGTAAAAACTTTTATTTTTTGAATCCATTGAAAAATACTTCTGGTGTTTGACTTATAAGCTAGTTGTCTTGAATCTTTTTTTTTTATTTATGTTTATCAGATAGAGAAGTAAAGAGATATGTGATGATTTTATTCTATGAAAAAATCAACGCATATAAAGAAGGAGTCTGGAAATATTTAGAGAGTCAAAGAGAACTTTTTATTGCTGCTTCTGTGGTTTGTTATTATACCGTCAAAACTTTCAATGTTTGATACTTTGATTCATTAGCTCCTTTGTAATATCAAAGCTTTGTGGGCATTCAAGGTGAAAATTTTAAGGGATTACAAACGTATACAATTTCCGTTATGAATTGTTTAACAATGTCATTAACAAGCAGTTTAATGAGTTGGATGATCGTTTTACTGAGACAAAGTACAAAGTTACTTCTTTGTGTGACATGTTTAAACTCAAGTGACTCTTTCTCTGCTTTCAACAAAGAAAAACTCATTCACCTTACTCTTTTTTATCCTAATGAATTCTCTATAGTGGACCTTATGGTACTTGGTGCCCAAGTTGATACGTAAATTATTGATCTACACAATAATGATGAGTTCTCTGGTATTGAAGGTATTGCTAGTCGAATTTGATATTTTCATTGGTATATATGCTTATCAAATTGTCATAACTTCTATCAGTTGCAACTGCTACAGTGGAAAGAGTTTTTTCTGTCATGCATGTTGTCAATAATAGATTGCAAAATAGAATGGGAGATAAGTGGATGAATGATAGTTTGGTTGTATACATTGAGAAAAATATCTTCGATGAGATTGATAATGAAGTCATTATGAAACGGTTTCAAAATATAAAAACTCGAAAAAAACAATTATAATGTATTTTTTT
>Ga0325403_1005868_pt1 | contig 11627 bp, 3 predicted proteins | sample PopdelMetagenome_19_FD_205665 | JGI IMG/M metagenome (GOLD analysis project Ga0325403, IMG submission 205665) | Populus deltoides microbial communities from Bellville, Georgia, United States - Xylem-PdKOR-R4 | ecosystem: Host-associated > Plants > Phyllosphere > Stem > Wood/Secondary xylem...
GCTGTGAGCAGCAGGCCGGATCTTCAACTGAGAGCAGCGCTAGAGCGTCTCCCTCAGCTGCGCCTCTAAGTCGCAGCAACGCTAGACTGTCTCCCTCAGCTGCGCCTCCAAGTCACAACAACGCCAGATGAGTTCTCCTTCTTTCCCTGTTTGCTAAAATTAATTAGCATATTACTGTTGCTTGCATGCGTGAATTGTTCACGCATGCATGCAACAGTGGCCACACCGAGTCACTGGTTTGGACCAGTGACCCGACCTTTTTTTTTAGTTTTGAGACTGGGCTACATAAATAAAAAGAGAAAATAAAAAAATAGTTTTTGTTTCTTTTAATATAGAATTTTACGGATTTATTTACTGGCGTCAGAGTTAGAAATACCATACTTTTTGAGTTACACAATATTTACTAATGCCAGAGTTGGAAATATTCGTAGATGAATATTCACTGACGCTAGAGTCGGGAATATTACAGGATGACCATAAGAACATAACACAAACAAAACCTTTAGCAATTTTAGACAAAACCATCAATGCAACCTGCCTCACGTAGGACGCTAATGGGGTGATACCATCTTCCCTTTCGTGTAACCAGTCCCAGACCATAGAATCTCTGTTGACCAGTTAGGGTTCCTAGTGACCATAATACTAGGTGGCGACTCCTTAAACAAGACCTTTTCCCCTAAAAGAACAAGATGTCAGATATCTGTTCTTTTTCCACTTGAGATTAATTTTTAATCAATCCCTGTGATGTCCGGGTGTTACAATAGGTATATCAACTCCTCTGGACCTTCATCAAATAACAAAGAAAAATAAAGTGAACAAATGGTGCAACCATTAGCTTTGTCATTCGCATCACCAATCACATGTATGCAACTTCTTTTTATGAATTGAACAGAGTAAAACAACATGTAGAAAAATAGGCAAGAGTATTATCAGTCCCTAATCCTGCCTAAAAGTTGCTCTTACTACCAAGATGAATGTTCTCAAATTAAGTGTTCCAATGGTGATTTCTAAAAGCCTAAAAGTAAAGCCTTAGTATGGCATAGCCATAAGAATCGCCATTGCCATCACTCTCCTTTAAAATCCTGCTCGAGCATTCCTATATGAAAAAAAAACTTTAACACGAGTAAATTATGCACACTTTAAAGGATGAATACAATCTATTATGTAGAGTCCATGGAGACTCCCTAATATGTAAATGGGTATTAGACTCCTGTCTCTCCAATGATTTCATCTCCATAAAAAAATAACTTGGAAAAATATGACAAGTTCAATGACCTAAGAGAATATGTATAAAATAGAAGAAGAAATTCAAACCTAATCATACAGGATAACAATATCACTTGTAAAATCCTTTTGACCATATTTTATGAATTTGTTCTAGCATGGTATCATAGCTTGAAGCTCAGTTTTATCCTTGACTTCAACAATTTATATGTCAAGCTTATTGCCTATTTCAACACAAGTGTATATATTCTAGTGAGAAAATAAAAACTCCAAAACATATTTAAATAGGTTTAATAAGGATATGTTTAAGGTAGAGGGTTTATTTGAACCTGTTACCAAAGAGGCCTTGATCAATGGTCTACAACTATATTATATGGAAAGGTCTATACGCTTTCCTAGATTGAACTCTCCCCAAATTAAATAGGCAATAGAGAACCATGTTTTCTTAAAGAAGATGAGTGTGGATAGAAAAAGATATCTTTGGTTTTATAAACTGAGAGAAAATCTTTTAAACATCATTAGTCGTTTGACAGCCTTAAGGCATTCAAAAATAACCCAAAAATGTCAATTTATAATCAATTAATATTCTTTAAACTCTAATCACTCCTTTAAATACCACTTCAATAAAGATGTTTGCAATCATTAAAAAAAGATAATTTATGAATATCCATCTCCAATAAAAAGAGACGCCAATACACACAATTTTAAAAAGTTCCACCTCTTTCATAAAGACATGGGTCATGACATCAAGGACTGTTATGCTCTTAAAAAAGAAATAAAAAGACATTAGTAAGGGTTACCACTAATAGTTTATCAAAAACAAATAGCAAGGAGAGGGGCTGACACTTCTAATAAGACACTACCCAAAATTAACATGATACAAGGTGGGATTTTGGCAAGAAAGGACCTCAACAAAAATAAATAAATAAAACCTTATAGGAAGTAAGAATTACTTGCCTCACAATTCTTGAACTTATAGCATGAGCCTATTGAATTCACTTATGAAGATGGAAAAGTGGTGACCTTTCCTCATAAAAGCACCTTAGTAATTACTACCAAACTCTCTAATCATACATTACATAAGGTGTTGGTGGATGATACAAGCACGATTAACATTTTTTTTTAAAAAGCGATGTCATAAATGGGCATTAACCCCTCTAAATTTACTCTAGTTAAGACTTCCTAAATTGTCATACAAGGATAAATGCATGCTAGTGAAAGACACTCTAAACATACCAATCGTCATTAGAAATTATTAAAAATATCATGTTCTAGCAAATATTTATGGTAATCAAGATTGATTTAACTTATAACATCATTTTTGGAAGACCTCTCCTTTATGAGATAATTAGCACCAAGTATTTGGCTATGAAGTTCCCCGTTGATAAAAGAATGGTGACAGTGAGAGGAAATCAGATGGTTTTTAGGAAATACACCTCTATTTTTCTAAAGGAAAGAATGTTTTATTAATTGAGCAACACTTAAAAAGAGACTAAGGAAGTGTACCAAAACTATTAAATGTTTGTAAGAAGTTAGCCTTTATAAGCAAAGAATTAACTTAAGAAATCAGATGATTTCTAGTAAATGCATCCCCACTTGTCTTAAAAGAAAAAAAAAAGTTTTATTGGTATACCGATAAGGAATCCTCAAAGAGAAACTAAAGATGCATACTAAAGCTATAAAATGTTTGGAATAAATTGGTCTTCATGTGCAAAGAAGCAACTTGACCACTAGAATTGGGTCCACTTTGGACTCTAGGTAAGAGAAAGCCCTAACAATGCTTCTTAACATCCAAAAAGAGAATTTTTCCTTCAATGACATGCCAAGAATTAGCTCGGATATAGCCTTTCATTAGTTGAATGTCAGTCCTTTTTTTCCTCTTATTTACCAAAAAAAAACCTTCATTGAAGAAATAAAAAAGTCATCTTCTAGAAAATAGACAAGTTACCACATGCCAATTTTATTAGCTAGATGTTATACCTCAATTGGCTTGAGAAAACACAGTCATAATAAAGAAGTCTAACAAAAAAAAGGAATATATATGTAGACTTAACTAATGTCAACACCTTCCCTAAAGAAAATTTCTCCCTACCCAAAATAAATAAACTAATGGACCCATTATTGGTTTTGTATTTCTCGGTTCTTTAAACGCGAATTCAGGATATCACCAGATACTCATGCATCCTAACAAAAAAGAAAAGAAATTATTTATCATACATAAAGGAATGTTTTATTACCAAATTATACCATTTAGAGTGAAAAATGTTAGGGCTATATATAAAATATAGTTAATATTGCAAAATTTTCCCTTAGATTGCTAATTTTAGGCTTTGAAGAAAGTTTGCATCTTGACCTAATAACAACCTTACCTTGGACAACCAAAGTTATATGAAATTGATCACCCCCACCTTACGCCTAAGACAAGATGTGAACGAGAAATATAAATCAGAATAAAGTTGATCAATCATTCAAAAAGTTTGCAAGTTCAATCAAGAACTTAGTATGAGAATCATTCAACTATATAAAGAGAAATAAACACACAATATGAAAAAACTTTTAGATAAAATTCATCAACCTCAAAATAATATTAACATTTGGTTTATATAGTAAAAAGTTAACCATGATTTGACATAATGGACCCAAACTTGATAAATAGGTCTTAACACATTAAAAGCCTCAAATAACTAAACTAATAAAATAAAACTAACCCAAATAACCCTTAAATGCTTTAGGCCCTATAAAAAAACTAAAATAAAATCAATAAAATCCCAAGTAATTAAAACAAGCTCAAAGTCGAGTTTTGTAATTTGCTAGTACAATTGAAGCTCAACTTCAAATGAATGATTCTCCCTCATATTGATGAATTAGAAAGTCTACCATGTCACTAGAAATATATGGATGTCTACTTTCCAATTCAATTAGAATCACATCAAAATTCATTTTGTAACTCAAGTTATGGCCAAAACAGTAGCAAATATAAAAACTGATATATTTGAATCTTATTATTCTAATCTTTATGTAATGTCTAGAAGCCCTAAAAGCTCTTCTTGAACATAAATCAAATTAATCAAGGCTTGTTTTTTATTATTTGATATTTGTTTGAAGTCCATCTTAGCTCATGTATCTTGAAAAAGTCCAATAATTGCCTTCTTGAACCTCTTTACTCTAAGTCTCGTAACTGGACCTAATCAAACCTCTAATGGATCTCTTGGTTTTGAAGCTAAGATTGCATTAGTGAATAAGGTTTCTAGAGCTCAATTACATAGAAACATGGATATTTACGTTGATAATATGTTAGTTAAAGGCATGACTTTCGAGTAGCATCTTTACAACCTCTAATAGATCTTTTCTAGTTTGCGCTAGTATAGGATGAAACTAAATCCCATGAAATATGTCTTTGCCATTAAAAAAAGTTCATAACATTTTTTTTTGTAAATAGCATATGAATAAAGCTGAATCTTGAAAGGTCCAAGTCATCCTTACCATGACTTCTCATATTCAATGAGAGATGGTCAAAGGCTCACATTAAGAGTTGCCACCCTTTAACATATTATTCTTTTACCTTGGAGAACATTGCTTGCCATTCTTTAAAATATTTTAAAAATATCTCCAATTTTGAAGGGACTTTAAAGTACTAAAAAACTTTTTAAGAGCTTAAAACATATATATCCTTTCTAAAACTTATGCTTAATCTTGGAAGGTAGAATATTTTTGTTTACCTAAAAGTCATGAATTTGGCAGTTAGCATGGTATTGGTTCAAGAGGAAAAGAGGGTCTAATGTTTTGTGTACTATATACTAGCCAAATTTGTTAGGACTCCAAGACCAGATATTTTAAAATTAAGAAAGTGAACATCATCCTATTCGTGCTTCCAATTACACAAGGTAATCATTTTGGTTGACCAATTCCATTAATAAATTACTCAAGCCATACATGTTAGAGCACATAATTAAATGAACTATTAAATTAGAAGAATACAACCTAAAATATCAATCAAGATTGGTCACAAGGACCATGCCTAGGAAATTTTTATCATAAAATGCTTATTTATAAAGTTGTTAACGCTCAAACATCACATAACACTCAATTACATAATGAGCCAAGTCATATGGAAACTTTACATGGATGAGTCCTTTAATATTCATAAATATAGAGTTGGGATTATATTAATAATCCTTATAGGGAAGGTTTTCAAATATGGACTCCATTTTAAATTCTTTTTCTCCAATAATATGATTGAATATAAAGCCCTCTCGACTAATCTCAACTTAGTTAAGGCTTTTAATGACCACCCCCTCCAAGTGCATAGTAACTCTTTACTTATAGTCATGCAATATAAAGGATAGTTTGAAGTCAAAGAGTCTTCCATGATTAATATCGATAAAGCATACTAGTACACGTAGTCTTAAAGGTGGAAGAAGGAAAAACAATCTTTATCATCAAAGTTTATTGAGAGAAAAAATAGCGAAGTTGATCTCTTTTCAAAGTTGGCTAGTTATAATGTGGTAGAGGTGCCTCATGTTATTTGGATAAAAGTACTTGAAAGATTGAGCATTGAACATAATAGGAACTCGTAGCTACCATCTAAACCATGCTAAAAGTAGAAGACTGAAAAACTCCACTTGAGAAGTACCTATTGATAGAAAAGCTATCTAGGGTTATAATTGAAATTGTTTGGTTGATGGGATGAGCATTTGGATATTGCTTCATTAATGGTGCATTGCATAAAAGGTCAATAACGATTATTTTTTAAAAGTGTTTATCCCTTGAAAATATAAAATATATGTTAAGAAAGATATATGAAGGGGTTTGTAACATTTATGTAATAGCAGGGGCCTTGGTCACTCAAACTACATGATCAAGATTTTATTGGCTTTATTGTCTAGGATGACATAGACTTGGTGAAAAAATATGATAAATACCAAAGGTTTTCTCTAGTGCCTCGTCAACCCTTTAAATATAACCACTATCACCTTGCCTTAGCCTTCTCCTCGTAGAGAATAAATTTCTTAGGTTCATTCCTTAATACATTAGGTAAAATATAGTTTTTCCTAGTTACGACATGATACTTCACTAATTAGGTAAATGTTGAAGCTTTGTTGAAATAATAACCAACAAAGTTATCTTATTCTTATAGGAAAAACAACATTTATAGGTTTAGGCTTTATAAGGATATAATTACTGATAATGACACTCACTTTGATAATAAAAAGATAAGGGAACAATATTAGAGACTTCATATTAAACACAACTTTTCCTTTATTTTCCATCCTCAAACTAATAAATAAGTAGAACTCATAAACAAAAGTCTTTTAAATGGGCTTAACATAAGATAAATTGAGTAAAAAGAGAATGAGTTGAACTCCTTTATGAAATCTTGTGGGCGTTATAGGACTATTTTAAAAACATTTATGAGATAAACACCTTTTCTCTTTACTTATGGTACCGAGGTAGTAATACATGTGGAGATAGGGTGCCTAATGTAACAACCCCAAAATTTCTAGCAATATATATTGAAAATTCATGATTTTTTTTTCAAAAATTTCGGCAGGGTTTCCCCTAATTTAGCATATCCCAAGTTATCGACAAAATCAACATCAGTCCCTAATAAACCATTTTCACAATTCAATGTTCTTATTATACTCCAACATATCTCAATCAATAATATTTCACATTCTCTAACATATCAATCCAAAAAATAATCATGTTAGCTAAAAAAAGAAAGACAAATTATCTCAACAATTATACACATAATCATAGATTATACATTTAATGTACCTCCTTTAACCATATTTAATCTTTTAAATATTATTATTAAACAAACGATATTAACTACGTTACTTTTATATATATATATATATATATATATATATATATATATATATATATATATATATCACCATTATAATTAGAAAAAAATAATTACACATAGAATACAAGTTTAATTAAGCTAATCCATTTAAGTGCATACACAACAAAATGACCTTTAAAAAGTATACAGGAAGTATTTATTATTATTACTGATTTACATGTCTAAAAGAGAGCTACTAGTAATAAGAGTAATCACTAAGGCTATTAAGATGCGCGATATTGAGATGAACATACACAATAATTTAAAAGATAACCATGGTCAATTAAAGCATTTTAAAAAAATTTACATTTATATATATATATATATTATTTACTCACAAAGAAATTTCTAAATTTACAACCCATCTTCCTAGTACTAATCACAGAATCTATAACCTAAAATATAAAATTGTTCATGCTCATTCACAGGGCACCGGTCCTATACTAGGATAACTGGCCACCAGTCGTCTATTCATAGGGCACCAATCCCATACCATGATAACTGGTCCACCATTTGCCCATTCACAGAGCACCAGTCCCTTACCAGGATAACTCGCCCATTCACAGGGCATCAGTTCCATACCAGGTAACTGGCCCACCAGTCGCTCATTCACAGGACATCAGTTCCATACCAGGTAACTGGCCCACCAGTCGCTCATTCACAGGACATCAGTTCCATACTAGGATAACTGGCTCACTATTCGCCTATTCACAGAGCACCAGTCCCTTACCAGGACAACGGGCACACCAGTCGCCCATTCATAGAATAAATTATCACAGGAAAGTTTATCAGCATGGCGCATGAAATTTCATTGACCGAGGAGATAATTTAAATATTTAGAGTTTAGAAAAATTTTCAAGGTGTTATACACCTACATGGTGTTTGCGTCCTGCTAGCTGAACCTGACTGTTGGGTGGCTCCTTTAACCTCGCCTACTCCTGCAGATTCATTTCGTTACCAACTAAATTACTACATCAATAATGTCACCTCATTATCAATTTAATTCTATATCAACACAATCAACTTATCATCAATTTAATTATTTCATCAATAACACCACCATAAAACCACATTAATTATCAAACCAGCAATATCAACTCATTACTAATTTAATTAATTCATCAACAACATTACCAGATAACTCATTTAATTATCAATCAACAATATCAATTTATCACCAATATAATTTCTTCATCAATTAATTATCAATCAACAATATCAATTCATCACTAATATAATTTCTTCATCTTCAACATTATCACACAACCCATTTAATTAACACAACAATATCAATTCATCACTAATATAACTTCTTCAATTTTACAAATTAAAACATTACCCACTATTATTTCACTTATTTAAACATTAATTCATCACAATTTCATAGATTAATCCAATGAACCTCACAACTCATGCCATAACTATACACTAATACAATTAAATGAAATCTTAATACACTAAATGCATCAATTTAATTAAGAGAAAAGGATTTGTTACCTTCTAACCCAAAGAAATAAGAAATGGAAAGCTTGAAATCACCATAAAAATTTCTTTCCTCCTTCTCCCCTTATTTTCCTCTCAATGCCTCCTCTTTAAAAGAAAAATTCCTTGTCCCCCTTTTGAGATTTCCTTGTTCAAACCCTTCCTAATATATCTTAATCACTAGTTCTATCCTTTTATTTGTGATTTGTTTTGTATGAACTATAATGATTTTTTTCACTCAATTTCTTCTCCCTCTCAAGCCCTCACATAGCCGACCACATGCTCCTTATATTCCACTCCCCACTTGTTTATATATTTACAAGTTTTCCCCTCCTTTTCATTTAAGTACTTCCTTGTTTTGTTTTAAAACCATTTGGCCCACAAGTTTGACTTATTCAATATAATCATTATCCCACATTCACTTTATTAGATAATAATTTCCACTCCATTGATTTACAAAAAAAAGGGACAAATATATATATATATATATATTTGTCTCTTTTTTTTGTAAATCAAAATACAGGAATTTACCTAGGAGTTACACCCAAGTTATTAATTGTTGTACTTCTTTTCTAAAGGAAATAAGAGAGAACGCATGGCAAAACAAGATTTAGTACATGAAGCCTGATTATTAGCATATATAAAGAATGAGGCCTTCAAGAACAAAACATATTAGTACTATAATGCCAATGTTAAAAACAGGCGATTTAAAATGGAAGACTTAGTATTGAGAAAACTTGAGGCAATATGTTATTTTGGAAGGAAAAAAAAAAAAAGCAAAACAACCTTGAAATGAGATGGCCTGTGCACAGTTACTATAGTAATCAGAACTAACACTAATCATCTCCAAGACATGAAAAGAAAAAAAAATCTCCCTCACACATAGCGTTCAAATCACTTAGAAAAGTATTCGTAGTAAACATATTTTGTACTTCTTCATGAATAAAAAGATCTTAAGACTAGTCTCTATTATATAATAAAAAGATCTTAAGACTAGTCTCTATTATATTATCTCTATAAAGATTATTTTTATCTCTTGTTATTTATGAAAATATTTCTATATAAAATCTTTATATCTCCATATTTTAATTAGAAAGTTAAAACACTTGTAAACCAAAGATAATAGAATCCAAACAAATGCATTCCTTATATGGAAAAAATAATATTTAAGAGTCTAATCTAAGAAATATTTAATATAGGCAAAACAAACCTTTCAAGGCTAGGGTGAAAAGGTTATACAAATTAAAGAAAACAAGAAACAAGAGACTTTTAGTGTTCATCAAAGCCTTCACCAGCAGGTTGAGTACGCTTTACGATAATCTTTCCTAACTTCAGAACAATGGTGGGGTGGAAAATTTATGTAAAGTTTATGTTAATATCCTTTGACAAATTAAGGGTGAAGTCGTTCATCATATTCATTTTTGGTCTTTCACGATGATCTTCAAAGTAGGAGTTCTTTGATACATAACTTGAAATTCTTCGAGATTATCTCATAGAGCCCACATATAAGAAGACTTAAGCATGCATAATCAACATCACTTTGAGCCTCAACTAAGCCATCTTTAATTATCGATTCTCTACTAATGAGTTATAAGTTTTTATCTGATTTAGATTATATATACTTAAAAAGTTACAATCTTTATTATATGATAACCTCTCTTACAAAGAAAATTTTAGCAAATTGCTTCTAAGTTATGAAGCCTTTTTTTTTTCATCTATACTTGTGTTACGTAAAAGGCCTTCAAGGCTTAATAATATTCTCGATCCTTGGACAAAGACTAAGTTGTTTCCTTGCCCTTAGCTTTCATAATATAGCAACTAAACCTGCAATTAAAACCTATAGAAAGTAGTAGGCACTAAATGACTAAAAAGGTTACTCCCACCTCTTACCTGCTCTAAATCTCTCAAAAATTATGGTGTTCATTCAAATATATCTACAATGTTAGTAAGGTAGCATAATAATGATTTTTTAGACTAAGATTTTGAACTAACCGCAAATTATGTCCAATAGGTGTTTATGGCAATAAAAGAGTTATGCTTATTTGTATTTAAAGAGCATCAATTATAGTGGTCTTATTTGAATGAGGGGTTGTCCTAAAAGAATATGGGACACTCATTTTCAGGTGCATATCTTTTCTAATAAGCGACCAATCTTACACCAACACTACCAATATCCATCTTGATTTTCTTTTCCTTGGTTTGCTTTTCTCTTGTCACCTTTTGGATATTTCTTTTAGTTTATTTTTTTATATATCCCCTTCTTGGAAATAAATCTCTTATAAACAAATAAACTAAGTTGTTCAAAGTTTTTTTAAAACATCGAAGGTGTTTTCTCACTCAATAGATGGAGTTATGTATTTACACAAAAGATATAGAATCAAAAACCAATATACAATAATGGGAAGAAAACATTTAGAAAAAAAAGTCGTCTGCATACCTTACTCATTATCCGTCAAGGAATATCCCTCAGTTAATAGGATAATGTTATATTAATCAAGACTATATTATAACTTTTTGCTTAGATGCTTTAAGCATCATTTAGGCACCATCTAAAGTTATTCCAACCATGTAGAAACCCTCTAGCATGTAGCTATTCCCTATACCTCTCGTGATCTAACAGAGAAACTAACTGTGTATTTGATAACAACCTACACTTCTTATTTTTTACAAAGTCAGCTTTATATTGGAAGATTCCCTTTACATAACTATTAAGTGTCCTTGAAAAGATGTAGAACTAAGCAATTATGTACGATCCCTCAACATACTCTATTAACTTATAACAAATTTCAAACATTTTAAATGATGGATCTTCCCCAAAGGTGTTATATAAAATTTTCAAAGGTCAAAAGAATTAGTTAACCATTTAGATAAAATTTCTTTAAACACAAATTATAGCTAAAAAAACTTTATTAGTGAAACCATAAATGAGCAAACCGTACTTATAACTTAACATGCAATAGAGGGACAATTATCTCTAATCCTCCATCATAAACACTTTTAATTAGTTTGCTAATCCTCTTATAAGGGAGAGGAAATCTTGTTAAGGAACTTGTTCTTAATATAGAATTGA
>Ga0325403_1005869_pt1 | contig 11627 bp, 6 predicted proteins | sample PopdelMetagenome_19_FD_205665 | JGI IMG/M metagenome (GOLD analysis project Ga0325403, IMG submission 205665) | Populus deltoides microbial communities from Bellville, Georgia, United States - Xylem-PdKOR-R4 | ecosystem: Host-associated > Plants > Phyllosphere > Stem > Wood/Secondary xylem...
AAAATCAAAATCAAAATCAAAATGGTTGTCATATTTGCAATCCTTCGCATTGTGTTCTCTTTTTGTGCTGTAGCTAAGCCCATCAAGAATGTCTTATCATAGCTCATGCGATCTTGGGAAATTGGGTGGTGGTAGTAGTAATTCTTAATTATATTGGCAATGCATCCTGGGCCTCTCATGAAAAACTCAAATGGCCTATCAAAGCCAGCAGATCATACAATCAACACATTCAGTAGAATCTGATCTGAACGGGAGAGGAACGAGGGCCCGAAAAGAAATTGCCCAACAATCCTAGAGATTATCACCATCTTGCTCCCTAGTGTTGGTCCCGTGGAGTATGAAAAAGAAAGAAATAAAAAGATATGGCTAGTTAGATTTTAATTTTTTTTTAGAGATTATTAATTTAAATTTTATAAATTTCAAGGTTATTAAAAATTTACTTACTCGTTAACTTCATATTAAAAAATTAGTCATAGCGAATGAAACTGGTCCGAACACTTAAAAAAAGAAGCAAAGAAGCCAACTTGGATAAAAATTCAGTTAAAGTAGTGCCCTTTCACATGGAACAGGAACACTTCTTCATCCCACAAAGCTTTGGCATGCTTTTGGACCCAATACGTGGAACAAATCAAACCTCCAAAGTTTCTAGTTTTTGTTGTGTTTTCGAAAATATCTAGTGATATAAATCCTAAAGCATGCATTTCTTAAGAAGCTTCTTCACATGGCGCGCACCACTAGACCAGACCAGCAAATCAATGACTGGCAGAGCCACAGAGGAACCCTGGGACCATGACGACCTCCAACAGAAACATAACGAGTGTAGCTTCATGTCCTTGTCACAGCACAATTGGGATCCGAACTAAGGCATGCCATTCGCCAGACTTCTGGTGACCATGCCATGTTAAGCCACTTTGACCTGTCCTTTTAGCGCTCCATCTGTGTCGTTATCCCTTTGCACAGATATCTTTGAAGAATAGCTTCTAATAAAGCAGAATCATCTGTTATTATCTCTCGGGGGATCCTTAGTTGTCATGACAAATTGATAAGCCCACTTACCTAGAACAAAACACAGCTTAGCTGCTTCTGTTCATTTCTAATGGCACCCACAATTCCAAAGGCGTGGTCCTGATTTTTTGTCTGTACAATCCACCGTTAGTTTCACTTGGATCGACTTGGCCACTATGAAAAAACCGGGAGGTTAATTTAGAAAGGTTTTGTTTGTTTTCGTCGTATAATATGGTGTGATTTATGTTCTATTTTAATCATAAATTTAAAAATATTTAGTTAATTAATATACATCATAATTTTATTCTCTTTCAAAACTTTAATTAAAAAAAATTATAATTTATAATTTTCCGCAGAAGTTATTGAAGAAAAAGACCATTATGGCCTGTTGATTACAGGACTTGGGATTTGATTTATTACCATTTAGTCTAAAGATTATAAAAAAGAAATAGCTGTAAGAAAAAAAAATATTACATGGTCTGACATTCCAATTAAAGTTAATATTTCATGCGAATCGATAGATTCTTTTCATCAATTTGGTAAAAGATAGCGGGGAATCTTTTAGTTGCAAACCTTGTACCATGTAATAATTCTAAGAATGGATACCCTTGCTAGTGGATTTAAATTGTTCCTAATTCTAAGAAATAATTGTTCTTGATTCTAACCTTCTGGTCATGGTGTGGAGCCAAGTTATCAAAATGGAAATGTTCTTTGTTACTTTATGATCACTGTGTGATAACTCGCGCCAACTTTATCAAGTTGGTATGGAGCCATTGGCTGGTGAAAATTCAAGGATTCCTACCTAAAAAAGGTTTACGCATCATGGATTTGTTTTTATATTTTCATCTAAAAGCAAAATTTCTTTTAACTTGCATCTAGGATTTGTTTTTATATTTTCATCATGATTTTTAGTTATAATTAACTTAGAATAAGAAGTAATTTTATACTTTAATAAATATAATATTATTAAAAAAAAATGATTTACATGCATTGATTTTTCTCGTGCTCTTTGGGTAAATACATGCAACGTTGCCTGATAGAAAAACAACGGCTTCCAGGATAACATTGGAATTGTCTTGGCGGCCCCTCCATCACAAGGCAGCGCGTGTGGTCAAATAATTTGTGGTTGGCACTGGTGGGTTTTTTTTTTATTCTTTTATTCTTTTATTCTTTTCTCTTTCTTCCTTGATTTTCACGTTTAGCCCTTTAAATTTTTAAAGCAACCCTTCAATTTATTTTTCATTCAAATTTGATCATTTTTCTTTTAATTATTGTTACTTTTATTTGAAATAATTAATAAAATTAATTTTTTTTCAATTTTATCCTCTAATTGTTTTCATATGTTAAATTTGGTCCATATTCTCTTAATTGATATTTATTTTATCTGAGATAATTTTTAAAATTGAATTTGTTTTACAATTTTATCCTCCTCTACTTTTTTCCCACCTAGATTTGATTATCATTTCTTTAACTGCTATTTTTTTTTTTTTACTTTAGCATATTTTTTAAATTGATATTTTTATTCTAGTTTCATCTTTCAATATTTGGTTGGAAATTGAACTTATTGGTTGAGCTTGATGTAGGATTTCACGGGTTACAAGCTTGAAAGATTAACCTAAGTTTAGAAGATTTGCTCGAGTTTGCTAGATTTTTTTTCTTTTTTAAACTCATGTTTTTTTCAGTTTCACCCTTCACTATTTATTTAATTGGAAATTAGGCTCCGTTAATATTTTTTCTTCATGTATCATTTTTCAGTAATCTTGAAATGACTTGAGTTATCTTGGGTTTTTTTTATTTGTCGCTTTTAGTTAAATTTTGCATTTGAATTAAATTAAATTAATAGATTAAATTCAAGCACGAGATGTTCACTTTATGATATTTTGTTTGATTTGTTTATCAAGTTGTTGCTTTGATAGCGCAAACGATCTCTTTTGATATCACCATGCATCTTTTTGCGGTGATATATAACTATATTGGTGAGGTTTTTTTGATTGTAGGGTGGTGTTTGTAATGGAGCGATGATGAGTCCAATGATATTGACAATTATTTTTTATTGTTAAATACTGTCAACTTATTTTTATTTTATTAATACATTTTAAAATTAATCAAATTTATTCAACCAGTCTATTCAATAACCTAGATCCCAGATTTGTTTTACTTTTAAAGAAATACCAGTGTTGCCCATGGCACATGATACCTATCTAGCTGGTCACTAGAAGTTATGGTAGGAAGCACAATATCTAGATCATTTTGGACCACACCTTAAACCGAAAAAATAAATAAATCAATTGCAGTGATTCTTCTAGCAAAAGATGAACATAATTTGATCATCATACCAATTGGGAATACCGGGTTGGTAAACCATAAACAATCAAGCGTAGCATCTGAATCTGTGAAATGTTTCTGTTACCAAACTACTTTAGAACTATTCCTTGTTTTCTGCTATTTTGAATTGCAAGCGGAAAGGGTCAGGTCTCGACCATATAGTAAAAATAGGAATATTCCGCCTTCATTGCCAGTCAGTCTTTAATTGCTGTACAATCAATTGAAAACGACAAAAGCAAGTGATGTCAAGTGGCATAGCCACCAGGCCTATCACAGATTGCCAATTGTTAGTCAACTTGTAGTGAATTCTTCGTGAGATCTGGATTCATAAGCATCTTCCAGCCCTTCATCTTCACGCAAACGCAATCTTGAAAAGGTCCCCCATGAAAGACACAAGCCTTTTCCAAAAGGCAGAGGCTTTTAACAAGTATTAAAATTGCGAAGTTTGATGAGCATACTTGACCATGTGCTCAAAAGATGACAAATTGACGCGGATAATGCAGACTTGATACATAAAACCAATGAAAACCCACTTCACCTTTTAAAAAGAAGTGTTCTTTCAGCCTATGTAGTGTAAGAAACTTGTACAAATATGGATTGGCACTGACATAGCTATTACCTACTCAAAATCTCAAATCTGCTTTCCTCGGGGAAAACTAGTCATGTTAATAACAATATGATAGCGAATACGCACATTTTTGCCGACAAATCATAAATCATCCCACTGGCTGTAAAGGGAATAGTAATTGATTAACTGTTCAAACATTAATCCCAAGTCGTCGCCGTTCAAAAACAAGTAAAGAATGTGAAAAAAAAATGGAGGATATTAAGGTATGGGATTATTGCGGAAAAACCATGTCTAGAGCTTTGTCACCATTCACTTTCTTAAGAATATAAAGCAAAGACGACTCGAAATTTTTGAACTTTGTGAAACCATGTTAGTATCAATGAGGCTGGACTCATTAGCTTGTTTGATTGATCCCATTCAAGCCATCTGAAAACGAGTCAATGGCGTACACGTCAAGCCCTCTTGTCCGTCCAGGAGCTCCTCCCTTGAGTGAGGATACATCCAAAACTATCCTGCTTAGCACAAATCACGGTAGTTGCAAGTCAATAACCAAAGCAGTTGAAATTAAAAATGTTGAAGAAGAAAGATAATGGAACTTACAAGTTCTTTGATGCTTTCTTTAGTTCCGGTGTTCCACAGTTTATGATAATCTTGTTATCCATTTTCGAAACGGAATGGTCTGTAGGCAGATCAATCCCTTGGGGTGCTGGATTGACAGCAAGATATTAGCTACAATTTCTAAGACATTAAAAACTTGCAATGTCATGGATTTTATTTATGATGGATATCTTACCTGATCTCTGGGTAGCTGCAGCAGCTCCATCTAGCCCAAGGAGTTTCTGCACCAAATCAGAGAACACTAACTTGAATATAAAGCATTCGGAAGTAAACTCCACATGGATGCAATGCCAAGCAGCACAGTATTACCTTAAGGCTCTCATAACACTCATCCAGATTATCATTATACAGGATATGATCAAAGATGCCCGAAGAATGTCCTTGCTCCATCTCTGTTTTTGCATTTTGGAGTCGCTTAAGAATCTGCTCCTCTGTCTCAGTGCCTCTGTTGATCAGATTCAAGTTAGAACAAGTGCAGGAAAATACATGAATGGTTAGGAGTTGATGTGAACTTCTGACTCACCTTGAACGCAGGCGTTTCTCAAGCTCCTCCATTGAGGGGGGACAGATAAAGATGAAAATTGCTTCCAGGGAACTAGCCTTCACAGATCTTGCCCCTTGAACATCTATGTCAAGAATGCATCTCTGCAGCCCAAATGAAATACTTCATAAATAAGATTCTCAGAAACACATTTCAATTTTGCAGATGAAAGTAATTTGATTTAAGTTGAGGTCTTTCTTGTTAGAAAAGGTCCTTTATGTGGCTTCTTAAAACATTCAGCAAAAGCAATATTCCAGATTCACTTTCATTTCTTGGTTGGTCCAGTCAATAACTCAAGCAATCAATAACCTACAACCATTTATCATGGCTCCTACAATATATTTTATTTCATGAAGATTTATAAATGGAGGAGAAACAGAAATATTCACCTTCCCCGCATCTGTTACCACCTCGACAGCTTCGATACTGGTCCCATACAGATTTCCATGAACAGAAGCATACTCAAGGAATTTCCCATCTTTTATCTCTTTCTCCATAATACTTCGCTCAGTGAAATGGTAATGAACCCCATCCTTCTCCATGCATCTTGGAGCACGGGTTGTGTGGCTTACAGAAAAACCAAACATAGATGGGAATTCCTTCATGAGCATGGATATTAATGTTCCCTTGCCCACTCCAGAAGGACCACTTATGACAACTGGCTTCTCAGCATAACCCCTCGCTCCCTTACTCCAGGCAACAACATCAGTCCCCTGAATTTTTTTCTGCTCCCTAACAAACCGAGTATCCACCTGCCAAAATAAAAACAAATAAGTCATCTGAAGCAAACGCAATTAGGAATCATGTAAAAGTTGCATTCAATGTATTGACAGTGTTTATCCATTTAGGTTCCACACCACGTGTAAATCAAACATATTGTATTCCAAATAGAATTCAAGATCAGTTTAGTTCACACTTTTGGAGAGCGATGAAAATGTTAAGAGGGTTGTTGTTGATCATTTTGGTGCTACTTTTTTGTGACTTCAGAAGCTGTTGGGAACATAATAAAATCTTAATATTTACCTGGTTGAATCTCAAGAAGTTTGGGAAATACCAACCTCAAGGAACCAAATGCAGTCATCCGGGGTGGAACCCTTCTTAACTATCAAGATACGATCATCATTCAACGATACAGCTGAGAGGCCTTTGCATGTGTTAGGTTTTGTTCCCAGCACGATAGGAGTTACCCTGAAAAAGGTGAAAAATTCTATCACAATAAGCAATCCCAACTCTAAACTAGAACCCCGAAGAAGTAACGCTCACTAAGGCAGAGTTGTCAGCTCACCAATTGCCAGTAGTTTTGTCAAAAATTTGAACTTCAACAGACAATGTGGACTCATCATTGCCACCACCAATCACATACTGCCCAAAAAAATTCCCGATCAGCTAGATCATTAACCGGATTAACCACAACAGGGAATAAGGTTTGTTTTAGATGAGAGTCAAATCAAAGCAACAAGCTCACTTACAGTTTTATCCCCGATGGTTGTGGTGGTCTTGCAGCCTTTGGATTTTGAGCCAAATCCATCCTGATTCTGCAGAAGATTATCAACAACGAAAGCTGGGGCTTCTCCCTGATGAACAAAACCGAATTAAAAAAAAAGATCACCAAAAAGCAATCAAATGAATCCACATTCCCAGGTTACTAAATAATAGCATTGCCTCATGTTGTTTTACATCTACTTTGACCAATTCTAACCCAGTAGAACATAAAAATTAAATACATAAAAGCTCACCATGGAGAAACTATGTCTCCAATGCAAGATCCTCCTGATCAATAAACATGGAAAGATAAGAGATCAAATAAAAAAAGATGCATATTTCTTGATCTAGCATTAGAAGTCTTAAAGGCACATAAAAAAAACCAAAAAAATACAAGGCAAGCAGCAAAAGATTGAGCAAAAAATCCAAACTTGAAAACAGCAAAAACAAAACTAATAGCAAAAATAAAAACCCAGATGTAATTTAGAAATCCCAATGCCATAGCAAAAATTAAACAAATCATTCAAATTAGTTTTTTTTTTTTTTAAATCATCTAAAACCCCATATCTAGAAAAAATAAAAACGAAACAGCTACAAACAATTAAGACAGGAAAAGGGTCAATGACATCAACACTAGAGGAAAAAAAACAAAAATCACTAGTAAATTCAAAACCTCCCCAGTACAGCAAAAATCTGCGGATCAAGCCATTGACATGGGCTAAAAAACCCAAAGAAGCAAAAGCAAAAAACAGTCTAAAACAAATAAAAAGCCATAAAAGGATTGAGACCCATGATTATACCTGTGTGTATAAGCGGAAAGAATTCAGCAAGAAACAATCCTTTGAATGTCAAGCTGGTTATATTTGTCAAGGAGGTCAAGTTTTGTTCTTTATGAAGGGTATAAGGTAGCCTTTTTTTGTCAAAGAAGAACGAGCTTAGGATAAAAGAAGAAGCTGGAAGACAATTTGCATTTGAGGAGGCTGGTGTTCATATTTGTAGGTGGTTGGGGAGAGAAAGAAAGGCTTTCAGAGAGAGAGAGAGGGTGGTGGCTTAGAGGTCGCATTCAATTCACGAAACCACGAGACCGGCTCTTATTTTCTTGACTCTTTTTGGAATGAAATGTAAGGTCCCTATGAAGCTTCTTTTTTTAGTTTTATTTATTTTATTATTTTACCTCTTTTCCTTTTCTTTTATTTATTTATTTATTTGAGTTCTTCAAATGTAAAAAAAAAAAAAAATCAAATCAAATATAGGGGGCTAAAATCGAAACTAGCACCGACTTTTGAGGTTGTGGTAGGTTGGGTAATTTGTAGAAGGGGCGCTGATTTTGTCGGTATTTTGAGTTTTGGTTAGATTTTAAAAAAAAATTAATTAGTGTAACAATTTTATTTTTATGTTTTGAAAGTGTTTTAATAAATATGTATTTTTTTTTATTTTTATTTGTTTTAAATTATTTTTTTAATGTTTTGAAATTATTTTGATATAATAATATTAAAAATAAATTTTAAAAAATAAAAAAAATATTATTTTAATATATTTCTAAACAAAAATCATTTTAAAAAATAATACTATAACAACAAACAGACTTTTAATAAGCATAATTTTTGTTTTTTTAGAGTTTATTTTTTATTCAAGTATCATGGATTTCAAAAAATAAATTTGTATATTGAAACTAAATTAATAGAATATTTTTTGTTTCAAAATCTCCCCTTAAATTCAAAATAATAGTTTGGGTTTCAGTTGAGTACGTTTGGTAGAAGATTATACGAGTCATTAATGGGTATTGATCTCAAAAATTTAAAATTCAAGATCCTTAAAAAAAATATAATCTCAAAAATTCAAAATTCAAGATCGTTATAAAAAATATAAAAAAAAGAATAAATACCAAGCCTGGTTGACATTTGGTTAAAGGAAAATAGAGGAGTGGAAGGTTTTTTTTAATGAGCTGGGAATAATTTAGTTGTGTCGAGAGATGAATTACATGTGAAAAAATATTTTTAATCCTAAATTACCCTAAAAATTATAATTTTAAAATAATATTATTTTTAATTGACCTATGCTAACCACCCTAGCCATAATTCAAGTCCACGTAGTTTATTAAAATTAATTAATTAATTCTTGTAGCATTAAAAATAATTAAATACTCCATTAATCATCCATCTTACCCACTTCTCTTTTCTCCATATAGTTTTATAAAAAAATAGAATATAAAGAAATTTAAGAAAAAAAACATGAAATTAATGAAAGTACTAAACATATCATTCTTAAAAATTAGAAAGATTATTACATGAATTGAGATACAAATAACTCCATTAATTAAAGACGAAACAAAACTTCGGCAACAAAAGGTGTGGAAAAGACTCCTTGAATTCTTAGACATGTGAATGTCGGTGAAGGCGGTATATTAGAGATTAAAAAAAAAAAAAAAAGATGGTTTTTTATTTTCTATTTTGGTGTGATGTTGTGGGGCGGGATGTTTGGGTTGATTGGCCAACTCACCGGAGGCAACTTGAAAAACAAAATTATCTTTAATCTTTCATGTGATAAGTTCTCACTGCTCCTTGTAGCCGTCAAGATCACTAATCATCACAATAATCAAATTGCTAAAACAAGACGTTTATGAGTCATATTCAATGTAACCATACTTCACATATCACAATTGCATTTCTTAGATGTATTTTTTAAAAAAAATTATATTTAGAAAAATTAAATAATTTGACAAAGTCACAGATTACATTTATAACTCGCCAAAAAATATATAGTCATGACAATTTTTCCAGCCTCTCAACTCCCTACCATGAAAAACCAACTCAATAATTTATAATTCAACACTCAAAACAATTCACAATTAAAAAAAACAACACACAATTTTAGTTGTTAATCAAAATTAACAATTTATAATCAAACACAATTAAAATTCACAAAGCATTTTATTAATTTAAACTAAATTCAAAATTCCTATAATATTAAAGCACATAATCTAACCACATCTAAAAATCATTCAGGCTCATGGATTGGCCTAGAGCGCTTGTGGTTGGGCTTGGAGAGCTCGTGAATGGGGCTGCACCACCCCAACTCGTTTAACTCATTGACAAGCCTGTAGCGCTCGTGGATGAGTTAGCATCGAAATCACCCTAGCTCATAGATGGGTTTGAACGCTTGTGGATAGACTTAGATCGCTCGTGAATGAACCTATCTCCCTAACTATATATCCCTGTTCACGAAAAGTGATCCCATCACCTATTAAATCTGTTTCAAGACGCTCATCCTCTTAAACTTCCTGAAGTCCATCACGACATAAATTGAATGTTTGTTGGTCGAAACATGTCTCGTCTCATTAACTCCTTCGTGGAGGGTTGTTGTTTCTCTTTAAGCCTCCCTTCTTAAATAATACATCTAATAAATACATAAAATAAATATTTAGCACCTATCATCTATAATAATATGAATAAGATATTTAATAAATCTTATATAAAAAAAACTATTGCATACCAATCAATTCTATCTCGGATAATGAGGCCTATAATACATTGGATTGCTTGGACATCTTGAAAAATGCAACTATGTAGGTGTAATAATTCAACACGTTATAGATAAAAATCATTTAATGTTTTTATCTATATCAATTATCGGATGTCACTCCATAAATATCTGATCTCTCCTTATATTCCAAAGATCTAGGTAAGTCACATGAATCACAAACCAATTCTCTTTCTGCTTATCATGATGATTGATAATATGTCAAAATCAATACATCTTTTTGTATTTAATTTATGTATGTAACATGTTATTCAAAATTTATTAAATTTTATTAATACCGAGCTCCTATGGAGAGTTGCCTCTACATGTTAGCGTTAAACATATTGTTTTCCTAACTCTCTAGATGACTAATATGGAGATGCTCCAACAACCAGAGCTAGATTTATTTGCATTTACAATTCCAAGTTAGTACTAAAGAGAAATTATTACTAACAAACAAAGTAAGTTGTTTAGTGATAAATATTTAAAATAATTACACTTGTAGGAATAGTAAACACCTAATTATCTATCTTCTTTTCTTAAGACATGCTTTATATAGTTGTTAGTATAGATATGCTAGCATGACTCCTCAACTATAATTAGGAATGACCCAAAAGTTTTTAAACAATGTTAAAAAGAACATTGTCATTGTATTGCTAGCAATGCTCATGAATATAATACCCAAAACATATGCATTAAGTATGCTTGAGCATACATAATCAACTAATTCTTTGTTGCTTTATATAAAGGTCTTAAAATGAGTGGCCAACCATGTCAGCTTGATGTTGTCGCCTTTACAAATAGTGGTTGAAGGCACATGTCCCAGTAGACGACCACACAAATCTTGTAAGTCCTATAAATTGGTTTAGTGACTTAATTAACTCAACATCTTCCTCTTCCTCAACTTTATCAATATAACGATCATCTTTGTCGTCACTTAGTTTGGATTTTCCATTACAATATGGAGCAGATGTCATACACAATTAAGCTTCCATATCTATAATTTATTGTGTCGACGTTAAGTTCATTCAATTACCACCTAAACTAGAGGGACCAACTACTCATGATTTTTATGTGGTTTTTTAAGTGTAACTTGACACTTGAGTGAACTCCATACTAGAAGAGTTTTCTCGTTGAGGTCTATTATTCAAGTAGAGCCTTAGAATATACAACCCATTATCATTGGTCAACCCAAACATTGAAATCACATTTTCATTACTACGAATGGGTACATAGATATAACAAGTTAGATGCATCTTAATTTGCATCCTCTTAGTAATCTCACTTCAATTTCTAATAAATTATACCCAATTCGACCATAGAACATTCTAGATAGTTAAGTAAGAGGTATATTTAATGTAATAATTAGGAACCAGGTCCCAAGTCGGCATTGAAATTAGTACCATCATAAAAGCATAATGTTCTAATACTACAAGACATTTTGCAAACAATATAACAAAAATCAAGCCAAATTTATCAATATCTCAAATTAATCAAGGTACATGATTTTGATAAAAAGTTTATTCAACAAAACTCTAAACCATAACATGATTCACAACAACCCAAATT
>Ga0325403_1005873_pt1 | contig 11624 bp, 10 predicted proteins | sample PopdelMetagenome_19_FD_205665 | JGI IMG/M metagenome (GOLD analysis project Ga0325403, IMG submission 205665) | Populus deltoides microbial communities from Bellville, Georgia, United States - Xylem-PdKOR-R4 | ecosystem: Host-associated > Plants > Phyllosphere > Stem > Wood/Secondary xylem...
TGTCGTATAACATAAACTATCTTTTCTAACTGTTGTCTTGTTGCCTCTGCAACTTTTCTGAGTGCTTTAATTATATGCTCATAAAACAATCAGTTTTGCCTTGATAGGAGAAGTGGGGGCATATTGAATGATGGCGAGGTCCTTGGTCAGCTAATCTTGTAAAGCGTTGGAACGCAGCTTGACAAGGAGGCAGAGGTTGCATGGGGACGGAGGCCCAAGTTAAGACGGAACAGTCACTTTGATGTGAAGCTATTTCTTCCTCTCTCATCCTCTGGCAATGAGGAGATGAGAGCAAAAATAGTTTTGTGGGTATTTTTAAAATATTAATTTTGCGAGGAATTATTATTATGATAAATCATATGAAAAAAAATAAAAAATCAATACACTTTCCACATTATAGCTAGCTATACGTTTCTATGCCCAAAAGAAAGAGAACCTTATTCTTATCCCCCTATCCTTTTAATTTTATTTTTTTCTCTTTTGGATAATGCTCGTCTCTCTATCCGTAAGTGGAAGCCTAGAACACGAAACTGCAAAGCATGCCTCCCTTTTCTTTTCTTTTTTTTATAGATTTTTTTTTTGTGGCGATATTAGGATCACTAGATCGTTCCGAGAAACCTCCAGAGCTCAAATACATGTCCCTTTAAGGCAACAAAGAATTACAAGGTAGGTGATGAGATTGTGATATTTTATTGATTTGATTTAGCTTTTCATCGGCATCATTAGAGGCCTAAAAAGATGCTTTGAGATCCAATTTACCTTTTTATAACATAGTTTTTAAAAGGGGTATCGCAACATTCAAGCCACTCGCGTACCTTTTAGACATAATTAACAATGTCATGAATTCAACCGGGTTGCATGTTGCTTCACCGCCCTGACTTTACACAAAAGCAAAAAGGAAAAAAGGCAATCACCTCTTCTGGCCTTCAACAAGGTTCCGCTCGTGTCGTCTTGCTTTTTATCTTGTAAAAAATTCCCATGCTTTACATGCAAAAATAGCTGGAGATGCTCTCCTTTGGTTTAGCAGGTTTTGCAACCCTCAAAAGTAAAAGCCAGAGCCCTGTTTGTTCCAAAACTACGATAGGGTAAGTCCCTGTCAGCCTTTCAACCCCCGCCACCCTCTCCCTTCCGTCTTCTTCTTTTCTTAAAAGAAGAAGAAGAAGAAGAAGAAGAAGAAATAGAAATAATGAGGCATGCGAATTAAGCCATGCCACATGCATTGGTCTTCTTTCAAATCACTGCCACGCCTAAACCCAGAGAAACAAGAAAACAATAATAAAAACAAAATGACAAAAAGAAAAGAAATCATTAGATCTAACCGATTGACTTAGCATATACTGTGTTTGCTGCTAAATTAGGTAACCGGTTGCAGTCACCATGTTGATTCAACCATGAAATAAGTGCCACCTATTTTATCTTCAACCGACTTTTGACTAAAAACAAATACAGTCGGAAAAATAAGAAATCCACTCACAGGACTACTACAGGATATCAGGTGGAGACAACTTAGCATTCTTTTTATTGTTGACCATTACCAAATAATCCAGGCTCCACAAAAGGAAACATGAAATAGTTCCAACTTCTTTCTGCAGAGATGATCAGAATTTATCTACAGTAACAAGCAGGAAAACTAAGAGCATGTCCCTATATTTGTACAGACATTTGTGTTACAAAACTCACAAGTGAGGTGATCAACTTTACGATTTCCATTGCCATATGCTAACAACACATAAAAATACCTTTGTAGCTTAAGTAGGTTAATTACTCAATGGGTTCCAGAACAGTTTTCGGCTGTGGCACAACCAAGCACCTGGCTTCTGGTCCTCCATTTAAACACATGCCAAGATTTAATTGCTGATGTGCAATGGTAGTTCTGATCATGAGTTAGCGCTTTCACACAAGCGTATTTCCTGCCTGCTTTTTAGATGATTCAACCGAGCAGATCTTCTCAAGTAGAGGCATAAGGTATATCAATGCAACACTATGCAAACTGGAGGTTGGTGGCTGAATTCTAACCAGAACCATGATTAAATCCACTCAATAGTTACAGGTTGAGAACTAAGTAGTCTTTCAGCCTCGTCATTTGCTTCAGCTTGTAGTCTCCATCTCTGCATCAAACCAGATATTTCTTTCAAAAATTAAAAAAAGGAAAGGAAAAGGTAAGACAGAAAGAATAAATGGAAACGTAAAGCAAACTGCGTGACAAGTGGATATTTGGATCGTTTACATGCTTCACTTCACTTTCTATTGATCTATTTGTTTTCAAGCATTCCGTGTGGTCAAGTTCAAGAGTTCATGATCAAACACAGTATGTACACTCATTTCAGATATATTTAAGTTTTAGTTTCTTCTAGGCAGTAATTATTCCAGAGTTTGACTTCGAGAATCTCAATCTAACCAATTCTCTTTCAAATATGGTAAAAACTAAAAAAAAACATGCCTCTTCAAGATTTTCCAGCTCCATGATTTGCTGTATCTGTTCAGCTATGCTTTCCTGTAAACAAAAATTACTAAGTTCAGTACCTTTGTTTAAGCATCGAGAGATCAAGGATATGAAGCAACTAAAATAGCACGCACCACATTGCTCAACGCTTCCGCAGCAAGAACATCAGAGTCCATTTCAACCTCAATTTCAATCATCGAAGAAATCTGAGAGTGAAGAGTAACCTAGTGACCAATCCCAATCTGGAGCAGAAATTAAAACAATATATGTGCATTTGTTGATGGTAATGATTTAAGGGGAAAATTTAACCCTTTTTTTTCATTTTCTTTTTTCTCCTATATTGTCAAAAACATACTCTTGCATAGCTATCAATGAGTTCGATCCGTCCTTCAAGTGAGTTTTCTAGGCCTTCTCGGACCCTTTTCACCCTAGTTCTACGGGCACTGAAAGAATGAAATGAGTGAGCTACAAAGAAGGGACTGCATGTGGATTAGAATAAATTCAGCAAGCATGATGAACTAGATTGCTAGAATGTCAAGAGGGTTTCACCGATAAGAAGGTTCTCCTACAGCAAAAATCTTGTTCTCCAGCTGACACATCCGAGCCAACATCCAAACCTATACATGCAACATATGGAAATCTTACAGTCATTTCTTCCAAATCTTTTGAACACATCTGTTGCACTTGAGGTTCCAACAGACAATGTGAACCTCAGTATATTACTGACATATCAAGAAATAGTAACAGAAGTTGTGATAGTACCAGTCACAGCACGCATGTGAATACCTCTTTTTCAGCAGCTTCTTTTAGTTCCTTAATGCGAGACTGAAGTAAGTCATACTGAGACAACAGCTTCTGCTTGATTGCAGCTGCATCCACTGACTTTTGAGGAAGCTGACACCATCAAAGAGATGATTATTCATTCTGTGTTCTCTTCAGAAGAATCTTTAACAGGTTGAATAACATCCAAATCAGTTGAACAAATTTAGCCTCATTGAATTACAACTAGCAGCCTTACAACTGCGACAGTCTAAATAAAGCATCGAAGGCAAAGGAACCAGAGAATTAATCCTCTGATACAAATGAAGCATGGACATAAACGAGAAAAGAAAAGGAGTCTAGTAGCTAAATGCTGGAACTTTTATGACAAGAATAGATTAAGAGTTAGATGGATGTCTTAAACAAGTAAACAAGTATTTGGAATCTCAAAAGCAGAAACTAGTTAGCAGAAAAATATCCAAGAAAACAGGAGAGTCAGGCTCACCTGGTTCAATCCAGGGAAAACCAGTGTATTTAGAGTAGCTCCAACACCAAGAGAAGAAATAGCAGCAACTACAAGGAATTGGGGCAAGCTGGGATCAATAATACCAGATGCAGCATCTCCAGCAACCAAGACAGCAAGGAGCGGAACAAGAACAGAAGGGTTAAGCAAGGATAGCTTTCCATCTTTTACAGGGGCTCTTAACAACAGTGACTCCCGACCATTTTTATGGTTTGTCAGGCACATTGGTTCTCCAGGGTAGACTTTGGGAGCCTTTGGACTAAATTTAAAGGGGCCCACATTTCTGTAAACATTTGATGGAACTGCTGAAGCAATGGTCACCCTTTCACTTTTTTGTGCTGGAAGGTCTACTGTTTCAGTAGCAAATCTCTGTGTCCTTGCCATACCAGAAGGGGTCTGTACCTGAAAAGTAGAAATGCATAGAAATTATTATGAGATGTTTAAAGGGAATAAGGGCATCTAATCGGGAGGGATTCTTTGTTAATATGAGGTGAAAACATTAACAGTGGACAGAGAGAAAAGAAGCATAAAGATCAAATTTCAGGTCTCCAGAATGTAGCAGGACAACCAGATAAGGATAAATTTGCTATTAAGCCATATGGGACACCGAAACTTGCCACCAAAGGAAGAAGAAGAAGATTACATGAAGGGTGCCATTGAAGATGATTTTTTTAGCGCACAAAAGGCAAATTTTGGCATTAATGGTGTATACAACCTACGAATCCTATCTAGTATGAGGCCAGTGGATCAACTTGTGAAATAACTTCCTGGTACTAAAGAAAGCGATTTTACCATTTTGAACTACCATAACAATCTCGTCTTGCAACAGCAGAACTTTTTAAACCTAAGGAACATGAGCAGTGATGGCCATAAAAGTTACAAACACCACAACAATTTATAAGTTTCATACCACTTCTGAAACGGCTGGTCAGAATATTAGTTTTGCATTAGAACTTAGAAGGTAGCTCGATATCAAATAATGAGGAGTTTCCAAAGAAAGGCTTAAAACCTGAATAAAGTACAAGAACCAGTTGACATTCAAATTCAAGAAAAACATACCACAATGGAGTGAACAGCTGCAGGAATACTTTGCTTCATTAGTTGCAAAAATCTTAGCCCCCTTTCCCAAGCAGGAAGATCCATGCTGCGTTCGGCAGGAGTATTTCCTTAGAAAAAGTGAATATCCCAGGATCAACACCATACTAGTTATTGTAAAAAATGAATTTATCAGTTCAAACTATACCTTGTCAAATAAAAACACCGTAGATGTGCTCTTGACTAAATATTTTAAACTTTACAAGCAGAACAGACAGCATGTAGCTTGAATGTAACAATACAGATGGAAGTAAACCAACCTGATTGCTTCTGAGTCAATACTGGTGATATCCCCAGAAACAAGTTCGTATTGGTACCGGCACTTGGAACAAGATGCAATCTACAGAAAAAGCATTATATCATCACTACAACATATCAAACAATTAAACTACAGTGCCGAGAGCAATAATATCCAGAATTGCAGGGCTGCCAGACATCCAGGCTAGACATTATATTGAAAGCCCTTGTATCCAAATACCTGAATGCCATGTTGAGGTTGTGCAACAGCAACAGCTATCATACAAGTTGGACATCTCACAACCTTACCAAATGGCACCTACCAAAACCACAATCCATAACTTTATTATTACTAGACTCCCTTTTTTCATTAATGAATATTAATTAACTACAAATCACCATTTACCTCGTCCTCGCTAGGCGACACACCAACGCGGCAAATATAATCAATCATCTTAAGAGCATCAGAAACCTTCAATGCCGCAGCAAGACCTTGAACTAATGACGTGTAAACACTAACATCCGGCCGCGACCATTTCCATCTTTCTATCTCAGTAACGCCTGCAATATACATATTTTTTATTTGTTTAAAAAGAACAAATTCAAATTGAATAATACTGATTAATAACTAACTAACCGACTACCTTGATCGAAGTTGGAACGCATAGCGTAAAAAACAGAGAGAGCCAAATCAGTATTGCCGCGATCAATGGCGGCAGTTATAATACCACAACAATCAGTTACACTAACTAAACCGTTCCTTTTATTAGTGATTACAGATATTATTTGCAGGGCTTCATTGGCGTCTTTAGCAGCGGAGACTCTGGAAAGGGAGTCTTCATTTAGTGATAAAAAAGAGTTGTTGTTGTCGTTGTCGGCGGCGGCGGCGGCGGCGGATTGGCTTAGTGAAGAAGCGAGTGGTTTTAAGGATGGTGTTCTTGAAGTGGAAAAAAATGGTGCGGTTTTATGGAAAGAAAATAAGAGGGAGAGGAGAGTGGCTGTGGTAGTGTAGTTTGGTTTTGGAGAGAGTTTAGAGAGGAGAGGAGGGGAGTGTGAGAAGCGGGAGAGGTAGGAGGAGGAGGAGCAAAAGCCTAAGTTTAGTGTCATTTTTTATATATATTGTCAAGATAAGGAAATTGAAGAGGGAGGGGAGGTGGTTTTGTTAATGGCTGGCGGAGTTTGCTGTTACTGTTTAATTCCTTTCTCTGTTTGTTTCGGATGACGAGATGAGAAACGAGAGGTTGTCGGGCGTGGTTGATTATTATTGGATAAAAGAAAAAAGAATATTCATTTTTGCAAAACAATTATGATGGAGCTGCGGGGAATCGAACCCCGTGCCTCTCGCATGCGAAGCGAGCGCTCTACCATATGAGCTACAACCCCATATATCTAAATTCGAGGACGTTAGATTAGTTAATATTTAAGTAATCCAAATATTGCTTTTCTCTGGTTTCTAGGGGTGTGAAGAGAGAGATATCGAGGATCTCTGTCGCTGCCGAGTCACTGTTGGAGGGTTTTTAGTTCTCCCTTGACACACTGCTTAAAAGCAGATTGGTAGAAAAAACCAACCCCCTGCTGCTGCAAAGCATCGTTTTGTTCGGAGAAAATGCCCAAAATCATGCGAAGCAACAGGCTGACTTCATTAGATGACTACAAATGCATTACTTGCTGCCACGTTCTGATTCTGCTTTATAGCTTCTGGTTAGCATTAATAGATATCAAGAATAGCACCACGCTTTGGACAGTAAATACTTGCTACTGGACCAAAATGCAGGGCCAACCAGACATTACTGTCAATCTTCGTCAACAAATCACTAAAACATTGCGCACCAACTAGACATTGCCGCTGATCGAAAGGAATTTTTTGTCATTGCAATTGGCTGAGCAGGAGAGGTAAGAGAAAAAATTAGTCATTCTCTACAAACCACCTAAACCCATCCATCTTCAAATTTGGTATCTGCTATTCACCCGTGAATGTCAAAACCATGCGTTCAACAGCCACAATTTACGGGGAGCTCAAGCACACAAAGGCGGAAAAACAATCAACTGTAAATTCCTGAGAAGCCATGAATTGCATTAACGTCCTGTAACTGATAAAATGCCACTGGGAAAATACCAAGCTGGATATAGTTCAACATGACAAGCAACAATTAAATTAAAATTTTTTGGGAGGCCTAGGTTCTGCAGCTGAAGCACCCTTAGCACTCCAATGAACAGGGTCAGTAGGGAGGCTGAGAAGACATGATCATAGAAGACTCTGCTTCAGAGTCACAAACACCCCGTCTGATCAACCTCTTGCAAGAGCTCGCATCAGAATCGGCCTCTTGCCCATGGCACCCTTGGCCGCCTGCCACCGCCGTTGTATTTTATAGCATTGTTTTGCCGTGACAAGACTTTCATCCTCTGCTCCTTCATGTTAGCAAACAATAAATCCAATGTTTGAGGCCTCTGCTTGGCACCCACATCCCCTTGATGATGTTGTTGGTTCTGGCGTGGGGGTGACTGCACAACGACAACAAAAGTCAGTATGATATGGATCAATTCACAACAAAGAAGCAGCTCTCTGTTACTGTCGTTGCTGCACACCCTAGCAAATCACCATTGGTGCACTACAGCCCTAAAATGATCTGGTGCATGGTTTAATCGTGTCTTGCCAAAAAACTTGTCAGACATATCTAGGCTGCAGACAAATCTAATAATTTCACAAATATGGAAAGCACAAGCATTTAAAAAAAAAATACATCTTCCAATGACAGATAGAATCTTTAATTGAAGAAATCCCACTGCTAAAAGAGAAAAAAAATACCTTTCTAGCAAAGCCTCCATTTGCAGCCCTCTTCTTAACTGTAAAACCTGCAGCCCTGCATCCAGAAACAAGAAAAAAATAACTCAGTAGGATGATGTTTCAAGCACCTGAACCCAATATAATACTCTCTGCTCTGAACTGCTAGCACCACAACCAATCAAATCTTACAAAAACTACATGAGATAAAATTCCACTTGGTTGAGGTTGAGACCTGAGATTCTTACCGTAAGTGTTCAAATTATATTGAACTAAGAATTACAACAAACCCGTTTTTGCAGACAACAGTCGCTCGAATAAAAAAAGTGAAGACCCTTCTCAGCAGTTTTTCCTTTAATATTCAAGAAAACTTTAAAGAAATGGAAGCTTGTCAGAACTCGTAAGTCTTTGCAATTTGCAAAAACAGAGGATAGGACCTCAATGGAGGCAGCAGATCTGAAGAACTGTGATAACCAATTCTCATGCTGTCCAAAAAGCAGGAGACTCCAGCCCAGGTTCGAGAACACCATCCATCAACCACAAAAGCCACATACATGCTTTTGCTGGTAAAGAGACTAATGATTCTCCAGCCATATCTTAAAAGAGTTCACAAACTTCCCAAGAAGGCATGTTCTAGTAATTCACTCAAACTTCTTCCCTCTTTATCATTTGGAGCATGAAATTTCTTAAACACAAAACTCTTATTCTTACGACCAAAAACAACCCATATTTCAAAACCAATAAGGCTCTGTTAACTTCCATCACAGCCACCACGAATTGGATCAAAACCCAGTCAGGTATGACACAAATGAGAGATCAAAGGAACAGAGAACAATGAAGAATCAATCAAAATTTACTAAGAGGAAAGAAAACTCCAGGGTTCAAATCTCCTTGACACTAACTTCTAACAGCAAAGGATAGGCACCTTCATTTGGTATCCCCCAATTTTCAGAGAAGAGTAAAAAATAATGAGAATAAAGATTGGGAATGAGAGATAAGCAACAGAAAATTGCATCAGTTGAACAATCAGCCTAGATGCACAAGGAAAGGGAGCAGAGGCCAGCAGCAAGAAGAAGCCAATGACCACATATGATAACATAATTTGAACCCTCCAAATGATTGATATACACCCATAAGGTAAGAACTACCACTTGAAACTGCTGCAAGACAGGAAGAGAACTGTCCACTAAAAAAATTATGCACAGAAAACTACTAGCAAGTCATGTAAAGGATGAATTCTTTACAAAATTGCTCGTTCAACATCACTTCAACTGATCAGACATCTTGTCTTATTTAAGCCCGTATGCTGTTTTAAAATGCATCCATTTTTTTATCGTGTTTCATAATCCATCTCCAAATACATCTGTTTTTGTTGTGTTTCATCACCCATCTCCGAATAAAATCTCTATGATCACATGCAGACCACTTTTTACAGTCTACACAAACGACAAGTATCCATATCAACAGGCAATCCATATCCAAGATACAGCTATTCAATTCTGGGTGATGTGAATGGAAGCCAACAATAATTAGCATCACTCCAAATGGACCACTTGTAACCCAACCACTCATATACAGGAATTCCACAACAATATGTGAGGAAACTATTACATGGAACGCCAAGTGGCAGAGTTCATCAGATTTACCTGTAATAAGTCCACAGTAAAATAAAATAAGATGGACAATTCCTATTGCCACCAGTATCATACCAACTGGTCAAAACCATTGCTTCTTATATAAAGGAGCAATACAACATTGCATAGCATTATACCTTGCATTGTTTGAATTGGCTATGAAATTGCGACCAAAACTTCTATTGTGAAAGGGAGCCACTGCAGCCTTCCTTGCAGCCTCGGATGTTAAAGGAAATTGGTTGCCATGGAAATTTGACCTTCTTTGAGCCAAGGCACCCTGATTAACCAAATTTTAATCAAGTAGAGAATAATTAAATTATGGGTCGATAAAAAAAAGGAAAAATGTATTAAAAGTTAATGTGTGTTAGCAGCGGCAAAATTCATACCTGCCGGACCAAGGGCCCCATGTCCATATAACGCCGCACCTTTAAAGCTTTTTCGTGGGCAGGGTTAAATGTTTTCTGATTTTTAATCTGTCCAAATTAAAAGACATGTCATCAATAACATCTAAGAATATTAACAAACAGAGGCAAAAAGTGTTCCAACAAAAGAAAAGTTCCCTACCGGAGCCCTTTGCTGCTTCTTAGGTTTAGTTGTATTTTTAGACATTTTGATGATGTCATCTAGAAAATAACACAAAACAGTGAATTCAGGAGGAGAAAGGAAACAATCAAATCAAATCTTGGAGAAGCAAATTGGGATACCTAATGGCATGTCCAATTTCTTTTCTGTATTAGCAATTTCTTCACGAGAAAGTGGTTTAGTAGCCATCTGCATGGAGAAACAAAATTAGTCAACTGTGTATGCAAGTAAATACAACTATTTAAAGATTTTGAAAGGTTAAAAACAAATAAATGTCTAACAGCACAAAGCAAAGACAAGTCTATAGATTGAGAAACAAAAGTTAAATAAATAAATAAATAAACCCAAGTGTCCCAACAAAGGGGAAAACCAGAAAACAAACTCAAACTTTGAGCTTAAAGAGGCACTGTTTCCGGTCTTAATATGCAGTTACCGAAAGAGAAAGGTACAGACCATCTACACATACCATTCAATTCCCCCCACAGTTGCAATTACCTTGAAACACATATTTTAATTACCCAAATAACAGTCATCAACTTGAGCAGACTGAATTGATTTTTAGTAAATTAGACAGTAGCTAAAGCTTATCATATAACTCTTCTCGAAACGCAAAGCGTTAAGGTTTGGTTTTCTAAAAGCTCGAAAACCCTAGAAACCAAAAAACCAATCCAAATCGATCTTAATAAGGTGACTAATCATCAAACTCGTGCCTGTAGCTTGTCAAAATCGTGTTTTTGAATTCATGCACCAAAAAACTCCACATAAAAGCAAAAACAAAAAATAAGCAACTCCTTGGCAAAGGAGACTGAGAGCTCTTTACACATAATTATCACAAAATCAGCAACCACATAGAGTTTCACCATTCGTTGACAAAAACTATACAAGTAAAATGAAGATGTGAGCAGAGAGATACAAAAACGACCAATTGCTGTATAAAATCAAGGCGAGAAGGTTACCAACTTAGCAGAAGAAATCTTAGACGGGATTGTTGATGGAAAAGCGGAAATCAACGGATAATTAGGGTTAGGGTTTTGTAAAAGGAGAGGAAAGAGACTGGGGATTTTATTTTAATTTTTTTGCGAGGGGAGGAGGAGATAAAGGACAGGAAAGAAAGTAAAATTTGAAAACGTGTGGGGCTGTAAAGGAGGATATTTTTACATGGAAGCAAGGGCGTAATTATCACGTCACCTCAGTTGGGGTTCGTTAAAGATCAGGTGTGGTACCAAAGGGATGGAACCCAAGGGGCTTTATGTGGCCGTATTTGGTTGGTTGTCATCCAGGTCAACTGAGGCCAATTAAGGAAGTAGAAAAGTAGTTATTACTTTAATTAATCACCTAAAATTGAAGGAATGGAACACATGCAAGGAGATTGGGATGTGTTGGATTATAGTAGTGGTAATAGCCTTGGTGTACGTGTTTTACTAGGAGACTGAACCATTTTTTTATATAAAAAATAGTTTTTATACATTGAAATAAAGTACCAAGGAAATAAAAACCGGTAAATATTTAATAATATTAATTAGAACTAAGTTAATACAGGAAACTCTGCTAAATCCACTATTTATATTA